>Ga0209857_1000067_pt1 | contig 21308 bp, 21 predicted proteins | sample GWRWN1_10_20_FD_187226 | JGI IMG/M metagenome (GOLD analysis project Ga0209857, IMG submission 187226) | Riverbed sediment microbial communities from areas with no vegetation in Columbia River, Washington, USA - GW-RW N1_10_20 (SPAdes)... | ecosystem: Environmental > Aquatic > Freshwater > River... | reverse complement strand
TCCAGCGCCATCATAGCTGGAAGCGGGTAGACCCGGAAGCCGCACATTGAATCCTTGATTTGCAACGACAACGTGTTAATCCAAACCCAAACATGGTTTAAATACCGGGAGTAAAACCGCAGCGATGGTACCGTCTCGCCAAAGTCCGGACAACCGACAATGAGCGCCTGCGGATGCGCAGCCGCTTGCTCCAGAAAGCGCGGAATATCGGATACCTGGTGCTGGCCGTCGGCATCAATCTGGAGCGCGTGAGTATAACCCGCTTGAACGGCGGATCGGACACCCGTAAGTACGGCGCTACCCTTGCCGCGATTGACTGGGTGCCGAATCAAGGTGATGTGGGTTGGCGCGCCGGCAACCAGTGCATCAAGGATGCGAGCGCATCCCGGTGAGCTACCGTCATCCACAAGTATGCACGACAAGTTCTGTGCAAGGACTCCGCGAACCACGGCATCGACCACATGTTCGTGGTTGTAGACCGGGATCACGACGCAGGGTTTAAACATACGACGCTCCAAACATTACTCTTCCGCTGGTATGCGTGCCGATTCGCGAAGTGATCTTGAAGGACAAGCATGACTTGGCGGGCTCATGGACAAGCTCCAGTGTAAACGGCGTTTCCGGAGTTATTATGCGCTGAAACTTGAGCGCATGGATGCCCAGAAAGACTGGCGGCAAATCAAAGCATTGCCGCCCGTAAGCAATCACCCAATGGACTTGGACCACACCGGCTAGAATCGGCACACCTGGAAAATGACCGTCAAAATAAAACAAGTCGCTTGGAGCGGTCAGCTCGAGCACGGCGCGCTCCGCGTTCCTTTCGAGTAGACGCTGAAGCGGAAGCATGGGGCGAGAAGGCTTGCCGTCGAGTAATGCGATCAGGTCGGCATGCGTCGTCTTGCCCTGCGCGTTCGTTGGCAAGGCATCGAGATAACGCCAGATCCTGGGTATTCCAACCGGGTCAATGGATTGACTGAGCGCGTCGCGCAGGATTCGATTGAAGACTAACTTACCGACTTCCGTCAACTTGCTACGCCCAATCACCGACGGCACGATGAAGGCGGCAATCCGCGGGCGTCGCCCTTCGATTAGAATCACGCGGGCATCAGCCACCATGGGGGATGCCGTCAACTCACATTCGAGCGCCGCCAGCGATATCCGCTTTTCCTCGATCTTGACAATCCGATCGACGCGTCCCCTGATCAGGAAACGATTGTTCCCCACGGATGTGGCGCGGTCTGCCGTAGGAAACCACTCTTCGTTAGGCAAATGCGGCGAGCGAATTTCTAGCACGCCTTCTTCAGGATCGATGCGAAATACCAGTCCGGGTATGGGGGTCCATGCTTCATCCGTTCTCGTATGCTGCTGACGCCAGGCGATTCCACCAGTCTCAGAGCTTCCATAGACTTCAATCGGCACCAAACCGAGTAATCGCTTGGTTTCACGTACAACGTCGAACGGCAAAGGTCCCCCGGACGAAAACACCGCTCTCAGCCGGTTCGACATCGTCGTCCAAGCGAGATGTTCAGGCAAACGTTTCAGATGAGCGGGACTGGATACCAGTAAACCGTCGCGTTCCGCTAACACCGCCATCAGCTCCTGCGGGAATGAAAAGCTTCTCGCGTGGAAGGCCCGACCCGCCGTAAGCGGCCACAAAACGTTGAAGAGTAAACCATAGATGTGTTGATGGGATACTGTTGTCATGACGTCGGCGGCGCCGAGGAGGTCGCCAAACTGCGTTTCAAGGGTTGCCACCTCTCGCGACATCTGTGACAGCTTTTTCGGAATGGCTTGCGGCGCACCGGTACTTCCAGATGTGAAGAGCACCAAACCGACAAAGTTACCGTTCAAACAATCGAAAGCATCGTCGTGAGCCCTTTCGTCTTGCGCTGCCGGCACAATGGGATTCCATTCGGATGCGAACTCGCCCAAATAACCATGCACAGTTTGACGCAGGTGCGCGCAGGTAGCCGGCAACGTATCACCAGGAAGGTAAACCATCTTGCCGGCCGCCCAAGCTCCAAACAGCGCACTAGCGAACTCGACGCTATCATTGAGGTAGAGTGCGAATGCTTGGCCGGATGTGCGCCGAAGGAGTTCTTTCCACGCTCGCACCCGGGCAAGGAATTCCTCATGCCCAATCGATTTTCCAAACCGCCAACCCACCATGTGGCCAGGCTTTCGTGCGGTGGTTAGCATGCCCAACATATCGAGAAGTTCAGCCATTCAGTTGCCTTTTGAAATGCCAACGAACGACATACTCTCCTGCGAATAAAAGCCCCATCATTAAATACGCGATGAGCCCGTTGTACAACGTCCAGGTAGCCGACGAGGCCCATAACGCAGTCATGAGCGCAATTACGCCGTTAGCAAGGAAAAACATGCACCAGACTTGTGTCACGCGTCGCGTATAGCTGATGGCCCGCGTGGGAAGATTTGGCTCGCGAATGCGGGCGAAACGCTCGATCATCGAAGGCGGGGAGATAAGGCTGTAAGCGAATACGCCCAAGAGCGCTGCATTCACCAACACCGGGTAAAGTTTTAACGGAAGCAATACATTGCTCCACACCGCCAATATGAAAAGGAGCAGCGTTCCTCCCAGCCACCAGCGCCCAACCTGGCTAATTTTTAGCATATGCACCCGTGTCAATCCGGCAAGCACCAACAAGCCGGCGAGGAATCGGGGCTCGATTTGTCCCTGCCCGAGCCAGACAGCCAGCGGGTAAATCAAGGTGATGCAGATCATCACCAGAGTTGACACTGCCATAGGGGATTATTTTTCCAACAGCGCGGCTAAAGTGTCAACGATATCCTGAACGGTGCGGACACTTTTAAAAACCTCCGGCTGCATTCTCTTGCCTGTAAGTTCTTTTAGCCTCACCGCAAGATCGACGGCATCGATGCTGTCGATATCGAGATCGGAGTACAGATTCGCATCAAGCGTTATTTTCGACCTATCCAACTCGAACATCTCATGCAACATATCGACCAACATCGGGTAAATGTCCTCTTTAGTCATCGCATTGGATAAAGTCATAGTTTGTCCCCCTTCATTTCGTCCTATGACTGGCGATCATGGCGGCGAGCGAACGCACCGACGCAAAGTGGCGACGAACTTCTTCCGCATCGCCCGACAGGGATATCCCATAACGCTTATGGAGGGCCACCCCCAGTTCGAGTGCGTCGATGGAGTCTAACCCAAGTCCATCGATAAATAATGGCGCGTCAGTATCAATGTCGGCCGGAGTGACGTCTTCAAGCTGAAGAACATCGATGATCAGTTGTTTTACTTCGTCCTCAACCGACCCCATGACGTACTTTCTCCTGAGTAAAATATTCCTGCAAATGATCGGTGAGGCGCCGCGCGGCTAAAGCACTGCTGCCGGCTTCAGCGATAAAAGGCCGGATATCGATGTCCTCTTGCACCTCAATCCTGTAACGCGACGGGCAGGATGGCAGCCGCCACCATTTTTTTCCCTTGACCAGCATCGGAGGAGCGCACCGGATGAGCACCGGCGTGACGCTGCACTGAGCGCGCACCGCAATATTCGCCGCGCCCCGCTTAAGGATAATCGTACCGCTCGCGGGCGTGCGCGTGCCTTCAGGAAAAATGATCAGATTGCCGCCACGGTGAACTGCTTCGACGCAGTCTTCAATGAGCTGGACACCATAATCATCATTGCGGACATAGGCTGCGGCACGGACCGTGGCATGGGTGAACGGGTTGCGCCAAAGCCTGCTCTTGACAATGCAGTCGGCTCGCTTGACGAAAGCCATGAGAAACACAATATCGATGAGCGTCGGATGGTTGGCAAGAATCAGTAGTCCGTGACGCTCCAGTCGTTCCAGTCCGGTAATTTCATAGCGGAACACGCCCATCACGCGCATCAGGCCAACGATACAGCGGAAAGTAAACCTGATTACATGGCGAGCGATAACCGTACGCCGTTGACGGCTTCGAATGACAATATTGAGCACGGGAAATACGAAAACTCCGCCAATGCCGACCGCAACGAAACTCAACCCGGTGCCGAACACGCGCCAGTAACGGACCATACTACTAAACATGACGGGACCAAAGCCACCGACGAGTATTGCATATTCGCTCGAGAGCGGGGTCTTTACGTAGGTAAAAACGCAGGACCTCTAATCCGGCTGGCAAGCGCTCAAAACTTGGAGGCCTAGGTTGTAAAGCATCCGACCACGTAAGCGAGACCACCTCGTCGGCCGGGGGTCGCATTAGCCAAGCCCACGCAAAGGGTTGCTCGTCGCAATCTTGAAATGCAGAATACGGAGTCGGCAAAGGGCAATCGTATGCTACCAGCAATACTGCAGGCTCACCCTCCGCAAGCAGTCCGCAGGCCTCAATAACAGCATTTTCAATAGTGCTATTACCGCCCGCCAGAGCGATATTGTTGGCATGGTCACCACGCGCAATCGAGAACAGGCCGCCAGTCGCGTTATGGACCGATAAGCCAAATGACGTCGGAGAAAGCGGCACGCCCTTCGCGAGATCCAACAACAGATCAACAGATCGCGAAGCGTCACCATGGCGGGAACTGAATATTGTAGGAACATCAATGCGGTGCCCCAGACATTGATAGGCGACTTCAAGAGCCATCTTACCAAGAAAGCCCGCTCGCCGTCGCAACATGGGCGGCATTGCCTGAACCGGGGCCGCTATATCACCGGCGATAACGTGATTTGCTTTCGCCCATGCGATCCACGCCTCCTTTGTTTCCATCCCCGGAGCCCAAGCGGCACAGGAGGCAATTGAAAAACTGACCCCGCTGAAACTCATCGCATACTTGGATTATAGATCTAGTGTCCGCCGATGTCAGCAAAAATTTAGCCAATCCGATCCAGCCCGCCCATGTAAAGACGTAAAACCTCCGGGATAACAACACTACCGTCTTTCTGCTGATAATTCTCCAATACGGCAACAAGCGTTCTTCCTACGGCGAGACCGGAACCGTTGAGTGTGTGAACGAAAATTGGTTTGCCCTTCGTTTCTTTTCGGTAGCGAATCTGCGCGCGGCGGGCTTGAAAGTCTTCGAAATTCGAGCAGGAGCTGATCTCTCGATAAGCGGACTGACCCGGCAGCCACACTTCCAGATCATAGGTCTTCGCCGCAGCGAAGCCCAAATCGCCGGTGCAAAGCTCTACCACTCGATAGGGCAACCGGAGCTGCTGCAACACTGTCTCGGCATCGACAACCAACTTTTCCAACTCGTCGTAAGACTCCTCGGGCTCGGTGAATTTGACCAGCTCCACTTTGTTGAACTGATGTTGGCGGATGAGACCGCGAACATCTTGGCCATAGGAGCCCGCTTCACGCCGAAAACAAGGAGTGTAGGCGACGTACCGAATAGGAAGCTGCCCACGTTCGAGCATCTCTTCTCGATGGATATTCGTAACCGGCACTTCGGCGGTCGGAATGAGAAAGAAATCTGGCTCCGAGACACGAAACAAATCTTCTTCGAACTTGGGGAGCTGTCCGGTTCCCGTCATGGCGTCTCGATTCACCAGGAAGGGCGGCAACACCTCGCGATAGCCATGCTTCTGTGTGTGCAGATCGAGCATAAAATTGATCAAGGCCCGTTCGAGCCGCGCGCCGGCATCCTTGTAGAGAGCGAAGCGCGCGCCAGCAATTTTGGCTGCGCGGGCGAAATCAAGAATTCCAAGCTCTTCACCAATGTCCCAGTGATTCTTCGCTGGGAAGTCGAACTGCGGCGAATCCCCCCAGCGGCGAACCTCTTTGTTTTCCGCTGCGCTTCTACCCACGGGGACGCTCGGATTAGGCAGATTCGGTACAGTTAACATGAACTTTTCAAAACGCGCTTCGATCTCTGCCAGCGGCTCCTCCCCTTTGCGAATCGTCTCGCTGACCTCTTCCACCTCTCGCATCAAAGCAATCGCATCGCCGCCGGATTTCTTCACTTTACCGATTTCGCCGGAAAGCCGGTTTTTCCGCTCCTTGAGCTTCTCGACACGGGCCAGAGTATCGCGCCGCTGTTGATCTAGATACACGAATTCGTCCCAGTCGATTTCCGTTTCGCGCGTTGCCATCCGTTCTTTTATCCGTGTCAACTCTTCGCGCAAAAACTTCACGTCTAACATGTAGATCCCCTAAACAAGTTCAAAAGCATTGACGATATGCTCTATTACCGGCTCACCCTCCGGCCATGAGATGCCGACGACGTCGAATCGCGCTTCGCGTTCGTGGAGTCTTTTTTGGTTTAAAAAAAACTGGGCAGCATGAATCATCTTCTTTTGCTTTCTGAACTCGACGGCTTCCAGAGGGGTACCAAATCGGTGATCGGTGCGAGTTTTTACCTCGACAAACACGACAACACGGCGGTCCAAGACGATCAGGTCCACCTCCCCCGCCGAGCACCGGTAATTGCGCTCAACGACCCGGTATCCCTTTTTACGAAGATACCGCTCCGCAGCTTTTTCTCCTTCTTTACCGAGCACCTGCCGGAGATTATTCACCTTCGCCCATTCCTTGAAAGAGCGTTAATCTCGTATCCTCGGTCTCGGTGCAAGCATCGCGTACAGGTTTAAAGCTTCTTCGATGAACCGGAGACGGACCGAAGCGGCGCAATGCTGCAAGATGCGCGACGCAGCTATATCCTTTGTGACTCGCAAAGCCGTACTCTGGATAGCTCTTATCGAGCTCAACCATCATTGCATCCCTCGCCACCTTGGCTAAAATCGATGCCGCGGCAATGGCAAAACACAACTGATCTCCCTTGACAATGGTTCGCTGTTGCAGCCGAGGTTTGCCCGGTATTGACTTGACCCGGAAGAATTCCGCCGGGATTTTTTGGTTACCATCGATGAGGAGACAGTCTGGAATTGGCCGCAAAGCCTTTAACGCCTTGCCCATAGCGAGCAGGCTTGCCCTGAGGATATTGATGCGGTCGATTTCTTCGACCTCGACTATGCCGAGTCCCCAAGCCACCGCATTTTGTTTGATAATGGGCACCACGGTCTCTCGTTGACTCGGGCTCAACAACTTGGAGTCTTTGATGTCCGGGTGCGAGAAGCCCCGAGGTAGAACCACCGCCGCGGCGACCACCGGCCCGGCCAGCGGACCTCTGCCGACCTCGTCTAATCCGGCAATGCACTTGAAACCACGAGAATACGTTTCCTCCTCAATTGCTCCGGGGGGAGGAGGCTGAGTGAGTTCTTCCGACAATGGCATCTGGTTATCGTCCATCGTCTTTTTCTTTTAGCCGAAAAGGGCAAACAACTGCAAATAAATTATCTTTCTCCGGCTCATGGGGTCTGGGCAGTACCGGTATTTCCGGCTTAAGTCGGTGACCCTGCCACTTTAACCTGCCACCTCAACATATCTGCTTCGGATCACTTGTACCGGTATACTCGTCCTGGATAACCTGATTGGAATTGACCTGCCGCTATGTTACAAAATCTCATGAAATTGACGCGTGAAGAAGTCCAACGGGTCGCCATGTTGGCCCGCCTCCGGCTGACACCGGAGGACGAAAAGCGCCTCACAGAACAACTGGACAATATCTTGCAGTACGTGGGAAAGCTCAACCAATTGGATACATCCGGGATCGAACCGTTCACCCATGCACTGGATATTGCAAATCCTATGCGCGAGGACGCCATCACCAACGAACCGAACGCCGATGCTCTCTTAGCCAACGCACCGGACCAAGAGAACCACTTCTTTCAGGTTCCCAAAATCATTGAATGAATCTTGCTGCACTCACGCTCCACGAAGCCGGGGAAAAACTCCGCAAGCGAGAATTTTCGGCGCAGGATCTCACGGAGGCCGTTTTTCGGCGAATCTCCGAGACCGAAGAGAAATTGCATTCTTATATCACGCTTTCCCGGGATGCGGCTTTGAAGGAAGCCAAGCAAGCCGACGAACGGCTCAAAAGCGACACAAATCCTCGCTCTCTTCTCGGGATCCCGATAGCGGTGAAGGATAATTTTCTCACGCGCGGTATTCGAACCACCTGCGCGTCCAAATTTCTCGAAAACTTCATTCCGCCCTATGACTGCACAACGGTTAAGAAGCTCCGTGCCAGCGGTGCTATTATCACCGGCAAAACCAACCTTGATGAATTTGCCATGGGCTCATCCGCGGAGAACTCGGCGTTTTTTGCGACACGCAATCCTTGGGATACGGATCGCGTTCCCGGCGGCTCTTCTGGTGGTTCAGCGGCGGCCCTGGCTGCCGATCAGTGCATCGTCGCCTTGGGCACCGACACTGGCGGTTCTATCCGCCAGCCAGCGGCCTTTTGTGGGGTCGTGGGCCTCAAACCGACCTACGGCCGCGTCAGCCGCTACGGTATCATTGCCTTCGCTTCCTCCATGGACCAAGTGGGACCCATGACCAAAGACGTCAGAGACTGCGCGCTCATGCTCGAAGCCATCGCTGGCTATGATCCGGCGGATTCCACATCGGCCAACCGACCTGTTCCGCAATATTCAGCATCATTGACCGGAGACGTCAAAGATCTGAGGATAGGTATTCCAAAAGAGTATTTCGTCTCCGGCATACAGCCGGACGTGGAACAAGCAGTTCGCACCGCAATCCGTCAGCTCGAAAGGAACGGCGTCGCCATCAAGGAAATTTCTCTGCCGCACACGGATTACGCGGTGGCCGTCTATTATATCGTCGCAACTGCTGAGGCGAGTTCAAATCTGGCCCGCTACGACGGCATGAGATACGGCCATCGCGCCTACGCCAAAGATCTCACCGAAACTTACATGTTAAGTCGCGCCGAAGGATTCGGCCCGGAGGTCAAACGACGGATCATGCTCGGCACGTACGCGCTCTCCGCCGGCTACTATGACGCCTACTATCTCAAAGCCCAAAGAGTGCGGACATTAATAAAAAAGGACTTCGACGAAGCCTTTAAGAGTTGCGATGCGATCATAGTTCCGACAGCTCCAACAACGGCCTTCAAGATCGGCGAGAAGACCCAGGACCCATTGCGGATGTACCTTTCGGACATTTACACAATCTCAGCGAATCTCACAGGCTTACCGGCCATCTCTTTGCCCTGTGGTTTTGACTCTGAAGGACTCCCGATCGGCATGCAGATCATCGGAAAGCATTTTGATGAATCCACTATTCTTGCCATCGCCTACGCCTATGAGCAGTCCACGGACTGGCACAAAAGGAAACCTAATTTCTAAACGGTCATGAAATACGAAACGGTAGTTGGCCTCGAAGTCCATGCCCAGCTCCTGACCCAATCGAAGATCTTCTGCGGCTGTTCGACGAAGTTCGGCCAAGCCCCTAACCACAATACCTGTCCGATCTGTACGGGGTTCCCCGGCGTTCTGCCGGTTTTGAACAAGAAAGTGGTGGAATTCGCGATTCGGGCGGGACTAGCAACGCACTGCGAGATCGCGCGTTGGAGCCGTCTGGCGCGCAAAAATTACTTTTACCCCGATCTACCGAAAGGCTATCAGATCAGCCAATACGAACTTCCTATCTGCACCAACGGCTACATCGACATCGCTGTTAACATGGTCGTCAAACGGATCCGATTGACCCGCATCCACATGGAAGAGGACGCCGGGAAAAACATTCACGATCTGCGAAGCGACGCGAGTCTCGTCGACCTGAACCGCGCCGGTGTACCTTTGTTGGAGATTGTAAGCGAGCCCGATATCCGAAGTGCCGAAGAAGCGGGGAATTATCTGCGAACTCTTAGAGCTATGCTTCAATATCTCGAGATCTGTGATGGCAACATGGAGGAAGGCAGCTTTCGTTGCGATGCTAATGTCTCCGTGCGACCCGAAGGAACGACCGCACTGGGCACAAAAGTTGAACTTAAGAACCTCAACTCTTTCAAGGCGGTTGAAAAAGGCATTGAATTTGAAATTCGCCGGCAGATCGAAGCGCTCTCCGACGGCGGCAGGTTAATTCAAGAAACCCGTTTGTGGGACCCGGATCGGGAAGAGACGCGTTCCATGCGCACCAAGGAGTTCGCCCACGACTACCGTTACTTCCCGGACCCAGATTTATTGCCGGTGGCGATCGACGAGGAATGGATCGATGAGATTCGAGCCTCTTTACCTGAGTTGCCGGGTGCCCGTAAAGTCCGTCTTATTTCCCAGTACGACATTCCTTCGTATCATGCGGAGCTTCTGACAAACCGCAAAGACGTCGCCGACTACTTTGAATCGACTCTGATAACCCACAGGAATCCCACGGCTATCGCCAATTGGATCACGGGTGATCTCTTTCGGTTGCTGAAAGACCGTAAACTCGACGAAAAGCTTTACATCACCGACTGGCCGGTCCAACCGGACAATCTTGCGGCCATGGTCGCACTCATCGATCAGGGAAAAATCAGTGGCAAACTCGCCAAAACGGTTTTCGAAGCGATGGCGGATTCCGGAAGTTCGCCGCAGGAGATCATAGCCGAAAAAGGGCTCGAGCAGGTTTCTGACCCGGAAAGTATAGAGAAAGCGATCGATCAGGTCTTGATAGCTCATCGGAAGCAGGTTGCCGACTATCAGGCAGGAAACCAGAAAATATTTGGCTTTCTCGTCGGTCAAATCATGAAGGCGACTCAGGGCAAGGTCAACCCGCAAAAGGCTAACGAAATCCTGAAGCGAAAACTCACGGAGGGAAATAAAATTTCCGCTACGTCGGGTCGCAAACTCGACTGAAGTGCACTGGAACTACTGAACCGCAGAAATGGCTTTTCCACTCTCCTCCGCAACCGCCGGATGAACCTCCGGTCGATAGGCCTGCGGGAGATTGAGAACAATTCCTTTGAGGCCATCTTGACGAAGGGCTTGGAGTTGCCGCTCGGCTTCTTCGCGACCCGCGAAGTTCCCGATTCGGACGCGCACCGATCCGCTACCACCCGCCTCGGTTAGGGAAACCGTAAACCCGCGTCGTTCCAGAGTTTCAGCCCAATGCCGCGCGTCACTCGTCTCGCCGAACGCCAGCTGAATGACGAATCCTTGTAAGACCTTCGGCGAGGGCAATGGAGCAGCCTGTTCTCCTGTTACCGCCTTAGCCTGCTTGCTCTCCGACAGCGCTTGCTCCTTCAATGACACTTCAACTTTGGGTGCGTCCGTGATCGGAGCAAGTGCGGGGGCTACTGGCAGCGACGCCAGATCAGCTTTGGGCGGAACATTTTGTAGTTCGGTGCTGTTCTGTTCTAGACTCACTAAGGGAGCGCTGTCGGCAGATTCTTGCTTCCCCACCACAACGTCTTCCTTGATCTGAACGGCAGATAATTCTTTTGTCAACGCTTCGATCGGAACAGAAGAAACAACAGGAACTTCACTCGGTTTGTCAGCTCTAGAGCCCGCCTCGTTCCAATCTTCGCGTTTCTCCGTCAGCGCGGGCGGAGCTTTGGGCTCATTGGGTTTATCGTTCGGTAGAGGCGACAATTGAGCAGAACTCTTTCCCCGTTCCTCGCTCGTAATGGATCGCTTGGCGACGGGTGCGAAAGGGGCGGCTTTCTCCGATTGCTCCTCCGGTTTCGCTGGGATTCGCCCGGCGATCAAAAGTTCCTCCTGGATTGGCCTTCGCGAATCCGGTTTCAATTCTTGCGGCCGATAAGAAACCAGCTTCATTGGCCCATCGTCTACGACTGCGAAGATCACAGCTTCGCTTAGAAAAGCATTTTGACTTAAGTCTCCGCGCAAAAAGCTTCGAACTCTGGCTTTGGGAAAATACAGAGTAGATCGTTCCAATGAGATTCGAGGTCCGGCGATATCCAGAACCAGATTTCTCCACGATAGGTTTAGTCCATATCCATTCACTTGCTTCTCTTCGTAGATATCCGAATCGCTCGCAAGGATTGATAACAATTCCGCCCCGTACAGCGAAAAGACCCGCTGGACTTTTGCGTTATGGTCCAGTTTGGAGTCGAAGGTCTCTGGCACCCCCATGATGATTTCCAGAAATCGCTCGTCGACTGAGCTGGCCGCGGAATGGGTAAAGAATCCGATTCCACCGACAGACGCAATGTTATTGGCAAACTGGAGGTTTGCGGTTTTTGGGTTGCTAACTATTCGTTCTACTAAACGATCAAGGTTGTTTTTGTATTTTTCACCTAGGTACCTGGCCTTTTGGGTAGTGTAGTACGTCGGTGGGGTAGTTATGAGCCCCAACTGCACGTTTTTCTTAGGGTTTTCTTCCACAGTCGAGCAACCGGCCAATACTGTGGCGATCGCAATAATTACGGTATGGAGGTACTGCTGTCGTACGATCATGCCAGCCTTCCAATCCAACGGTTCAAGATACTTTGCTTGACAGTATTCCCAGGTAACCTATAATGAAACGGTTTTTTGCGGCGCATACCAAGAATGATAATCGCTGCGCCGGGTAAAAACAATCTTTTTTCTGGCAAGGGGCTTAAAAGATGGCTATCGGCGAACTCTTATTAGCAAAGAATTTCATTAATGAGGACCAACTAAAAAAGGTTCTCCATCAACAGAAGATCGCCGGGGGGCGCATAGGGGATAACTTAATCGCACTCGGCTACATCAGCCGTGAAAAACTCGAGGCCATTCTACAAGAGCCTCCCCCGGTCCCCAAGACAATCGAGGAGACCGGATTAGAAACCAATTTTCTTCTCAATTCCGTTCTGCGGATCATGTACATCTCCGCCTTGCAGACAATTCCGGAAATATCGGAGCAGATTAAGTTGACGCGAGGTGTTATCGAATCTTTGCTGGACTTCGCCAAGAAAGAGGCGCTCGTCGAAATTCGCGGCCCATCCGAGAAGAGCCAAAATATCATGCGCTACGCTCTCACCAGCGCTGGCAAGGAACGGGCAAGCGAAGCACTCAGGCGCTGTGAGTATATCGGTCCCGTGCCGGTGCCACTCGACACCTATCAGATACAAGTACAAAAACAGACGATCACCAACGAAATCATCAACATGGAAAAGCTGAAAAAGGCGCTTTCTCATTTGGTGCTCTCTGAGGATATCATTAGACAACTCGGTCCAGCGTCGAACTCAGGGAGAGCAATCCTCGTCTACGGAGCCGCGGGAAATGGAAAGACCTCCATTGCTGAAGCTCTGGTCTCAGCCTTCGAACAACCGGTGTATGTGCCCTACTGCATCGAAGCGGACGGGCAGATCATCAAGATCTTCGATCCTTCGGTCCATGTGACCCTAGCAACCAATACCAACGGTGCCAACGGGAACAGTCATCCGATGTTCCTGCCCCAAATGGAATTCGATCCGCGTTGGGTTCGTTGTCGCAGGCCTTACATCATTTCTGGCGGCGAACTGACCCTTGAAATGCTCGATTTGGATTTCGATATCCATTCGAAGTATTACGAAGCTCCGTTACAGATGAAGGCCATTGGCGGCATATTTGTCATCGACGATTTTGGGCGCCAGCGGGTACGGCCTCATGAGCTGCTAAACCGCTGGATTTTCCCTTTGGAGCGAAAAATTGACTACCTCACGCTTCACACGGGGAAAAAATTTGCGCTGCTCTTCGACCAATTGGTCATTTTTGCAACCAACTTTCCGCCCGAAGAACTGATGGATCCCGCTCAATTGCGGCGCGTCCATTACAAATTAAAGATTAATCCACCAACAGCGGATGAATATAGAGAGATCTTTAGTCGGATTTGCGAATCCTACGGCCTGGCATTCTCTGAAGATATCATGGCGTATCTTCTCAACTCGTTTTACCTCAAACACAAGGTTCCATTCGCCGGATTCCATCCGAAGTTTATCGCGGAGCACGTGATTGCAGCTTGTAATTTTCTTGGCACGCCTCCCCGGATTACCAGACAATTGCTGGATGATTCTCTAGAGAACATGGTTATTCTCCCCGGCTCGCAATGACGAGGGTGATTTTTGGATGCCAAAGTCCCTCGCACTGATCATTCAGTCTATAGAATCTCCTCCATCTCCGATTGCCAAGCAGCTGGAGGCGCGAGATTTTTCTGTTCATTTGAGCCGAACTGTCGATGAAGCAGAACCGGTGTTTTCGGCCTTTCCCGCCGACCAAATCAAGTTTGTTTTCATCGATGTTGCGCTCTGCCAGGGCGCGAGCTGGGGCGGTTTTCTCGATCGGATACGTACCACGCCATCGGAAATAACGCTCTTTTGTTTTCATCCCAAACACGCCCGTCCTCTCTTTAACCTGCTCGGTCATCCTGTCGATTCCGCCGGCGATGCCAAACCTCCCCATTCCGTCAAAACACCTCTGATGATTGGGGAAACGCCGCAATTCCACGAAGTCCTGAACCTCGCAAATCGTTATGCCATGCACGACATCACGGTTCTCGTCACAGGGGAAACAGGAACCGGGAAAGAAGTGATGGCCCAATACATCCATTCTCTGGGACCACGCGCTGACAAACCCTTCGTCGGTTGCAATATGACAGCAATCCCAGAGACGCTCGTTGAAAGCGAGCTTTTTGGGTATGTGAAGGGCGCGTTTACCGGAGCGGATCGCAATAAGAAAGGCTTCATTGAAGCCGCCGAAGGGGGAACGCTATTTCTTGACGAAATAGGCGATCTTGCCCCAGCTATCCAACTTAAACTTTTACGTTTTCTCGAAACTCGCGAATTCTACAAGGTAGGCGAGTCCACACCCAAGACCAGCGACGTTCGAATCATCGCAGCGACCAACAAAGAACTTGATGCGGCCATTCAGAATAATGGCTTCAGAAAGGACCTGTATTTTCGTCTCAACAGCGCTCGAATCATTCTCCCGCCTTTACACGACAGACGAGAGGATATCATTCTACTCGTAGCCAATTTTGTCTACCAAGCCTGCAGCCAGTTTCGCAAGCCGTTAAAGAAAGTCAGCAGTTCCGCCAAGGCCCTCTTCCTGGATTATCCTTGGCCCGGAAACATTCGCGAGCTTCGAAGCGTTGTTGAAAGTGCGGTGATGGTTTCGGACGGTGATTACATCACGCTGAGCGATCTCCCGATGAACTTGCAGAACTATGCCACCGGGCACCGCGAGGAAATTGGGACAAGAGCAATCCGGAACATCGAAGAGGGTGAGAAAAATCTCATCGAGGAGGCACTGCGTCAAACCAACGGCAACAAGGCAAAGGCCGCGGAAGCGCTCGGCATATCGACGCGGACACTGTACCGGAAAATCGAAAAGTTCTCCCTCTCTCAAGCTGATGTCGGGCGGTCCGAGCCACATTAAACTTTGCTCGGTCTGGTCAACACGCATTCTTCGGAGGCGACTTTTTACGAAGCTCAAAACGGCCCTGATTTTTACTGCTTTCCTACTCTTCGCTGTTTGTATACATTCGCAGGCTGCTACCGTCCACCGTTCCCTCTTCACCGGGGCTGAAACACAACTGTTCGCGGCTCCCGACGAGTCTTCAGCCATAGTCGCGACCCTAAAGCCCGGGGACGAAATCTCGCCTTTGGCAGATACTTTGGTTGGGGAAGGTGCGAGGTGGTACTTGGTTAAAGCCAAGAACGATGTGATTGGATGGATTAGGCAAAGCGATACTGACGAATCAAAAAAGCTCGAAAAGTTTTTTAAATCTTTGCCCGTCGAACCCTCCTTGCCTGTATCTCTCGACGCCTCGCCCTCGGGCGCCCGGACGCCGAACACAATTACTGTACCGGTGGAAATGAACGGCTCGTGGGTAATTGTTCCCGTTACTTTCAACCGTGCCCTTAAAGCTTACTTGCAATTAGATACAGGGGCGTCTTCGACATTGGTGTCCCGTCGGATCGCCAATAACCTAAGTCTGAGTCCACTTGGATCAAGACGGGGCGTCACGGTCGGAGGCATTATTACGGTGCCAGCAGCCCGCCTGGTCTCCCTCCGGGTAGGTGAGGCCGAGGTCAATGATCTGGTCGTCTCTATTCATGATTTTTCCCCGGACCCGCGAGTGGAAGGATTACTTGGCATGGATTTTCTTAAACACTTTCATGTTTCTTTGGATGCACGACGTAGGCTACTGACCCTAGGTCCACGTTGATCCTTGTTGCAGTCTCTAACAGATTTTGCCACTTACAGGTCTGCCAAATAAGCCTTTACGTACAATTTTGTTCAAGATGAACAGAATTGTGGGAACAATCTAGCAATTTGAGGAAAACCCTGTCCCTAGGTTGCTGAAATTACGAACCTTTTCCACACAATTGCACTGGCAACTATTTTGCTCTTGCAGCTTATTTACTTTAGAGTGCACACCCGTTCTGGGCAAGTACCAGTCTTCCGAAATAAGAATTTAGCGTTATGCTAACGGCCCAAAAAGAAAATAGTCCGCTGGACACCGAGCCCCTATCACAGCGCCCGCCGAGCGCGCCGTCATTTGACAAGGTGGTCACCTCGATCGAAGGCCTCCGCGAACGCGTGCAGGGTTTTACCCTTGAACAAGTGTCGGAGGTGGATCAAAGGTTACGAACAATGTCTCTGCAGCTGAGCGAGTTGCAGCGAACTGTCCGCGCACTGGCCGAAATGAAACAGCGAATGAGCCGATTACAAAAGGCAGTGCAGCAGGCAGAAGCGGAGAGTTTGGAGCGGAGCAGGTTGGCCACGCTGGTCGAACCCATAACGGTCGAGTCTATAGCCCGGGTCGGGACCCTCTTGAAATTCCAACGCGTCATTAAATTGCTCAAAGAAGCCAAGAGCGGCTCGGGAGTATCAGCGTCTGCCGATGCGGAGGGCAAGACTCCTCCGCTTCCAAAGCCCGTTGAGGTCATCCCAGCCTCGCCAAAGAACGAGCAAGAGCTTGGAAGAGATTTTCTAGCAATCGAGCAAGAGTTACCAGAGATCTCAGCGAGCGAACCTACTGTCGTCGCCGTAAGTGAGGTCCCGGACGAATCTGAAGCGGTTCTCCATACGGCTCGGGCAAGAATGGACTTTGAGCCGGTTTTTTCAAAACCTGTTGAGACCGTCCCCACGCCGTCAACGAACGAGCAACAGCTTGCAACAGACTTGCCGGCAATCGAGCACGAGTTACCAGAGATCTCAGCGAACGAAACTCCTGTCGATGTTACGAGCGAAGATCTAGAAAAAACCGAGGCGACTCTTCATCCGCCTACGATAGAAATAGACTTTGAATCCAATGAGCCATTCTCAAACGAACCGGGCAACGCCATTTTTGACGAGAGCACGACATCGATAGAGCCACTGGAAATAATCGCTGAATTTGCTGACACGCGCGACGAGCCACTACCGAGTCAGGCTATTTACGAAGCAGACCCCGCAATAGCTGCCGTTCAAACGCAAATGGCGGCCTCCGAAGAAGCGGACTTTGATCAGCGTCTTTTAGATGATCTCATAAAGGATTACGGCGAGTTCACTATCTTGCCGAGTTCAACCCCAAAGCCTGAAGCCAAGAAAAAGCCCAAACCCGAACCCACGCCGGCTACGCTGCGAGTTAAGGCATCCGGGCCGGTAATTCCCCCGACTCAACCTAACCTTCCCTCGCCACGAAAAGATGGAGAGATTGATCGAAAACTCAAAAAGCTCATCAAGGACTACGGGGAGTACGATCTTTATTCTAGGCAAACACCGCTCAAGCTAAAGACGGGTGTGGTGGCTGCATTCTTAGTGCTGACTTTGATTTTTTCGGGCTTCTATTTCTTCTCCTCCCCCAAACCTAAGCCTGCCGCGCCAGCAAGTGCCCCTTCGACGTCGCAATCCCGGAGCTCCTCAGAAACGGCACCAAAAGAGACCGCGCCGAGCGCCGAAACCAACAGTGGTGAAACTCTTTCGCCACCCTCCGTTTCCAATGGTGACCTCCCCAAATCGGTTGAAGCGGGTGCATCGCAGAATGTTGCAAACAAAGTTACAAAGAAAACAACAAAATAAAGAAGGCTGGTCAAATCTATGAAAAATGAATTGCAAAATCTAACCGAGGACATCTCCCGGCTCTATGAGGAAATCACTCAAAAAACGGAGTCCTTAGGACAGATCGATAGCATTACCCGACTCTATGATGAGCTCCAATCCCAACTTCAGAGCATTTCTTCGGAGGAAGTCGACTTGTTGCAGAGCCAGATCAAATCGACCCTGGAGCAAATGGTCGGAATCAGCAAGAGTCTTGCGGTTATCAAGACCCTCAAGACCGCGCTCAATGGTCACGACGATATGGTTGACCACATCAAGAAGGCGTCCAGTGGTACGAACTCGCGCCGATCTCTGGAAGATCGGTAATGAACGGTTTATTGTTTCTTAGTGAGTTATCAATATGCAAGGGAATCTAGCGCAAATTAGTCTTAACGACATTCTTCTTCTCGCCACCGGCGGAAAAAAGTCAGGCGTCCTAAAACTCTCCCGCGGCAAAGAGACAGTCGAAGTATATATTTCCGACGGTAACATCATCCATGCTACTTGCCCTATTGGCGAGGGAGAAAAAGCGTTGCTCTATCCGGTGACGTGGGGTGAAGGGGTCTTCAATTTGATGCCAAACGGGACTCCCCAGACAACGACGATCAAAAAGACCTCAGCGGAAATTCTCGACGAAGTAAAGGCAATGAGTCGAGAGTGGGAGACCATATTGGAAGTTATCCCCTCAGGAAAGGCTGTCTTTCGGATTGCCGATCCTGGCGAGGCCCAAAGTGGACCCATCACCGTACCCTATGTGGGGTGGCGAGTGCTGAGTAAAATCGATGGCTCGCGAACCGTGCAGGAGATAGCCGAGATCCTACGTATACCGTTCGCCTATACGGCAAAAGTTATTTTCAATCTCCACAAGTCTGGTTTGGTGGAAATTGTCAACCCATCTTCTAGGGCCAGGACCGACACCGTGCCTCCTCCTCTCTTTGATCGGCTCACAAGCATCCTCACAGAGGCCATGGGTCCCATGGCCCCGCTGGTGCTTCGAGATCAAATCGATACCCTGGGAGAATCCCAGGACAATTTTCCCGAAGCCAAGCTGGACGATTTAATCGGGCTAATCAGCAAAGAAATTTCCGACGGGAAGCTGAGGCAGAAGGTTGAAGAATCCATGCTTCAAGAAATTTCAAATTTCAAAAGATTCTAACCTGTTTACAGGAGGAGGCATGCCACAGGAATCCCTCTCTTTGGAAAACTCAAAAATAGCCGCCACCGCAACGCCAGCCTGGCAGAGGAGCAGTCTCAGATGGAAGTTTGTTACCGCCTTCGGTGGACTTATCCTGCTCTTGGGTATCTGCGTCATAGGGATCGTGTATTATCTGACCGGAAACGCTTTGCAAAGGCAGGTCGATCTACGCTCAGCGGCCATTGCCGCGAACCTAAGTGATGTCGCGGCCGGTTATGTGTCACGAAAGAACGCTCTGGAACTAGACGCACTTATTGCCAAATATGGTCGTCTGGACGGAGTCGCTTATGCATACATCCAAGATCCCAAAGGCGAGATTATCGCCACCAGTCTTCAGCCGTTTCCCGCAGAATTAAAGGAATCTATCTCTACGGCAGATCAGCGTACACAAAAAACGCGAACAACGTACGTGCGCGGCCAGTCAGTTTACGAGACCCGGGTTCCCCTGCTTGATGGCCAATTAGGAGCCGTTCACGTGGGGCTTTGGGCCGAGACGGTCCAGCAAGATGTCCGCGGCACTCTGCTGACCATGGTTGGCCTGATCGCGCTTTGCCTGGCTGTCGGCATAGCTATTTCGACCATGATCGCGAGCAAAACAATTCGTCCCCTATTAGAACTGAGGTCGATAGCCGACGATATAAGCCGCGGGCAGTTGGATACTCCCGTCTCCTTTCAATCCAACGATGAGATTGGCGAACTCGCACGTTCCCTCGAACGAATGAGGGCCAGCCTGAAAGCAGCGATGGTTCGTCTCAATCGCCCTTGATGAACTATTCTTGGTTTGAAACAGAGAGATTAACAATGATAAGGTACGCACCAGTCTTGGTAGCCTCGATGGTCAGAATAAAACAAGGTGCAAACCGCTAACAAACCGCTCTTTGAAGGAGAGAAAATGGAGAGAACTTCACAGAAGAAAACCGACCTTTTGATCTTGTCGTTCTTTTTTTCTTTCGTGCTCTTGGTGGCAGCGTCTCGCAATTCGGTCGCTGCGGAAAATCCCGCCTCCCAACCGCTAAAGAAAATCGCGATCGCGTACAGTGGTATCTCTACGAGTCAGGCGCCGGCCTGGGTCGCCTACGAACAAGGTTTGTTCAAAAAGTATGGTCTCGATGTTCAACTTATCTTCATCGAGGCGGGAAGCCGGACTGTGCAGACACTGATCTCCGGGGACGTTGCAGCCGCTCAGGTGGCAGGAACGTCCGTTATACAGAGCAGTCTCCAAGGATCTGGCGTCGTGATGATTGGAGGGTTCCTGAACACGATGGATTACAAGCTCATCGTGGCCCGGGACATCACTCGTCCTGATCAGCTTAAGGGGAAAACCGTGGCTGTCAGCCGGGTTGGTTCGTCCTCCGACTTCGCAACTCGGTATGCCTTGGAAAAGTATGGTCTGATACCGGATAAGGATGTGTCGATCCTTCAAATCGGGAGCCAACCGGCTCGATTTTCAGCCATGGAAACAGGAAAAATTCACGGCGTAATGATCGCTGTACCTCTTACCGCTAAAGCCAAAAAAATGGGATTCAACACCTTAGCCGATCTGCAAATGCTTGGGCTGGAGTATCAACATACCGGACTCGCCGTAACCCGAAATCTTATTAAGACGCAGCCCGACCTAGTACGTAATATTTTGCGTGGTTTCGTCGAAGCGATTCATTACATGAAAACACACCGAAAAGAATCTCTGACTATTCTCGCAAAATATCTCAAGACTGATGACGCGGATGCTCTTGAGGAAGCCTACGAATCCATCGTTCAGGCTTTGATCCCAGAGAAACCTTACCCGACACTCAAAGGTATCGATATCATTTTGCGGGAGCTAGGGGCCAAAGACGCAAATGCGCGATCAGCGAAGCCTGAACAATTCGTAGATCTTACTTTCATCAAAGAGTTAGATAGCTCGGGGTACATCGATCGGTTGTACAAGTCCAGTGCGGTAGCAAAGGCGGCACCGTCACGCGCTGAACCCCTGCCCGCCCCGGAGATAGCCAAAGAAAAAGCCGCTCCGACCGAGACCAAGGTCAAGGCCGTCACAGCGGAAGAAAGAGCCAAACCGTTCGCCAAACAAATTCCTGCCTCGACAGAAAAGCCGGCAGCCACCCCTGTCACTGCCAAGACAACAAGATCTGCAGCTCAAGAGTATACGGTAAAGGCAGGCGATACTCTCAGCAAGCTAGCCGAACGCTTCTACAACTCGATGTCCAAGTGGGAAAGAATCTACGAAGCAAACAAAGATACTCTGAAAAACCCAAACTACATCTACATCGGGCAAAAACTGATGATACCGTCCGACGACCAGGCCAGCTAGCTA
>Ga0209857_1000066_pt1 | contig 21313 bp, 19 predicted proteins | sample GWRWN1_10_20_FD_187226 | JGI IMG/M metagenome (GOLD analysis project Ga0209857, IMG submission 187226) | Riverbed sediment microbial communities from areas with no vegetation in Columbia River, Washington, USA - GW-RW N1_10_20 (SPAdes)... | ecosystem: Environmental > Aquatic > Freshwater > River... | reverse complement strand
TCACCCACCCCATCGCGATTACCCTTGCCGTCCTGGTTTCTGGGCTGCTCTTCAAACGTTGGCGCAGCTATGTCGGTCCGGGTTTAGTGAAGCTGCGACTGGTTGTTCCGCTTCGATTCGTCATCTTCATTGTGGTGGTTCTACTGGGACTGTTGAGCAGCGTAATCACGGCGATCATCGCATCACTTGTATTGGTGGAATTGATTAGCGCCTTGCGCTTCAGCCAGGAGGACGAGGCCCGGCTCGTAGTAATCGCGTGTATGTCGATCGGACTCGGCGCGGCGCTGACACCGATCGGCGAACCGCTCTCGACGATCGCCACGGCGAAGCTCGGCCAGGACTTCTGGTACCTGATGCGACTCCTCGGACCGTGGGTGATCCCGGGAGTTGCCCTCATGGGGATTTGGGCAGCCTTCCAACCTATGCGTTATGCGGGTGATACCCTGACAGAGACTAAGGAAGAGGAGAGCTACCGCTCAGTCGTGGTTCGAGCATTCCGTGTGTATCTTTTTGTTATGGCGCTGACGTTTCTGGGAGAAGGGTTCAGACCGGTCATCGACCGATTCATTATCAACCTGGACGCGAGGATTCTCTACTGGATCAACATGGTGTCGGCGATCCTTGACAACGCCACGCTGGCAGCGGCTGAGATCAGCCCGCAAATGACGGCCTTTCAGATTCGCGCGGTGCTGATGGGTCTCCTGATCAGCGGTGGGATGCTTATACCGGGGAACATTCCCAACATCATCTCCGCCAATAAGCTCAGGATCCGCAGCAGAATGTGGGCGAGGTTTGGCGTCCCTCTGGGGCTGGCCCTGCTGGTCCTGTACTTCGTCGGCCTCTTCGTGCTCTAGGTTTCCAGATCCATGAGCGCTGAGTCGACGTTCTTTCGTGACATCGCGCTGGTCTTCGTGGCTGCGCTGGCCGGCGGCTGGCTCGCCCAGGCTGCGCGCCAACCCCTGTTTGTCGGCTACATCATCGGCGGGCTGTTGATCAGTCCCTTCACGCCGGGCCCCGCGATTCGGGATGTGGCCACCTTCGAGCTCTTTGCGCAGATCGGCGTCGTCCTCCTCATGTTCTCGATCGGCATCGAGTTCTCGCTGCACGAGATGACTCGCATCGGCGCACCCGTGCTGTTAGGAGCGCCTGCGGCCATGGCGCTGATTGTTGCGCTCACCACGCTGTCTGGAGTCCTATTCGGCTGGAGGCTGGTCGAAGGCGCGGCCGCCGGAATCGTGATCTCTGTCGCCAGCACGATGGTTGTGGCGAAACTGCTGCTCGACCGCGGCGAGATCAACGCGCCACATGCCAGGCTGGCGGTCGGCACGCTGCTTATGGAAGACCTGCTCGTCGTGGTCCTCATCGTACTCCTGCCTGTGCTGGCAGGAAGTGAGTCCGGACGTGCGAGCTCAGTCGGCGTAGCGCTGGGCCGGGCGGCACTGGTTCTGGTCCCATTCTTCTACCTGGCCAACCGCGTTGTCCCAAGGGCTCTGGCTCGCGTGGCCCGCCGCCGCAATCCTGAGATGTTCGTGCTCGTCGCGATGGCGATCGGGATCGGGACTGCAGCACTATCGAGCAGCCTTGGACTATCGCTGGCGCTGGGTGCATTCCTCGCCGGCCTCATCATCAGCGAATCGGAATTCACACACGAGGTTCTGGCGCGGTTGCTGCCGATGCGGGATGTCTTCGGTGCGCTGTTCTTCGTGTCGCTCGGGACGCTGATCAGGCCGGCCGATCTTGTCGAAAACCTTCCACTGCTGCTCGGCCTGCTCGGGCTCATCGTTGTAGGAAAGTTCGGCGTACGGACCCTGGTGTTGCGTTTCTTCCGCTACCAATGGCCCACGGCTGCGCTCGTCAGCATTCATATGGCGCAGACCGGGGAGTTCTCTTTTGTGCTGGCACAGGTCGCGAGAGGGGCCGGTGTGTTGAACGACACGACGTATCATGCGCTGCTTGCGGCTTCGCTGCTCTCGATCCTGATCACGACGGTCCTCGCTGACCTGGCCCATCGCTTGATCGATGAACCGGCACCCTCTGAGGTGCCTCTGCGCGAGACGGTGGAACCTAATCGCGTCCTGATCTGCGGGTTCGGGCGCGTTGGCGGCACGATCGGTGAAGCACTCGAAGCGTTCAATGTCGCCTACAATGTGATCGATCTCGACTTTCCAACCATCGAGGCCCTGCGGCAGCGTGGGATTCCATCCACCTTCGGTGACGCCGGGAGTCAACCAGTGTTGCGAAGCGCGGGAGCAGCCGGCGCCAGGCTGGCGGTGGTGGCCATCCCTGATTTTGAGCGCACGCGGCAGGCGGTACGAGCGATCCGGGAGCTGAATCCCAATGTCTCGATTCTCGCCCGGTCCAGCCACCCGGATCAACGCGTGTCGCTCATCGAAGCGGGAGCAACAGAAGTGATTCAGCCAGAATTCGAGGCAGCTCAGACGCTGATCCGCCACAGCCTTGAGGCGCTGGGAATCCCGCACTCAGAGTTGAAGAACTACATGCAGCAGCAGCGCGAGGTAGAATACCTGGGTAGTTCGTTTGCCATGCTTCCCGCCGACCTGCATCTGCTGAAGACGAAGACTGTACTCATCGGGCGGGGACGCTTCGACGATGTCTCGCTCCGGCGGGCCAGGCTCCGCGAGCGGGCAGGCGTCTGGGTGCTCTCCGTTCGCCGCGGAGACGGCACCGAGATCCTCGACCCCACGGCCGATACCATCTTGCGGGCCGGCGATGAGGTGACGATTCTCGGCCTGCCAGACCAGATCGCTCTGTTCGAATCACTCAATCGAGAGTCTCCCAGTGGATCGGGCCAGCGCATGCGGCCGGAGTGATTCGCCCCACGAATATGGATGAAGATATCCTGGTGGTACCGCGTCACCTGTTGCTTCCCAACTCGGTGCATGGGTTCACAGTGTCCGGCGTGCAGGAGTATCGCTCGCGCGTGCTCACCTATGGGGAGTTCCGTCTACGGAGTGAGATGGAGCACGATCCCTCAATGAAGCAGATCATTCCCTATCTGATCGTCCGTTACGATTCAAAGGTCTTCGCGTTTCAGCGGTCGGCAGAGGGTGGCGAGACCCGGCTTCACGGGAAGTTCAGTGTGGGCGTCGGGGGTCACATCAACCGAGCTGACGTGGAAGGAGCAGTCGACGTCGTCGACGCCGGCCTGCGGCGTGAACTCCTCGAGGAACTTGTGATCAGGGGCGCGTGGAAGCCACGGCTTGTCGGCGCAATCAACGACGACTCCATCCCAGTCGGCCGGGTGCACTTCGGTTTGGTCCATGTTATCGATCTTGAATCTCCTGCGGTCGAGGTTCGCGAGGTGCAGTCGCTGTCTGGAGGCCTGGTGGACCGCGCGCAGCTGCTGCAGCTGCGCGACCGGATGGAAACGTGGTCGCAGTTCATTTTTGCAGCGGCCGATCCACTGGCGCTCTGATGGCAGCCCTCATTCCCGTCTCACCACCGTACCGGCTCGACCGGACGTTGTCCTGCGGACAAGCGTTTCGGTGGCGGTGGCATCATGGAACAGCGAACGGTACTTTTGCGGGTCACCGTACCACCCTCACACAAGGATCGGACGGGATCCGGGTCGAGGGAATGCACGAAACACACCACCTGGAAGCGCTGGGGCGCTACCTGGGTGCGGATGAGCCTCTCGGCACCATCGAGGAGGCGTTGTGCCGCGACCGCGTTCTCAGGAGGATCCTGCCTCACACGAGCGGGATCGCCCTCCTCCGCCAGGATCCCTGGGAATGCTTGGTGAGTTTTATCATTTCCGCGTTCAATAACATCCCTAAGATCGAACTTACGTTGGACCGGATGTGCCGGCGATTCGGCGCGGTGATCTCCCCTGATGTTTGGGCCTTTCCCGATCCGGCGAGCCTAGCTTCGGCCACCCTGCGGGAGCTACGGACCTGCGCCTTGGGCTACCGTGCGGGATATGTGCGAACCGTGGGAAGGCTTGTCGCGGATGGGAGTGTCGATCTCAGAGGGCTGGACAGTTTGCCCTACGACGATGCCCGCCTGGGACTGCTGGAAATTCCAGGCGTCGGCGATAAGGTTGCCGATTGCGTGTTGCTCTTTGCCTATGGGAAAGGGGAGGCGTTCCCGGTTGATGTCTGGGTGAAGCGGGCCCTGGAACGCTGGTACTTTCGCCGCCGTATGTCTGAGCGCCGCATCCGGGCGTTCGCGCGCACGCGTTTCGGCCCGCTGGCCGGCTATGCCCAGCAGCATCTCTACTATTTCGCGCGAACGCACCGCCGTCGGCGTTCCAGATCTATCGAATAGACCCCGCCTTAGCACTCCCATTTCAGAAAGTGTACAGGACCGCTTTGCAGATGTTCGGAATAATGCTCTCACGGGGGTGTGATGATGAGCGGTCAGGGCAAGACCCACGAAATGATCAATGGCTACGACGTAGGGCAGCTGCGCACGCGCAGGGAACAGATCGCCCTGGATGCCTCACTGACGGAGCGGAATCCTACGTTGGTCGCGCGATGGGTTGGAGAAAGCCGCGCCCGCGTTGAGTTCAACGACATCGCCACGCACATCGGCGGTGACGGCGAGCTCAACGCCATGCAGAGCGTGCTTGCCGCCCTGGCAGCATGCGACATCGAGGTGATCACCTTCCATGCAGCGCTGCTAGGAATTCAGATTGAAGAACTGTCGATCGAAGCACACGGTCACTTCAACGTCCGCACTCTGTGGGGGTTCGAGGACGCTCCGGGAGCGGGTTACGATGGCGTGTCCTGCACGGTCCGCCTGCGGGCTCCGGGGGCCACGGTTGAACAGCTAACCCATCTGCGTGAGAGGTGCGAGCGCTCCTCGCCGGTGGGAGATACGCTGAGCCGCCGGGTCCCGCTCACCCTGGAGTTTGTTTCAGAAACGTAATCGCCGGGCGCCTATCTAACGACCTCGATCCGGCCGTCGCCACCGTCTGTGATCGCGCCGATGTGGGCGGGCTCGATCGTCCGCTGGTGGAGAGCCGCAGTCAGCGCATCGAGCCGGTCCGCAGCCACCGCAATCAGCAATCCACCTGAGGTCTGGGCGTCACAGAGGATGATCTCGTCGAATTCGTCCACGCCGAGAAAGGTTACACGGGGACGTAAGTACTCGTAGTTTCGTGACGTGCCGCCGGCGATGGCGCCGCGGCGCACGAGTGACCGTGCTTCCTCGAGAACGGGCACCCGGGCGAACGAAATCCGCGCAGTGACGCGACTGCCTGAGGTCATCTCGTGGAGGTGTCCGAGCAGGCCAAACCCGGTGACATCAGTCGCTGCGTGCACGCCGACTTCGATCATCGCCTCCGACGCAGCGCGGTTCAGGCGTTCCATGACGGCAATAACCTCGTCGATGGCGGCTGTTGAGGTCTTCTCCTGCTTGATGCCGGTTGTGATGATCCCGATACCAATCGGCTTCGTGAGAACGAGCTGGTCTCCGGGGAGGGCTCCGACGTTCTTCACTATCCGGTCGGGGCGCACGACGCCCGTCACGGCCAGCCCATATTTAGGTTCGGGATCATCAATGCTGTGGCCGCCGGCGATAATGGCGCCTGCCTCAGTTGTCTTGTCCGACCCCCCGCGTAGGATCTGCTCGAGCACCGACATCGGGAGTTTCCCGCGGGGGAAGCCGACAATGTTCAGCGCGAGCAGCGGCTTGGCGCCCATCGCGTAGATGTCGGAGAGCGCATTTGCCGCGGAAATGGCCCCGTAGTGGTAGGGATCGTCCACGACCGGCGTAAACACGTCCACGGTCTGCACGAGGGCCAGCTCGTCGGTCAGGCGGTACACCGCCGCGTCGTCGACGGTGCTGGTGCCCACGAGAAGGTTCGGGTCGCTAGGTTGTGGTAGCTGACGCAGGACCTGCGCCAGGTCCTCAGGACTCAGTTTCGATGCTCACCCCGCGCAGGCGACCATCGAGGTGAGCCTGATGCGTTCTCGATCCGACACGACCCTTACCTCCTCCCGTGAATGGTGCACGCGAATAGTGAATTGTTCTGTTTGAGCAGGGGGGATTCCGTCTACGTCCGAAGTGTTGCGACGTGAACCTTCATCAACTGCGAATCTTCTATACTGTCGCGCGGCTCGGAAGTTTCTCACGGGCGGCCGAAGAGCTTCGGATCAGCCAGCCGTCGGTCAGTATCCAGGTGGCCGACCTTGAACGATCTCTCGGGGTGGATCTATTCGAGCAGCTCGGCAAGCGGATCTACCTGACTGACGCCGGACGTGTGCTCCAGGACTACGCGCGGCAGATTCTCAACCTGGTCGAGGAAGCCAACTCGGCGCTGGCGGAGGTCGCCGGCGAATACCGAGGGCGGCTGACGATCGGAGCCAGCACCACACCCGGCACCTATGTGTTACCTCGAGTCATTGGCGCTTTTCAAGAGAAGTATCCGAACGTCACCGTGACGCTGGACATCGCCAACACCCGCCGCATTCAGGAGCAAATTCTGCGCAACGAGCTCGACGTCGGTATTGTCGGGTGGGAGGTCAGTTCTCACAATCTCGAGGTGCTGCCGCTGCTTGAAGATGAGCTCGTGCTGGTGGTGCCGCCCGGACATCACCTTGCGCAGGCCCAGACGGTGCAGGCGAAGGCACTGCGGGACCAGCGCGTGATCATGCGGGAGAGAGGGTCGGGTACCCGAGAAGCCGCTGAGGCCGCGCTGCGTGACGTCGGCGTCGTCCTGTCGCCGGCCATGGAACTGGGCAGCAATGAAGCGATCAAGGAGACTGTGGCCGCCGGCCTGGGTGTAACGATCCTTTCCACGCTCGCCGTGGCCCCGGAAGTGGCAGCACGCCGTCTCGTCGTGGTCCCGATGAACGATGTATCAATCCGCCGATCGTTCCGCGTAGTCTATCATCGCGACAAGCGTATGGGCAAAGCCTTACGGACGTTCCTCGATATGCTTCAGTCGTCTGTTCAAACGCCAGCCTAACTGCAGGGGTTATGGAGAAGTTCGAAGTCATCGAACACACTGCCGATGTCGGCATCATCGCATACGGTCGTTCACTGGGGGAACTCTTTGCGAATGCTGCTGCGGGCATGATGCACTTTCTGATTGACAGGGCGATGGTACGAAAGGCGGAGCGGCGGACGATGACGGTGGAGGCCGATGATCGCGAAAGCTTGTTGATCAACTGGCTGAGCGACCTTCTTGTGGTGCTAAACGCCGATGGATTCATCCCGGCAGATTTCAATATTCTGGAGTTGACTGACACGAGACTGACGGCTGAGATCGCAGGTGAGCCGGTCGACCGCACGCGGCATGCGTTCCGGCTGGATGTGAAGGCGGCCACCTATCACGCGTTGGAGATCGGCAAGAACGGCTACTGGCATGCGCGAATCATCTTTGACGTGTAATCATCATGCTCGACCTCAAGCTGATCCGCGATAACCCAGATCTCGTGCGCGCCGGTGTGCGTAAGAAGTTCCGCGATGTAGTGGCTGTCGATCGCGTGCTGGACAGCGACCGGCGCCGGCGAGAGCTGGTGCAGGAGGTCGAGCGTCTGCGCGCAGAGCAGAACAAGGCGTCCGCGGAGATCACAAAGCTCACGGGTGAAGCCCGCGAACGCCTGATCGCCGACATGCGCGAGGTCTCCACGCGCATCAAGACGCTTGAGCCCGAACTGAAACGACTGGAGGAAGAGCTGGAGCGCGCGCTGCTCGAACTCCCTAACCTCCCCCACGACAGCGTTCCACCTGGCAACGACGCTTCAGCGAACGTCCCGCTCCGCCACTGGGGCAAGCAGCCGCAGTTCGACTTTCAACCGGTCGACCACGTGGACATCGGAAGCCGCCTCGGGATCATCGACATGGAACGGGGCTCGAAAGTGTCGGGTTCGCGATTCTACTACCTAAAGGGCGCAGGTGTACTGCTGGAGCAGGCGCTGATGAGATTCGGCCTCGAGCTGCTGATGGCCGAAGGCTTTACGCCGGTCGTGACGCCTTTCATGGTGCGGCCGGACATCATCACCGGCGCCTGGGGCGGTGCACAGCTAGACAGCCAGCAGGTCTATCGCATCGAAGGTGAGGATTTGGCGCTGATCGGCACGTCTGAGCAAACACTTGCTGGGATGTACAAGGATGAAACATTCAACGAGGACCAGCTCCCGCTGCGCCTGGCTGGCATATCGTGGAACTTTCGACGTGAGGCCGGAAGCTATGGCCGCGACGTGCGAGGTCTGTACCGGGTGCATCAATTTGATAAGCTCGAGATGTTTGCGTTCACCACGCCGGAGCAGTCTTGGAGCGAGCACGAACGTCTCGTGGCGATCGAAGAGCGTTTCTTGCAGCGCCTGGGGCTGCACCACCGGGTGGTTGCACTCTGCGGCGGCGAGACGAGCGTTCCAGCGGCCAAAACCTACGACCTCGAGACGTGGATGCCGGGTCGAGGCGAATTCGGGGAAACGCAATCGTGCAGCAACTGCACCGATTTCCAGTCCCGCCGGTTGGGGATCCGGATCAGGCAGGCGAAGGGATCGGTGTATGCGCACACGCTGAACGGTACCCTCGTCGCAACCAGCCGCGGTCTGATCGCGGTGCTGGAGAATTATCAGCAGAAAGATGGAAGCGTGCAGATTCCGGACGTGCTGGTGCCATATATGAATGGAATGACGGTCATAAAATGACGGTCGTGGGTCGTAGGTCGTCGGTCGTGGACACTGAGTCCAGATTGGCTACGACCTATGACCCACGACCTGCGACCGCAGTTCGACTGAGGGGGGACTTGTGACTCTGCGAGTTGTAGTGTTTGGCTCCGGCGCCGTTTTGATGGGACTGGAGATCGTGGGTAGCCGCGTCCTCGCGCCATTTTTCGGCAGTTCCGTCTATGTATGGGGCAGCCTCATCAGCATTTTCCTGGCGGCGCTGAGTCTGGGTTATTACTTCGGGGGTGTGGCGGCTGACCGCTGGCCGCGCGCGGGATTGCTCGCCACCATGCTGAGCTTCGCAGGTCTGCTGATTCTTCTGTTGCCGATTGTAGGACGGCCAATTCTGGAGGCGTTCTCACTTTGGGACCTCGGCCCGCGGCTGAGCCCGCTGCTGGCGTCGGTCGTGCTGTTCGCTCTTCCCAGCATCTTGATGGGCGCGACATCGCCGTTTGCGATCAAGCTCGCTGCCACGGATCTCGCCACGGTTGGCAATACCGCGGGAATCCTGTATGCAATCTCCACGGCCGGCAGTATCGTGGGTACGCTGCTGACCGCGTTTGTCTTGATCCCTGCGATGGGCGTTCGGGCCATTCTCTATACTCTAGGAGCGGCACTGCTCGTGTTCTCGGGATTGCTAGCCATGAAGGCCGTTCGCACACGTGTGCTGCGGCCGGTGGTCACGACAGCACTGGGGCTCCTGCTGCTTACGGGACCCGCGCTGGGGCAGGGTGATCTACAGTGGCTGGTCTTTGAGAAAGACACGGTCTATCACAACATCCGAGTCTACGAGGACGTCAACTGGCGCCTCCTGAGATTCGATCGTTCGTTGCAGGGCGGCATGCTTCTCAAGAATCACCTTGTAAGTCCGCATCGCTATCCTGACTTCGCCCACCTCGCCTGGCTCTTCACCCCCGACATCAAACGCGTGCTCATGGTGGGTTTGGGAGCGGGCACGATCTCGAAGCGGATCCTCAGCGACTATCCCCAAACGTCGGTGGAATCCGTGGAGCTCGACCCCGTCGTCGTTGACGTCGCGAAGCGATTTTTCCAGGTTACGGAGGAGCCGCGGCACCGGATCATCGTGCAGGACGGCCGGCAATACATCAGGCGCACCCAGGGCGGTTATGACCTGATCGTTATGGACGCGTACAACGCAGAGGGGCTGCCGTTTCATCTGGCAACGCGGGAGTTCCTCCAGCTCGCGAAGAGCAAGCTCGCGCCGGGGGGGATCATCGCCGCCCACATCGTCGGATTCCTAGAGGGATCAAACAGCAAACTCTTCAGGGCCCTGTACAAGACCTACGCGAGCGAGTTCTCGGGACTGTATCCATTCGCAGTCAGCGTGAGCGCCCGTCGGGATGAACAAGAAGTGAGGAGCATCATCTTGATCGCCACTTCCAAAGCCGGTATCGCGAAGCGTGACATGATCGGGATACTGGGGCGCTTGCGGCGAGAGAAGAAAGCGTCGCCTGTGCTGCAGGCGAACTACCTCGACGACTTGTATCAGAAACCCATTTTCACGGCTAATGTTCCGATCATCACAGACGACTATCCGTGGCGAGTTGACACGCTGCCGGTGTGGGGATGGGAGCCTGAGCGGCGTTGAACTACTGCTGAAAAGCTGGAGAGCTGGAAAGCTGAAAAGTCTGACTCCAGCTCTTCAGCCCTCCAGCTCTTCAGCTGTTATTTGGAGTGCTTATCCGCGACTTTTGAGGCCCCGTACGCGTCCGGCTTGGTCACCGCGGTGAAGCCTGAGCCGGTCACCATGCCCACGACCTCGCGGATGATCCGCTTGGTGTCGCCGTTCGGCCCAACGTCCAGGTGAATCTCTAACGGCAACTCTGAATGGCCGTTACGTGCAAATTCGCCCGAAAGTTGTCCGGCGAGATCCAGGCTCAATGCGGTTTCGAATAGGATGCGCTGGCGGAGGCTTTCGATCTTGCGGTTGAACTGCTTCCGGTAGAAGTACCGTCCGCCGTGCCCAACGCGGTGCACGATCACCGCGCTGACAAAGCAGGTCTTGTCGCTCAGGAGCGAGTCGGTGCCGATGATCAGGTGGTACTGCTGGTCCGGCTGCTCGCTCATGTAGCCGACCAGCGCCCCGAACATCTCCCGGAAGTTGAGTTTGCCTACCGTCGGGCTCACGAACTCCATACAAGTCTCTAGTATACGTGGGTTACGGCTTGTTCCACAACGTCCGTGCCCTCACCCCCAGCATGGCAGTCGCGACGAGCCCTGCCTATAGCTCCCTCCGGCCCTCCATCGCTTTGGCGAGGGTGACCTCGTCTGCATACTCAAGATCGCCGCCGACCGGTAAGCCGTGAGCAATACGGGTAACCTTCACGCCCAATGGCTTGATGATCTTCGCCAGGTAAATGGCCGTCGCTTCGCCTTCCACCCGAGGATTAGTCGCAACAATGACTTCCTGCACCTCGCCGGCTTTAACCCGGTCGAGGAGTTCCTTGATCTTCAAGTCGTCCGGACCGACGCCGTCAAGCGGGGAGATTGCCCCGTGGAGGACGTGGTACAGACCCCGGTATTCACGTGTCCGTTCCATCGCCAGGACGTCCCGTGGGTCTTCGACCACGCAGATCATGGACTGGTTGCGCGCCGGGTTCGCGCAGATGGCGCACGGGTCCACGTCGGTGATGTGAAAGCAGATGCTGCAGTAGTGAATCCGCGCCTTCGCGTCCAGGATGGCTTGACTGAGCCGCTCAGCGTCTTCCTTCGACATGCGCAGGATATGGAACGCTAGCCGTTGGGCCGTCTTTGGCCCTACGGTCGGCATCTTCGATAATTCCTCTATTAGGCGGGCTAGGGGTTCGGCGTACATGTCGTTCGAAACAGAACTACGGGATAAAGCGATAAAGGGATAAGGGGATAAGGTGACTGCAAATTGCACCTGAGAAATCGGAAACCTAAATTCAGCGCAGTTACCTTATCCCTTTATCCCCTTCTCCCATTATTCCGCATTAGATTAGACCAGGCGGCAACCCCATCCCACCGGTGATTGCGCGCATCTTCTCGTCGGCGCGCTGTTTCGCAGATCGGTGGGCCTCATTGACTGCGGCGAGGACCAGGTCTTGCAGCATCCCCACGTCGCCTGGATCGACGACCGAAGGATCAATGATGATTTCCTGCATCTCACCATGGCCGTTGGCGATGGCTTTGACCACCCCGCCGCCGGCCGTCGCTTCAACTCGCTCGTCCTTCAATTCTGCCTGCAGGCGCGCGACGTCTTGCTGCAGCTTCTGTACTTGCTTCATCATCTTGCCGATGTCGCGCATGGTCAACCCTCAACTGCCGATGGTCGTTAGTCAGTTTTCCTGACTTCTACGACCTGGGCGCCGAACAACTGAACGGCCGCGCTCACCATAGGATCTTCCACCAACGGGTGCTTGGCTTCCGGCCGCGTGTCTTCGCTGTGAATCGTGCACTCCAGCCGCAGGCGGTGGTTGAAGACACGCTGGAGCGCGCCCTCCACCACGTCTCGGTTCTCTGGCTTGTGTAGATTTTCTACGTGGAAGTTGAAGCCCGTCCGCAAACTCACAACAAGCGTGGAGCCATTCAATTCAACCGGGGTGCCTTCAATCAGCAGCGCATGGCAAAACATTTTCGTCCGCTTCACTTCTTCGAGTACCCGGGCCCACGCCCGGCGCACGTCGCCGATCACGATCGTCGCGCTCTGCGCTTCTTGAGCTTTCAGCTCGTCCCGCGCCGGCGCTCTTGACGTTCGGCTGGGTTCCACGCTGGCTGGCGCCGCCGTCCGCTCTGAGCCGGCCGGTTTGGGAGAAGGCGATTCGCCGCCGAGCCGCTGCTCAAGGGCCTGCAAACGCGTCCTCAGTCCCTCGAGCGTGGGATCCATCTCCGGCCGGCACAGACGGATGAGCGCAATCTCGAGCAACAATCGGGGTTGAGGACTCCAGCGAGCTTCTGCCTCTGTGGCGACGAGGGTGTTGAGGGTCCGTAGAATGTCCTCGACCGGCGCCCGCGTGGCCTGAGTCTGTAGCATCTGGAGCCGCGTCTCCGTGCTGTCCAAAAGATCCTTGGGACTATCCGAAGTTTTTGCGACCATGAGATCTCGAAAGTGGTCCAGGATCGTCCGCATGATCTGCCTGGGATCCTTCCCTTCCTCCAGGACATGGTTTACGAGGCTGAGACACGCGATGACGTCCCTGTCAATGATGGAATCAGCGAACTTCAGGGCGACTTCTTCCTCAAGGATGCCCAGGACCATGAGGACGTCGCGAGCCGTAATCGGCCCATCGGCGTACGCCGCGAGTTGATCGAGCACAGATTCTGCGTCCCGTACGGAGCCATCTGCGCTGCCCGCGATGATTGTGAGTGCTTTGTCCTCGATCTCAAAGCCCTCGGTCGACGCGATATGCCGGAGCCGGGCAATGAGCTCTCTTTGAGAAACGCGCCGAAAGTCAAAGCGCTGGCAGCGGGAGAGGATCGTCTGGGGAAGGCGGTGTGGCTCGGTCGTGACAAGGATGAGCACAGCATGCTCGGGCGGCTCTTCGAGTGTTTTGAGGAGCGCGTTTGCCGCCTCCGTGGTGAGCATGTGCGCTTCATCGATAATGTACACTTTGTAGCGTCCTTCGGTCGGGGCCAACCGGATCCGGTCCCGCAGCTCGCGGATTTCCTCGATGCCACGGTTGCTCGCCGCGTCGATCTCGATGACGTCCACCGAATAGCCCCCCGTGATCGCTTCACAGTTGGCGCACGTGTTATCAGGAGTCGGCGTGGGTCCCTGGGCGCAATTCAGCGCCTTCGCGAGGATACGTGCGGTTGTCGTCTTCCCTGTGCCGCGATGACCGGCAAACAGGTAAGCGTGGACAACGCGGTTCGCGCGAATCGCGTTCTGGAGCGTTCGTGTGACCCGGTCCTGACCGATGATTTCTTCAAAAGACTTGGGGCGCCACTTGCGGTAGAACGACACGTGGGACATCGAAATCCTCCAGAGGATTGCGCTCCGCGTCCTCTGATTCGCCGCTTGCAAACGCTATCCTTGCCGCAGACGACAAAAGCGGGATAAGGGGATAAAGCGATAAAGGGGATAAAGTGTGATGCGGGTGTTTATCCCTTTCTCCCCTTATCCCTTTATCCCGTTCTTTAAGGAGCGTTGATGCGGGAGATTCCTGAGGGCGTCGTTGTATTTCTCGTCGGAACAACCCTGGCGTCCGTCGCCGGCGCGTTGTGGGTGTATCGTGACAGCCGGGCCCGCTTCGGCCGGCGCCGCAATGAGCCCCTGCTGTGGGGGATCGGCACGCTTCTGCTCCTCATCCTGGTCCTGCCATTCTACCTGCTGTTTGCCCGGCCACCAGGCGGAGTGGTGCGATGTCCATCGTGCGGCTCGGCGACGTTGAGCCACAGAGCGACCTGTTTGCAATGCGATCAGCCCATTCCATTTGACTCTCGACCGGTAATGTGGGGGCTGGGCGAGATCGTCGGCATCGCATTGGTCTTCGGGCTGACGCTGCCTGTGATTGCCGCGTCGCTCGGCATCGGCGAGGCGCCGGAACTTCGAGAGTTCTCCATCTATGCTGTTGTTCAGAGCGCGCTGCTCGCCGCGCTTTCGTTGTACGTCGTCACTCGACGATACCGTCAGCCCCCGGAGCTGATTGGGCTGCGCACCGACCGGTTGCCCGTACTGGCGGGTGTCGGGGCCGTGCTCGCCGCGGCGATGGTGTTCATCAGCGCGGGCGTGGAAGAGGTGTCGACCGCGCTCTTCGGCGCCGTCGTCGGGCGTGAACGCGCCAACCAGATGGCCGAGGCAGAGCACTTGAGAAATCCGGTAACGGAAGTGTTGACGTCAGGGGTCACAGCCGCGGATCTGATCTGGGTACTCCTGGTCTTGTGTGTGATCGTGCCGGTGGCAGAAGAAATCTTTTTCCGCGGGTTCGTCTACCGAGGCCTACGCGCGCGATGGGGAGTACTAACAGCAACGCTGGCTTCGGCAGTGTTTTTCGGTGTGGTGCACCTGGAGGTAGTTCACTTCCTGCCGATCTTCGTGCTGGGGGTAGTTGTCGCATACACATCAGAGCGCACAGGTTCTTTAGTCCCCGCGGTCGTCATTCACGCGATCAATAACGTTGTGGCGGTTTTTGGAACTATCTACCGTTGGGATATCTAAGGAAGCCCTTCGACTCACTCCGTTCGCTCAGGGCACTCGACTCGGGGCCACGAGCGAGCCGCGCTAGCGGCGAGTCGAGTGGGTCGTGCACCCGTCGTCGGCGGTCATCCTCCAGGCGGTCTCGATGCACGCGGCTCGGACCAGGTGTGCCCACGGCACACGAGAGCACTGACGTACCGTTGCTTCCTTCCGGACCTGGCGGGGTTGGTCAGATCTCGTTGCGCAGGACCCGGCCGTCGTCGCCTCATACACCGGCCAGACCCTGAAAGATGTCGTCTCGGAAGGGAGTTCCGTCCCGCTATAGCGGCTTGCGGGTACAGGGAACCGCTAGCTCCCCACCTAGCACGACCCTTCACATTGTACTATTTCAGCGGTTAAAGAGCAGCCTGATTCGGTTTGGCGGCCAGTAAACTAAGAGCGCCTGCCCCACAATCAATCCCCTCAATAACGATCCAAAAGCACGGCTGTCTTCGCTGTTGTTCCGGTTGTCGCCCATCACAAACACGGAGTTCGTTGGGACACGAGCCGGTCCGTAGTTGCCTTGAGGAGTTCCGTTCAAATAGGGCTCCTGCGTTCGGATCCCATTGATGAAGAGTTTCCCTTCTTTTACCTGCAGGCGGTCGCCCGGCAGGGCAACGACACGTTTGATGTAGTTTCGCTGGTGGTTCAGTGGATACTTCAGAACGACAATATCTCCCCGATGCGGATCACGGAAGCGGTACGTGAGTTTGTCCACCAGCACCCGGTCCCGGGGCAATAGTGTGGGTTCCATCGAGTACTGCTCGACCTGAAAGGCCTGCGCAACCGAGACCATAATCAGTTGCGCCAGGACAAACGCGATAAGTAGGGTCTTGAGAAACTCCCACGCAGTGCGCCCCATGCTCTTCCAGTTTGTATTCATGGCCTTTCAGCCTGTCTATGATAGACATTCCCGTTCAGCAGCGTCAATCCGCCTGTGACAAGTGTCACAGGAACCCTGTGACGGCCGAGATCGCCCTCTCGGATCACTTTACGTACATTGAACTCATGCAGGCACATAGGAGGTAGGGGTGATGGCAGTGACTGGTCTTCGAACGTGGCTCTCAACCCTCGTTAGAGAACTCGGCAAGATCTCACACTACAACAGTGAGGGGGAGCGCCTGTTGCGCGCGATGCGCAACGGCAGCAAATTACAGCAGCCCGACGAAGCGGGCGTTCGCGCTGTACGATTCAAACCGCCAGCACGGCGGAGAGGCGGCCACGGAGCTCTAGTGATAAGCGGCACGCGTCCCGTATGACCGGTTCATCGTGCGAGGTTTGAGTTGCAAGTTATGTTACGAGCAGACAAACGCCAACCGGCGAGGAGGCAGGAACGATGCTTAATAACTCGATGTTGAACGAGATGACGAGCAAGTACATCATGCAGGATCGGCTGCGCGAAGCCGAACAGTACCGGCTCACGCGGCGTGCGGAAGTGGCGCGCCGGCCGGCTCCGAAACGCGGCTTGCTCGCGGCGATCCAGCAGGCTCTCGCAGCGCGCCGGTTCATCAAGCCTACGGCCGCTACCGGTTAATAAACGCGTTGCCGGAGGCGGGCAGGATCCAAGAGGACGACCTTCTTGCCTTGCAGTTCAATCAGCCCCTGGGACCGGAATGAGGTAAGAGCTCGATTGACGCGTTCGCGCGTCGCTCCTATCATGCTGGCGAGCTCTGCCTGGGTGAGGTCGAAGTCGATTTCGGTGCCGTTGTTGGTCTTGGTACCGTGACGCTCGGCCATTTGGAGGAGAACGCGCGCGACGCGCCCGTGAATGTCCAGAAACGCAAGACTTTCAGCATATTCTGTGATCTGCCGGATGCGCGTACTCAATAGCGCAATGAGAGAGTTGGCAAACTCAGGCGTCGCCGAGAGGAATCGCTGAAAGTCCTCGCGGCTTAAGACGTGCGTGGATGTGTCCTCGAGCGTCTCCGCGCTCGCAGACCTCGGCCGGCCGTCAAGGAGCGCCAGTTCGCCAAACACATCTCCCACCCGGGCGATCTCGACCGTGAGTTCCTCACCGCTCTCCGTGGGGAGAAAAATCCGCACGTGGCCAGACTCGACAAGGTAGAGCGCGTCCCCGGCCTGATCCTTGTGGAAGATGATTGTATCCTTTCGGAACTGACGCCTGCGCAGATTTGAAGCCAAGCGCGCGAGGGCCTGATCGTCCAGCGCTGCGAAGAGGGAAACCTTCTTCAATAGTTCGGGCGCCTGGGTGGACACGCGGGAGCGCTTCGGGGCGACTTCAGAAGGCTCCTGCGCTTAACAAGATGCCCTTCGACTCGAGTGGAGTGGTCGAAGACCATGAGCGAGCCTGGCGGCAGGCAGGCGAGTCGAATGGCGGTGAGGGTGGGATTCGAACCCACGAGAGGCTTGCGCCCCTACGGCATTTCCAGTGCCGCCAGTTCAACCGGGCTCCTGCACCTCACCCTTGACCATCCAATAATATACCGCCTAGATCGTGCTTGCCAAAACCCCCGTCACGCGAGGGCTGGCGAGGAAGGTGGTGCGCCGCTCTTCTGGGAGCGAGGCGGCCAGGCGCAGCAGCAGGTTCCGCAGCCTCTCGCGCTCCGCAGCACTATCGCGTAGCTTCAACCCGAGTTCTCGTGCGTGCCGTTCCAAGAGGACGTTGCCACACCGGTTGCTCCACGTCAGTGCGTGTTCAACGTGCGCGAGCGCCCCGTCGCGATCTCCTTGATGCGCGGCCAGGTGCGCCTGCAGAATCTCGAGCGCCGCCAGATACGATGGGGCACCCAGCCGCTGGGCGTTTGCTCGTTGTGCGTTTACGAGGCGCTCGAGGGCATCATAGGCGCCGAAGGCCACAAATGCTTCACCCACGGGCAACAGAGGCTCTGTGGCCCCGGGGGTGAACTCGTCCCATGGCAGCGTGTCCATTTCGTGGATGACCCGCGCGAGAAGGTCTCGGTCATTCGTTAGCTTTGCGTACACGGCTCGGGAGATCACAATCGGCTGCCAGAACGCGGCGGAGGCCCTATCGATCGCAGCGCACTCTCTGAAATGCGCCGCGGCCCGTTCAAGATCTCCGATTTCTTCAAACGCCAAGCCCGGCCACAACAGGGCCCATGGCACATATCCGAGTGCGAACTCGCGCACCAGCGGCAGGCTCTCCTCGAGCAACTGAATCCCCTCACCCCACTCGCCAAGCGCTAACTGAACACGAGCGAGGAAATCCATCGTAAAGGCGGTGCGCCGATGATCCTCGATCTGCTGGGCCATGGCCAGCGCGGCCCGCCCGTGACGGATCGCCTCGTCGTACCGACTGAGGTACAAGTTGATGACGGTAAGATAGCTGAGGCTGGTGGCCTCTTTGGATTTGTCCCCGGCCTGCTCAGCGGCCTGACGCGCCTCTTCGGCCGCCGCGATGGCTTTGTCCCCATTGCCCACGCGCAGGTGCGACATTGCAAGCATATTCAGACCACGCGCGAGGACGGAGAGATCTCCCTCTTCACGCAGAAGCGATAAGCCTTCCATAAAGGAAGGGTCATCAGGATCCACGCGCCCACGGTCCCAGGAGATGTTAGCAAGGTCCACCAGCGATTGCCCCAATACCAACCGATTCCCTACCTCGCGTGCAATTTGAGCTGCGTTAAGATAGTGCATCTGTGCATCATTGAGTTGTAGCTGCCGGTGGAAGACGAGCCCAACACGGTTCTCGAGCACAGCTTCCAGCTGGCGGTCACCCATGTGCCTGGCCATGGCCAGTCCCTGCGAGAAATCCGCCATGGCGGCCTCGTAGTCACCCCGCAATTGACGCACTTCTCCGCGATCCAAGTGGATGACCGCCCGCGGTTCGTTTCCCAGGCCGGCCGCAGATGCCGCTTCAAGCGCCTGATCGAAGAGGCGAATAGCGTCTGCGTTGACGTAGAGGCGGCGCGCTTTGTTCCCTGCGCGATGAAGGTAGACCGCCGCTTTGGCCGGGTCGCCGGCCAAGCGCAAATGTTCGGCGAGGATCTCTACGACTTCCTCGACGCGGTCTCCGGCTTTGGCCTCCAGCCACCGCGCCGCTTCGGCGTGGGCGCGCTGACGTTGCGCACGCGGCAGCATCGCGTAGGCGACGTCTCGTGCGAGGATATGGCGGAACGCAAACTCGCGCTCGCCGGCAACCGCGGACCGTGGAAGCGCGACGACGAGATCAGTACTGATGAGGCCCTCGATGGAGGCGGACACGTCTTCGGTCGATAGCCCGGCGATGGGCGCAACCGCTGACGGCCAGAACGAGCGGCCCATCACCGACGCGGCCTGTAGGGTCCGCCGTCCGTTGAGCGGAAGGCGGTCGATGCGTGCTGTGAGCACAGCCTGCACGGTCTCGGGAATATCGGCCCCCGGAGTGCTCCCTTCAAGCAACATGCGGATAAGCTCCTCGACGAAGAGCGGGTTCCCGCCCGCCCGCTGCGCGACCATCTGGCGAACGTCTGGCGTGAGTCCCTCGCTGCTGAGCGATGCGGCCAGTTGCTCAGCCTCGAGCGGACGGAGTGGGCGGAGCTCGATGTTGGTTGTATTCCGGCGGGAACCGGGCCAGGCCGACCGGCGTTCGGTCAGTTCATTCCTGGCCAGACAGATGATGAAGAGTGATGCTTGTGCCGTCACGTCCGCCATCGTCTGGATCAGATCCAGCACCCCGTCGTCGGCCCAGTGGAGATCTTCGAACGCCAGCACTACGGGTCGCTTGCCGGCCAGACCCAGGACAAGTTCTCGCCAGCTCGTGAACAGACGCTGACGCATGAGACCAGGGTCGTTGCCGGCACGGTCGCTCGTTCCAAAAGTCAGTAGGAGACCCTCGAGCAGTTCGTCCGACTCCGGGAGGACGTCGTCGAGCCATGACTTGATCTTGTTGCGGACAACCTCGAGCGAATCCGTGTCCATCAGCCCCGCTTGTAACCGCAGAATATCGAGCAAGGCGTGGTACCCGATCTGTCCGCCGAACGCGACGCTGCGTCCTCGAAGCACGAGCGGGGGAGTCTCGGACTCGCGCAACTCGGCCAGGAACTCACGGAGGAGCCTGCTCTTTCCTACGCCTAGCTGTCCCAGGATGGTGACGAGATGCGTCAAGGGTTCATCGCGACTGCGCTCGTATAGGTGGCGCAGCAGTCCAAGTTCGGCGTGCCGCCCGACAAGAGGTGCCGTAATGCGGCGGATCTCAGCCGATTCGGGAAGCGGTGCCACCGCCGCCCACACCGCGACAGGTCCTTCCTTGCCTTTCACGGTCATCGGAGGCAGTTCGTGGTATTCAATACTCTCTTTCGTCAGCCGATACGTCCGCTCACCGACGACGATCGTGCCGGCCGGCACGTTCTGTTGCAGGCGCGCCGCCATCGTCACCGCGTCCGACACAAGAAAGTCCCGCTCAAACGTTGACCCCGAGGCCGCGACCACCTCGCCGGTATTGATCCCGACGCGCACCGCGAGCTGGATGCCATGAGTGGCGCGCAAGTGGTCGTTGAGGTTCGGCATGGCATCGCGGAGCGCAAGTCCAGCCCGAGCCGCTCGCTCCGGATCGTTCTCGTGCGCGGCGGGTAAGCCAAAAACCGCCAGGATCCCGTCGCCGAGGTAGTTGGCGATCGATCCCTCGTACCAGCGTTCCACGACGTGCTGGGCGACGTCGTAGAACTTCTTGATGACGTCGCGGGCTTCTTCGGGGTCGAGTCGCTCGGTCAGGCCTGTCGATCCGACCAAGTCGGCGAACAACACAGTAATCACGCGTCTCGTTTCCGCGGTGAGCACCGGTTGCGCGGGTGCTGGCGTGCGGTTGGTCAGCGCGATACCGCAGTTGGGACAGAAACGCGACTCTTCGGGAACGTGGGCTCCGCACTCCGGACAAGGCTCCCGTTGAGGCTTGCCACAGTTGGCGCAGAACCGGGCTCCCGCCGGATTCTCGAAACCGCAGTTCCAGCAGGCAGTTGTGGTGGTCATGTCGTGACGCACATTTTGATGCACCATCACCCCAACCCTCTCCCGACAACAGGGAGTAGGAAGACGGTCCCTCTTCCTTGAGGCTGTTATGTCCCCGTTACACAGCCCCGGTAGGAAGGGATGTACAAGAGGGGGTGTCCCATAATGCGGAGGCGCTGGGTATTGTTCAGCTTGTTGCTCGTTGTCGTGCTGGGGTTCACGGCCGCTGCAGCTGTGCCGGGTCAGGCGCAAGGAGCAAAGAGAGTCATCAAGATCAGCATGGTGTCCTACAAGTTTGTCCCGGACGCGGTATCGGCGAGTTTCGGGGATTCTCCTATTATCAGCATTACCCGTGGCGAGACTGTCGTGTTGCAGGTGTCAAACGACGATCCTGAACGCCGGAATCACGCCATCGCCGCGCGCTGGCTTGTGAATATGGACGTGCAGGCCCGCGGTCAGTTCCGCACAGGCACTGGAGATGAGCGGCGCTTCTTTGCGTCCCAGCCTGGAGAGAAGTTCGAGCTCGAGATGACCTTCAATCAGGCGGGTTCATTCCCATTCGTCTGCGGAGTCTTCGATCACGGGTCTCGAGGGCAGACCGGCGCGT
>Ga0209857_1000064_pt1 | contig 21350 bp, 17 predicted proteins | sample GWRWN1_10_20_FD_187226 | JGI IMG/M metagenome (GOLD analysis project Ga0209857, IMG submission 187226) | Riverbed sediment microbial communities from areas with no vegetation in Columbia River, Washington, USA - GW-RW N1_10_20 (SPAdes)... | ecosystem: Environmental > Aquatic > Freshwater > River... | reverse complement strand
ACCGGCTCGTCGAGCGTGAGCTTGCCCTGCTCGACGAGCTGCATGGCCGCAACGGAGGTAATCGCCTTGGTCATCGAGGCGATGCGGAAGACAGTGTCGAGCGTCATCGCCGGGCCAAGGTCAGCGTCGCGCCGAGCAGGCACTCGTCGCCCGGCTCCACGTCGAGGCGCCACACGAGGAGGAGCGCGGTGCCCTGATAGATCCGCTCGAACCCGCCCTCGGAGACGGAGACCGTTTCGACCGGGCCCCACGCGAGCTCGGCCGCCGGGCTCCACTCGAGCTGCAGCCGGACGCCGGCCCACTCGTCCACGAGCGCGACCCCGGAGCGGGCCGCCTCGCGTCCCGAGCTGCCGAGCGAGGGGCGGGTCGCCAGGTCGAGGTAGCGATCCGGCGCGCTCCCCGCGGTGAGCGCCAGGTTCCACTGCACGCCCCAGCGTCCGGCCAGCCGGCGATCCGAGGTCGAGCGCAGCCGGTAGCGCACGTCGAGCGTCGCGTCGCGGATCGTGAGGCACTTCTCGAGGGTGACCGGCGCCTTTGGGGTGGGCGCGCGCGAGAGCACCACGACGACACCGCCGGCGGCGTCGCGAACGGCGCAGTCCAGGCGCTCGGCGCCCACGACCGCGCGCGCCCGGGCCCAGGGCGCGACGGGATCGAGCGGGTCGCCGCCGTCGTCGAAGAAGCCTTCGATCAGCGAGCCGCGGCGGAGCCCGTCGTACGCGAGCAGCGCGTCGAGGCCGGCTTCCTTGGCCGACGGAGCCTCGTGAATCGTCCGGGCCGCGGCGGCCGACTCCGCCTCGGCGGCCCGCGCCCGCACGTGGTCGTGATACGCCTCGAAGCGGCGCGCCAGGACGTCGGCGACGTCGAGCCCCGCCGGGAAGTAGCCGAGCTCCGTGAGCATGCCGCCCGCCTCGGGATCGAGCGTCACGGTCAGCGCGCCCGTGCGCACGGACACCTCCGCGTGGCCGTCGCCGTTGTTGTCCTCGCGCGCCCAGGCGACCTCGGGCGCCGCGCCGGCCTCGACCAGCGAGCGCTCGGCTTCCAGGAGCGCCGCCGCGCTTTGGAGGAGCAGTCGACCGCGCCTGCCCTCCCCGACGACGGCGAGCTGATCGAGCGCTACCGCAACGCCCTTCCCTTCACCCTCACAGAGGAGCAGGAGAGCGCAATCGCCGAGATCCGGCAGGATCTCGGCGTCCACGGCGATCTCGGCATAAGCGGGAATCGGTAATCCGGTGATTTCCCCTTCGATAACCTCAACGGGTTCGCCTTTAATTCCGCCAACGGCGTCGAATTCACACTTGCCGTAAGGCTCCGGCCGGGTGGCGATCATATGCAACAGCGGATCGACACCAAAACAAGCCACCACAGGACAGGGCTTGCCCTTTTCGAAGTATTTCGCGCGGTGCATGCGTCCGTGCTTTCCTGGCGAGATGTTCATGCCCAGTGTGTTACAGTCGTACACCATGACGCGATAGCAACCCACGTTGACCCAGCCGTCGTCGGGATCGCGGGTGATGATCACGTGGCCGGTGCCGATATATCGACCACCGTCCCGTTTGTGCCAAAAGGGAACCGGAAACTTGAAGAGATCGATATCGTCGCCCTGATAGACGTTTTCGAGAATCGGCCCGCGTGAAACGGTGACGGGCGGAATGGAGAAATTCGTGGCCAGCCGCCTGCGGCAAGCCTCGATGAAACCTTCACGAGTAATGTCGACGGGCAGGTTGTGGTCAGCGCGGAATGGCGCAAGCTTTCGAAGAAACCGACGAGGATTCGGTAGCCCGCCGGGTAATCTTTGATGCGGTCGAACAGTAATGCCGGCGTGTTCTCTATATGTTTGGAGGAGAGCACCGACAGCGCACCGATTTCTATATTCCAGTCGGCGTTCTCCACGATCTTGAGCTCGCCCATCTCATCGACTTTCTGAATCCATTCCCGAACGTCAATCTACAAGCCACTATGAAGGGGTGCCTACCGTGGCCCAAGACCCGAAAAGGGACTCGCCGCATACACCACCCGGCCTCCGACCATGGTCAGCAAAGACTCAATGGAGCGGATCTGGTCCTCGGGTACCGTTAGATAATCCGCGTTCAGGACCGCTAGGTCCGCGAGCTTTCCAGCTTCGATGGAGCCTTTGCGTTTTTCCGCAAAAGTGAACCAGGCGCTGCCCATCGTATACATGCGGAGCGCCTCCGCCCGTGTCACATTCTGCTTGGGATCACGAATGGGAACGCTCGCCACGGTTTTTCCCGTGATCAACCACCACAGAGAGAGCATCGGCGAGTAGTTCCCTGAACGAAATGCATCGGTGCCGGCGCCGAGGGGCACCCCGGAATCGATGAGGGTTCTCAGCGGCGGCGCGTTGCGTGCCTTTGACTGTCCCCAGATCTCGACGTTACGTTCACCGGTGAGGACCATGCGATCCTGCACCGAGACTCCACCGCCGAGTTTTTTGATGCGCGCGATAGTTTCGGGGGTCGCGTCTTCAAGGTGGGCGAAAGCGATGCGCTGCCGGGCGAAGGGCGTCTCGCGGTTGACCTCTTCAATGACGGTGAGCAGTTGCTGCGCGGTATTGTCCTGCATCGTATGCAAATGGAAGTTGTAACCCGCCTCGGCGAAGAAGCGCAGAAGCTTGCGAAATTTTTCCTTTGCTTCGGTTTCCACTGTAAATCCTTTGGGGTTCGACAGCACATCGCCGTCGCCGCTGTCCGGTATTAACGTCTCGGCGAATCCGGCGAAGCGAAACATATCGTTGGCGGGCAACTGCTTGACTTCCTCCGCTGCCATACGTCGCTGCTCCAACTCATCGCCCGGATCGTTGGGGGCAACATAGTAATCCAGGCGTACACTGAGCTCACCGCGGTTTGCCATATCCGCAAGTAGCCGACGGTGTGCGAACGTTAGGCCGCCAGTCTGCAGGTCGCCCACGGAGGTGAGGCCCAAGCGGTTCAACTCCCGGAAGCAATTACGCACGCTCTGTCGTATCTGCTCCAACGTCGGACGTGGGATCTTGGCATAGGCAACTTCCCACGCCGGCACGCCCTGCAGGACACCCGTCAGTTCGCCGTTAGACGGATCACGCTCGAACTTTCCTCCCTGCGGATCGGCCGCTTGACGATCGATTCCTGCGGCAGCCAAACCAGCGCTATTCAGCACAGCGGCTTGTCGTAGATACTGTATATAGACCGGATGCGTGGGCGCCACGGCGTCTAGCTCAGCCCGTGTCGGCAAACGTTTCTCGGCAAATTGGCCGGGCGCCCAGCCCCCACCAACGACGATCCACGTCCCTGCGGCTTTGTTTCTCGCCGCAGCCTCGATCTGTTTCAAGCCATCGGCCAGAGATCGAACCGATTCCCAGTGCAGTTCGCCGTCCCAACTCAGACCGGCGACAGTCGCATGCATATGCGAGTCAATTAGCCCTGGAATCATCGTGCGACCACCGAGATTCACCACGGCCGTATTGCGTCCGATCCACCGGCGCATCTCACCGTCCGTTCCCACCGCAACGAAGCGGCCGTTCTTGATCGCAATCGCTTCCTTGATCGAGAAGGAAGAATCCACGGTCACCACTTTAGCGTTCATGAGAACCCATTCGGCGGGCGGACGGGGATCGAAAAACGACTGTGCAACTTCGCGTTCATGGCCGATACACGAAGCAAGGAGCGAGGCAAAGAGGATGAAAAGGAGAAACTTTCTCGGGCGGCTCCCGACGGAAACCGGACTAGCACTTCCAGAGTTAAGATACGGGAGAGCCCGAGAGCTTTCGGCCATAGGGAATCATAGCAACTCTCTCAATGAAACCAATCCCGTTGTCGCTCAATGTACTCCGCCGTGCGGTAAGCCAGGGCCGATATCGTGGCCGTGGCGGGGTAGCCGGACATGGTCGGGAAAACAGAAGAACCGACGATGAAAAGATTCGGCACATCATGTGACTGGCAGTAGCCATTGACTACGGAATGGTTTGGATCGGTTCCCATCCGTGTCCCGCCACATTGCCGAGTCGGCGACGGCCTCGGAAGTTCCGTCCAGACTTTGCTGGCGCCGGCTTCACGGAAGATCCGTTCGCCGATGTCGGCCAAGAACAGATGCATGCGTTTTTCATTTGCGTGAAAGGCAAAGGTCACCCGCGGCAGCGGCAAACCCCAACGATCGCGCCGCCGCGGATCGAGATCGACGCAATTGTCGCGTCGCGGCAATGTTTCCGGAGCCATGTGAATATCGAAGGTGCGCGTGTAGTAGCGCATGAAATATTCCTTGTATTCTTTTCCCCAGCTCCGCACATCCGGTGGTACGATATCCATCCGCGAGACCGGGGCGCCATCGCCGCTGCACCCCACGGTACCGCCGCGGATGAAACCCAGACCGGTGTGATCGAAATTGTTGCCGTTGAAGTCATCGATTCGCATCGCCGCCGCACCGGAACCGATAAAACCATTAATGATAAAGTTGTCGAACAATCCGTAGACACGCATATCGCCGTGGCCGAAAAAGCATTTGCCGACCAGCCCGCTAGAATTAGCCAGTCCCTTCTTGAAGCGCTTACCATTGCCTTTGGACAACAGCAGCAGCCGCACATGCTCGAAAACAAAAGCCGACAAAATCACCACCCGAGCGCGCTGCTCCTGAAGCACACCGTTTGGATCAAAGTACTTGACACCCGTGGCCATACCTTTATCGTCCGTGGTTATATTGGCGACCTTACAGTTCGTCCGCAGCTCCAGGTTACCCGTTTGCAGCGCAACCGGAATGGCCGTATGGAGCGTGGAAGCCTTGGCATTGACATGGCAGCCGTAGTGATTGCAGTGGCCGCAGTAAACGCAGGCGGGGCGCTCAGGAATGCGCGTGTCATAAGGCGCCGGTGGACGATAAGGCTCCGAGGTGACGGCGGCGGGACCGATAAACGGATGATAGCCGAGCCGCTTGGCGGCGTCCCCGAATAACTGCATGCGCGCGGTCATCTTGAGCGGTGGTAGCGGATAGGGCTTGCGCCTCGGGCCGGCAAAGGGATTCATCCCGGCCACGCCGGCGACCCCAAACTCCCATTCGAAACGTTCGTAATAGGGCTCCAGATCATCGTAGCCGATGGGCCAATCGACGACATCGTAGCCCCTAAGATCGACTCCGGCGCGGTCGGCGAGTCCGCTGGCAACTTCGTTGCTGTAAACTTTGAAGTCGCCCGGCATGAAGCGCGATGCCTGGCCGGTCCAAAGCAACATAGAGCCACCGAGGACGTTGAACGGGCTCGTGCCGTAACGCAGGTTGCCGGGTTGCGTCGTGCTGGTACGAAAAATCCTCGGCTCGTGGCGCACTCCTTCAAGTTGATCCGGGCGCGCGATGTAGCTGATGGAATCGCGCTGCGCGTACTCCGCCGTTTTCAATGCCGGTCCGCGCTCGAAGGCGACGACTTTGAGACCCGCCGAAGTGAGTTGCTTGGCCAAGATCCCGCCGACAGCGCCGACGCCAACGATGCAAACATCAGCGATCGATCCGTTCATGATTGTCCCGGTTTCTTCGGCAACCCTTCCCAGGTGATCGGAGGGAGATCGACCGCTTTATTGATGTAAGTTTCGGGATAACCCCACTGCTGCCCCGGAAAGCCGACCAATTTCCAGCCGATCATATCTTTATTGCCGCCATAGCTCGGCTCACCGAAAACGCCCTCCAGCACGTGGGTGCGAAGCAGCTCAAAGAACGCCTCGCCGTTGGGCAACTCGGCTATTTTTCCCGATTCAAGATCACCCAGCGCCGAATCCTGTTGCTCATCGCCGAGTTTTTCGAAGGATGCGCCGAATTGCCTCTTGGCGTGTTTATCCAAGGCCCGCAATCCGCGCGTGTATCGAGACAACAAATGCGGATAGGGACCGGCGAGCGCGCGGTCAATGTAAAAGACTGCCCCCGCTTCGACGGCACCGGGAGTATCGGTGACTGGCAGAATTCGCCCGGCAATCGCATCGATAAATCGAGCCTGGCGCACAGAAAGAGCCTGCAAGCGCTCACCCCGATACTGGAGTGAGGATTGTGATTTCAACTTCATGATATTTGCGCGAATCGTTCGCTCATACAATGGACAGAAACAAAATGTCAAGAATTTCGATGCCTAAACCTGTTGCGTTGCGCGAATGGTTGAAGCTATATTCCGGGAAATCATTGTCCCGCGATTTTGGGCCGTACTTTTGATCGCGGCAGATTCAAACAAACGAGGTTAACAATGAAGCCTGTTCAACTCTTCTGCTGGCATTTCATGGCTTACCCCTATCTCGATAAGGATTTTGACGAGAAGCAGTACTCGGGCTGGGTCACGGTTCCCAACAGTTTGTGGGATAACCGAAAAGCTCGCGGCCTCTACCAGGAATACATCGACCAACTGGCCTATGCCGATGAGTTGGGCTTCGACGGCATGGTGCTCAACGAGCACCATCAAAATATTTACGGCTTGATGCCTTCGCCGAATCTCATCGCCTCGGCGCTCACGCAAAGGACAACGCGAGGGAAGATCGTCATTCTCGGCAATCTCCTTCCCTTACACATGAATCCAATGCGCGTGGCCGAAGAATACGCCATGCTTGATCAGATGAGCAACGGTCGTTTGATCGCCGGCTTCGCCCCCGGCGGCGGCCCGGAGACTTTCAACTACGACGTTCCATCCGCAAACACGCGGGAAAAATTCTGGGAGGCGGCGGATTTGATCGTGCGCTCCTGGACTGAAGACGGTCCGTTTGCTCACGAAGGTCGCTACTTTCCACTCCGCTACGTAAATCTTTGGCCGAAACCGTTGCAGAAACCGTTTCCACCGGTTTGGATACCCGGATCGCGCAGTCCGTCGACCATGGCCGAGGTGGCCAAGCGTGGCTACTGCTATTTTCTCTCTTCGCGCAGTCACGGCGGCGAGACCCATCGCGCGCAACAGGAATTTGCTGCGGTGTTGGAAAAACACGGAGATCGGTACCATCCGTTCCGCTTCGGCATTTTGATGTCGACGTACGTGGCCGAGACGGATCAGCAAGCGCGCGAGGAATGCGAGGAAGGCGTGTGGTACTTTTTGAAGAATTGTCTCAAGGGTCATCTACGCCGCGAAGGACGCCAACTCACCTACGGGCCAGGCGTTCCCTATATTCCCGCCGCCGCGTGGCGGGAGTATCTGAAAGGCTACACGCCTGGCCGAAAACTTTTGGGGGATGTGGAAAATTGGGAGGAGCTCGACGCCTCGCAGTCGATCATCGTCGGCAGCCCGGAAACCGTCCATCGGCGCATTCAAAATCTCATCGAGAAGGCCAAGGTTGGCAATCTCCTGATTCAATTTCAGCTGGGCAATATGCCGGACCAGCTGGCACGCAAAAGCATGAAATTGTTCGCGGAAAAAGTCGCGCCGGCACTGCGCCACGACTCTTTGAAACAGTTCACCGACGAATTTCCTGGCGCCAACGTCGAGCAAGCAGCGGAGGCACTCCATTGAGCGGTCGCACTCTCCAAATCAACGAACGCAAGGTTTGGATTCTGGAAACCGGCAAAGGCGCCCCGCTGCTTTATTTTCATGGCTTCGCCGATGTCCACTCGGTGAAAGAAAGCTGGATACCCTTTCATGAAAAATTGGCGCAACACGCCCAGGTGATCGCGCCGGCCCACCCCGGCTGCGCGCAGACGGACGAGAATAAAGACATCGACATTATCGAGGACGTGGTTTTTCACTATCTTGAAGTTCTCGACGCCCTGAAGCTGACGCAATTTGATCTGGTAGGCAGCTGCGTCGGCGGCTGGATTGCTGCCGAGATCGCCGCGCGACACCCGGAGAAAATTCGCAAACTCGTGCTCATCGGCGCCACGGGACTTTTCGTCGAAGGCGCGCTGATCGGCGATGTCTTCATGATGGCGCAGCCCGAGTATGGCTCGAGCTACGCCTCGCTGAGGGAGATGCTGTTTTCCAGCGCGAATCAACCCAATGCTCTGGAAATGTTTCCCGACGGTAAGGGCGAGCTGGAAGATGAGGTGCGCAGATATCAGATGTTGAGATTCGGCTCCCGCATCGGCTTCAAACCGCCCTACTTTTACAATCGATCGCTGAAGAATCGACTGCATCGAATCACGTCACCAGCGTTGGTCGTCTGGGGCGAGAAGGACGCATTTGTACCGCGCTCCCATGGCGAGACTTACGCGAAGCTAATTTCCGGCGCGGAAGAATTGAAAGTTATTTCTGACGCTGGACACAGCGTTCACGTCGAGAAGCCCGACGAGATCGCGAAACTGGTTTTGGATTTTCTTGCAGAATAGCCTTTCACGGATTTATTCAAACCCTCGCAAAGAGTTGTCATTCGTCTCCGTATGTCTCCCTCTGCTTGTCTCCGCGGTCTCCTGTTCTTCCGCGTCTCCCCGTCTCCGTGTCTCCTAGTCTGCGGTTACTTCCCCCAAATCTTTTTCACGAACCCCTCGTCTTCTAACCTCCTGAGGTACCGGTCGCTCACGTAATTTTTCGCGTCCACATTCCGCGCCTTTGGGTTAGTCTCGGCGATTTGCGTCACCACCGCTTGCATCGCTTCCGCAGAAGGATAAGGAACCGGCTGCAGTTGATTGTTAAAGTAGTCTAAACCCTCGGCGATGGCTTTGAGATTTCCCACGCGCGTAAATTGCGCCAGGGCTTTGATCGAATATTCCCTCTCGGTTTTAAGCACTTTGATCGCTTCGAGATACCCACGCAAGAAGCTCAGCACCTTGGCTTCCTGCTTGTCTATGTATCTTTTGCTCCCTAGCATGCCAGTGTTGAAGAACGGAATGTTCATCTTCACCGAATCGGCGATCACGTTGAGTTTGAGTCGCTCCGCTTCGCTGCCGAAGGGCGCGTTGACCACGGTGCCGTCGACATTGCCCGAGGTCACCGCGGCGATGCGCGCGGGTTCGTCGCCAATCTGAAGAATCGTTGCCTCCCTGACAGGATCGACACCGACGCGCTTCAGCAACGCGCGCATGCCGAAGTCGGCCGAGGAGCCGAAGCGGCTCACAGCAAACTTTTTCCCTTTCAATTGCTCGATGCTATTGATCTCGGGCCGCGTAACCAACTGGTAATTGAGCTTATCGAGCAGCCCGAGAAAATAAACCAGATCAGCGCCTTCGAGATTGGCCGCGACACCAGGAGCGCCGCTCAGCTGCGACAGATCCAGGCTCCCCGAGACCAACACCTGCACGTTAGTAGAGCCGCCGGGAATGTAAACACTCTCGCTCACGAGGCCGTACTTGGCGAACAAGCCGCGGTCCTTGGCGATATGCACGAGACCCGACTGCAGGCTGATCGCTCCCAACCCCACGCGAATCTTTTCCTGTGAGCGGGCTTCGCGCGCGGCCGCGAGGAAAAATAATGCGGCTATTACGGCTATGATGTTTTTCATGACGCATCTCCTATCACAACCTCAACTCAACCGGCAATCCGTAGTTGAAGCCTACACTGCGCTGTGGCATGCTCTGCACCGAAATGGACAGGCGGATGACGCTATGAAAAAGGAGGAAGCTATGGCTGATGTAATAATTCGTGTATCGAAAAACGGTCCCTATGAGGTGGAGGGCGGAGCCAAATTGTTCGACCACCAAGGGAAGGAGTATCAAGAAGATCAATTCCCTCCGCTCTATCTTTGTCGGTGTGGCCAGTCTAAAAACAAGCCTTTCTGCGACGGCAGCCACGAAGACGTTGGCTTCACAGCCGAGGAGACCGCGGGGTAACGGCCGCTACCCAAACGCAGATCGACCCAACATTCCAAAATTCCATTGTTCCAATTGGAATGAGGAGGAAGCTCACGGGCTCTTGACCACAATCCCCTCCATGCGCTATCCGGGATTTGCGGGCAAGATCGAGTCTCACGAAGGAGAACAAACCCATGTTACAGGGAAAAATCGTTATCGTTACGGGCGGGGCTAAGGGAATTGGTCGTTACGCGGCGCACACTCTCGCTCAAGCCGGTGGCAACGTTGTCATCGTCGACGTAGACGTAGAACGATTGCACAAAACCTTAGGCGAACTCCGTGATCTCAAATTCGAGGCGTGGGCTCTGGCCGCAGACGTGCGCCACGAGGACGAAGTGCGCCGCATGGTTCACCAAGTCGTCGAACGCTACGGTCAAATCGACGTGCTGGTCAACGACGCTGGTATCGTTCCCCACTTTAACTGGGGCATCCCGCGTTGGCCGCGTGTCCGCTTCATGAGCAAGGATTTTTGGGACAACGTCATTCAAACCAATCTGGGCGGAACTTTCTTGTGCACGAAGTATATCGTTCCGTTCATGGAGGCGCGCCAATCCGGCAACATTGTCAACCTCTGGGGTGGCGGCAGAGCCGAGAACCACGGCGCGGCGGCCTATGTTGTCAGCAAAGACGCAATCCGAACTTTCACGCGGTTCGTCGCCGAGGAAGAGCGGGAGTGGAACGTCTGCGTGGTGGCCTTCAGTCCCAAGCAGGCCATCGCCACGGAGGATGCGCCGGAAGAAGCACGAAAGCGTCTCCCTGGTCCTGAATATCTCGGCAACGGCTTCGTGCTGGCGGCGCAAGCCGGTATGGATCTCACCGGCAAGACAGTGGAGCACCGAGACGGTAACCTCGTGGCAGTCGACTAACAGCCTGGCGAAGCGCCCGTACTTCGCATATGGCTGATAGCTTATGGCATATAGTTGGAACATACGAACCATACGCTATAAGCCATATGCCATAAGCCAACTGCGAGGTGTTCTCCCGCTTTGCAAACCGAGCTATCGCCAACTTGACACCATTGGTTCAAATCGAATAGCGTCGATTCATATTTAGCTGCGAGGAGCAAACCTATGTGGAGACAATTCAAAGTTATTGACGCCGATGCCCATATGCATGAACCGCAATATCTTTGGGATCGGTATGTCGAGCCGAAGTACAGAGACCAGGTGCCGAAAGTCGCCTTCATGGATGGCGTGTTCATGATCTACGAGCCCGACGGAAAGTTTATTCCCAAGGGGGAAATCCAGTCGCGACCACCCGAAAGCGCATGGGCGGTGATGGAAAGCAAATATGGCGAGGCTTATCGGCAATGGTGGTCGTCGGAGATTCGGCTGAAGGACATGGACCGTTACGGCTGGGATATTCAGGTGTTGCTGCCCACCGGGAACAACGGCAACTTCGCCTATCGCGTCGCGCTCAAAGACATCAATCTGGGCGCCGCGATGTGCCGCGCTTACAACAATTGGGCCCATGATTATTGCAGCATCGACCCCAAGCGTCTCAAGTTCGTTGCGGTTTTACCAGGCTCGGACGTCGGCGAAATGGTAAAAGAGGCCCGCCGCGCCGTCGTGGAACTAGGGGCTGTGTCGGTGAGAAATCCGTTTCTCCCGGTGGGGAAATGGCTCCACGAGCCGGAGTACGATGCGCTATGGAACTTAGCTTGCGAACTCGATTTTCCAATCTCCGTTCATGGAGAGTATCGCCAACGCCGGTTTCACCCCTTCAGAGAAATCGAAGGCGAAAGAAGAGAAGATATCCAGTTGGCGTTGCGCGGCTTGGATCACGCCCTTGGCTTCCCCTGCGATAACATGACCACTCTCGGCCACTATATCTTCACCGGCATATTGGAGCGCTTTCCGAAGCTGCGGCTCGCCATTCTGGAATCGAACGCTGGCTGGCTGCCCTTCTGGCTGGGAAGAATGGATGACCACACCCACGGGCGAAATAGCGTCATGGGAAAATCAGACAAGCTGCGAATGCTCCCGAGCGAGTACTTTATGCGTCAATGCATCATTGCATGCGACAGCGACGAGCGGGCGCTCAAGTATGTAGTCGACTACTTGCAAGGTGAGAACATTGTCTGGAACACGGACTATCCGCATCCGGACGCTATTGAACCAACCAAGGCTTTACCGGAGCTCGACGCGCAGCCGATTACAGATGAGGCCCGGCGCAAAATATTGTGGGATAACGCGGTTAAACTTTTTGGGCCGAGGATACTGAACTGACGATAGGCAATGGCGTATGGCTAATGGCCTATGGCTTATCGCATATGGCTGCTGGGGATATGGCGGATGGCCATCCGCCATTACTTCAATGTCCGCTTGAACGCGTTGATTCTCTTACTCAAGGACTCACCATCTCTTTTCATTTCGTCTAAGTCATGCGGAGAAACGTAAGATTGCTTTCGGGCGACAAAGAAACATGCGACAGTTTCAAGGTCGAGCCTAGAGCCATATCTAAGAAGTGAGAAAAATCCTTCTTTGTCCCTCTTCCGGAGCCCTCGGCAATATTCAGAACAATCGAATTAGCAGCACGGCGTGCTTGCGATGTGAGATCGAATCGTTCTTCCGAGGGAAACTTCTTGGCTGTTTCATACACTCTAGCCGAAAAATCGATAGCCGCGTGGAAGATTTCTAAGCCTTCAAAGCGAAACGCCATACGTTACTCCTCTTTTGTCCGGCATTCCACGCCATAAGCCATATGCCATCCGCCATTACGCGCCCTCTCCGGGCTCCTCCCGATAGAGCCTCAACGCTTCCATAACGGGCATGTCGCTTGTGGAAAATAAAATTGTTTCTTCCTCATTGGAGCGGTTTCGGTGACTGTGCCAACTCCACAGGGGCACCACAAAGCAATCTCCCCGCTCCCAGTCAAACTTTTCACCGTTGATCACAGTGGTCCCGCTGCCCCTAAAAGCATGGTAGATGGTACTGCTGTTATGTCGGTGGGTCTGGGTTGTCTCGCCCCGTCGCAGCATTTGAATACCACAGGATAGCGTGGGCATCGTATGCCCGCCCGTCGGATTCACATACTCCAACGCTACGCCGTCGAAGGGACTTCCGGGACCACCGCTCAGACGCTTCAAGGTTTCGTACGTATCTTTCCATTGGTAACGCAAGTTATAGCTTGGACGCTCCGGCGATTTTTCCCAAACCGGGCGAGCCAAGCCAACTCTTGGCGCCACACAATCGGCGTCATTTTTCAATGGCTGCAGGCCGCCGGTAAAGGCTTCCCAGGTGATCACTTGAAGCAAGAACAACAACGGGTTATCAAGACCATCGAGCCAAACAACCGGTTCGCCACCGTTCCGGTGTCCATGCCATGTCATCGAAGGAGTGAGAATCAAGTCTCCCTCCTCCATGGGAATTTTTTCTCCTTCGACAATCGTGTAGGCTCCGCTGCCTTTGAGTATGAAACGGAACGCGGCGAAGTTGTGCCGGTGATCTTGGGCCACCTCGCCGGGCTTCAGCAACTGCATCGTCATAAGCATGGTGTGGGTCGTAGTGCGTTGTCTTCTGTTTTTATTGCCTTGATATGCCGGATTGATGAGTCGGAGCACGCGCCTTTCTGCCTTGCCATCGAGACCGTGCATGTTGCCCACCGTCTGGATCGCATCGTAAAGATCTTGCCACTTCCAAACATGAGGCAGAACCGTCGTGTGAGGATCCTTGCTGTAAGTGGCCATGTCCGCGTCGGATGCCTCGGACCAGAGACCCTCGACACTCAGTTGACGAAGTTTTTCGTCGAGCTGTCGTAACAATTCCGCCTCCGACATGTTTACCTCCTTTGTCGAACCCTCAGGATACGGGGTAACCTACTTTCACCCTCACCTTAATCCTCTCCCGTCGAGGGAGAGGAAAAATATTTCACACCTCCTACTTTCTGATTCCCAATTCCTTTTGCGCTTCGCGTAGAGGCGCGGGCTCAATAATTTCGTTTAACGCGACCTCTCGATTCAGCTTGAGATCAGCCTTGGCTTGCTCGAGGACGAGGCGCAGACCTTCCTGGGGAATATTCCCATCCGGGCTGAAGACTTTCCAGGTAGAATCGTAGGAAGCCGCAGCATGGTCACGTTCCACCTTCCCCCATTCCATCAGGATCCTCACGGCACCTTCTTTGTCTTCCCGGATGAAACGGTTTGCTCGCACCATGGCCTTGACAACTTTCTTAACCTCTTCCGGCTTTTCCTTGATCGTTTTGAGATTGGCGCCAATGCCGATGAAAGGGAAACTAAAAACCTCGTAGGCTCTTCGCAGCACGTTGAATCCCATCTGCCTCCCCAGGGCGTCGCCGGGCGGGGCAATCACCGCTACATCGACCAGACCTTCCTTTAAAGCGGCGAGGCGCGCTCGATCCGGCCCGAGGGCGATGAACTTGAGATCTTTCTCCGTATCCAGGCCGAACGATTTCAACATCATGCGAGCCGCCACCTCATCCGTGCCGCCAAAATTCCCGATCCCGACGATTTTGCCCTTAAGCTCTTTGCCTGATTTGTATTCCGGCTTGGCAACCAAGGCGTGGGTTGAACCGTCTAGGAGGCTCGCGAGAGCGCGCATGGGCATACCTCGCAGCGCGCCGCGCACGACCGAACCGAAGAGCAGAGTGTAGCCAATATCCCCGGTCACAAGGGCGGTTATAATATTCGGCACGTTCATGCGAATGATTTCTACATCCAGGCCCTCGTCTTTGAAAAACCCTTTTTTCAAAGCGACTCCTGACGGAAGAAAGGACATATTGGGGTTCGTTACCGAGATGCGCACCTTGTCGGCAGCTTCGACGAACCCGCCGGGTATTCCAAGAACCGATAGCGCCAGTAAGACGCCGCAGACCTTTCTCACAATAACTCTCAAGCCCGCATCGCGGTCTTGAACACGCCATCCATTTGGCTGGAGACACCACGTTTCGCCAGTTCGTCTTCAAACATTTGGCGAATGCGTGGATCTTCGTCCTCGTACTCGATCTGATCTCCGCCGGTTTTCACGCTCTCGGACGTGCCCCATTGTTTTCTAAGGCCGGGAAATTTTCTGCTGCTGAAAGGCTTGAGCGCCAGATACCGGGTGGGCTCGGCACCGACGTTGAAGTGCTGATGAAACCAACGCTCCGGCGGAACCAGCAGGCTGCCGGCGCGCCAGTTGTATCTTTTGAGATCTTCGCCCTCCCGCCACATCACGGAAAAACCCTCACCCTTGAGAATGATCACGTGCGCTCCAGCGCCGTGGCGGTGGGCCTTCTTGTAGGTTCCCACCGGGAACTGGGAGATATGAGCGGACATAACATTGTTGGCCATCTCGATCATGATCAACCTGCCGCCCGCGCCCCGGTCTTTTCTTTCCACAAGCTCGAAGCTGCCCACGTCGCGGATGAAATTAGTGTCGGAGAATCCCGCAGCCGGCACTTTTACGCTGCCGTTGAAAAAATCCTCCTCGCCGTTATACCGGTCGGTAAACGGATAATCGCATTGGAAAACAAAATCGATGTTGTGAAATAGGTTCAAAATGGTCGGCGCATTGGTCATGGCCAGCAACCGGACGGGTTTGTCTCCCTGGCCGTTGAAATGCTGGTAGCGGGCGTTCAGCGGCGGCGAAAAGAGGGAGCCTTCGCCCCACTCGAAGGTCTGCTTTTTGCCTCCATCGCGCCAGACGGTGGTAGCGCCTCGGCCGCTGATGACAAAAATCATTTCCTCGAACATGTGCTGCTGCGCTTCAAGAGATCCTCCCGGCGGGATCTCAGAGACGTAGCAATCGTTGACGCCTTCGGTGCCTTCCAAATTGAGATACACGCCCCGACCGCCCATGCGCGGCCACGGCTGAAGCTCTAGTTGGCGAATATCCTCGATATGGAACGCTCGAATTGCCGGAATTCCCTCTCTTTCCAAAAATAATTGATAGGTCGTCTTCGCCCCCAGTTCATTGGCCGACGGTTTTAGATTTGGTGCGATCATGACATTCCTTTCTCGGCTAAAGTTGCTTCGGTTTGTATTATACAGCGGTCGCGCCGGTCAAGGCCAAACAACGGCCTTACGTGAAGCCCATCGCACAAAGTGCTTGACGGTAGCTTACACTTTCGCGTAACTTCAACGCAGCTGTTCACGCGCGCAGCAATGACGCTCGATCCCATCACTCACTTTCTTTCACGCATCTTCTACGGCTGGCGCATGGTGGGTTTGGTTTCGGCGATTCGTGTGGTCGGCGGCGGGCTGCATCAATACGGCTTTACCGTTTTCTTTCTTCCCATCAGTCAAGACCTGGGCCTGAGCCGTGCCGCCACCTCCCTCGCCTTCTCTCTCTCCAGAGCCGAAGGAGCCATCGAGGCTCCGCTAGTGGGTTACCTGGTCGACCGCTTCGGGCCCCGGCCGGTCATTGTCGCAGCCGCGCTGCTGGCAGGCATCGGCTACATTCTTCTTTCATACGTCAATAGCTACGCGAGCTTCCTGAGCGTTTACCTGGGCGTCATCTCCCTCGCCTTTGTCGCCGGCTTCGTCCACTCGCCGATGGTCGTGGCCAATAGCTGGTTCATCCGCCAGCGGGCGCGTGCCATGACCGTGGTTAGCGCCGCCGTTCCCGTAGGAGGAGCGTTGATCTCGCCGGTGCTCGCCTTCGGCGTAAGCTCCATGGGTTGGCGTTGGGCCGCGTTTCTCTCCGGCTGCGCTTTTCTGGTGCTCTGCGTACCCTTAAGTCTGCGGGTGCGTCGCTCTCCAGAAAGTATGGGTCTTTTGCCTGACGGCGATGTGCCGCACGATGTGTCCAAGAAAACAAACTTCGGCAACAGCCGGACTGATAATGATTTCACCGCCGCTCAAGCCATGAAAACAATTGTTTTCTGGCTGCTGGTGACCGCTATGATGGCGCGTGTCGCTGCGTACAGTACCGTGAGCGTGCACTTCGTGCCGCTCTTGGTCTGGAAAGGTCTCAGTCAAGAGGAATCCGCCTTCTTGCTGGGAGCCTTCGCTTTTATCAACATGGTGGCCCATTTTGTTATCGGCTGGATCGCCGACAAAGTGAACAAGCCCGGGCTCTCCTGCCTGTGCCATCTCGTCTGTGCCTTCGCCCTACTACCTCTTGTTGGTAGCGCGTCGCTATGGCAGCTCTGGTTGTTCATCATCGTCTTTACCTTCCTCGACGCGTCGTTTCCCGTGGTCTGGGCAACGGTAGGCGATTTCTACGGCCGGCGTTATTTTGCGACCATTCGAGGCATGATGAGTTTCTTTTACATGTGGGGCAGCTTCGCCGGCCCCGTCTTTGCCGGCGCAGTCTACGATCGCACGGAAAGTTACGCATCCGTTCTCTGGGCACTATTCGCGATTCTTTCAGTCGCGACATTCTTGAATATTCTCCTGATTAAACCCTGGCAGCAAAGGATGGTCGTCCTGCGCAGTGAAGCAGTTTCCAGTGTCCATTAAAGGAAAACTTCATATATAATAAAACCCAATTCAATGATCCGAACGCTGGCTCGCTGCCTTGTTTTGTCGCGATCGTAAGGACTTCATCCCTGGCCGAAAATGCCGATGTGAATCGAAAAGGCAAAATATGAAACCTCAACCTTGGCTTTTGCTTCTCTGTCTCATGGTGCTCGGTTGCACGGCCGATACGCGGCTCCCTGCTCCGCAAAGTGACAGCCAACCCGCAATCGAATCCCAACAGCTGCGCCAAATGTTGGAGGACTATTTTGAAGAATTCCTAAAACTGGCCCCCTTGTTTGCGACTTCCATCGGCGACTATCGCTATGACGATCAGCTCGCTATCGTCATCAGCGAAGAGCAGCGGGGGCGACGGCGTGCCCTTTACCGGGACTACCAGAGTAAGATAGCGACAATCCCAAGAGAGCGCCTCGAAGCGGACGACCGGCTGATCTTGGCTGTTTTCGAGCGCACGTTGGCAAGGAACCTGGAAGCGTTGCGGTTTAACCAGCACCTTCAACCAGTGCGCCAGCTCAACAGCATGCCAGTGGATTTTCCGATTATAGGTTCGGGCACAGGGTTGCATCCATTCAAGAGTGTCACAGATTACGACAACTTCCTAAAACGCATCGACAGATTTTCGGTCTGGGTGGATACCGCCATCGCAAACATGCGCAAAGGCGTGGAGGTGGGGATAGTGCAGCCCAGGGTGGTTATCGAAAAGACCTTACCCCAACTCGACGCAATGATCGTCGCTGAACCTAAGCAAAGCGTTTTCTTTCAGCCGATCTTGCAGATGCCGCAGAATTTTAGTGAGTCCGACAAAGCGCGACTGGCATTTGCCTATTCACAAGCCATCGAGCAAAGGATTGTCCCGGCGTACCGTAGGCTGCGCAACTTTGTCCAGGAGGAGTACCTCCCCAAAACCCGAGTGACCTACGGCCTCTCGAATCTGCCGGACGGAGTCGCTTGGTACGAACAGGCCGTCAGAACACAGACCACGACAAGTTTAACGCCCGAGGAAATTTACCAGCTGGGAACGCAAGAGATCCTCCGGATCAAGCAAGAGATGGAGCGCATACGCACAGAAAGCGGTCTTCAGGGCAATTTGCAAGAGTTTTCCCGTTATCTCGCCAAAAAGGCTGCTCCCGGTTTCACCAATAGGGATGAACTCATAAAAGGATATGAGGCCATCCGGCAGAAAGTTACGCCGCGGCTGACCAAGCTGTTTGGCCATCTCCCGAAAGCGACGTTTGAGATCCGCACCGTGGAACAGTTCCGCGAAAAATCGTCACCGTCACAGTATCAACCCGCAAGTCCCGATGGCTCCAGGCCGGGAATTTTTTACGTTAACGCGTCGGCCATCGAGATCAACCCGAGGCGAGCTTCTGAGTCGCTATTTCTCCACGAAGCCCTTCCCGGCCACCACTTCCAAATATCTCTTCAACGGGAGCAAGAACGGTTGCCCCGTTTCAGGCGTTTCGGCAATTACAACGCCTTCGCGGAAGGCTGGGCGCTTTACGCCGAGAGCCTTGGTCCCGAACTCGGGCTGTACAACGACCCTTCCCAGTATTTTGGCCGCTTGAATTCAGAGTTATTCCGCGCTACGCGCCTGGTCGTAGATGTTGGACTACACCGCAAGAATTGGTCGAGGGACCAAGCGCTAAAGTTCATGAGAGAGACTACCGGAGCCAGCGAAGCGGGCGCAAGCTTGGAGATCGATCGTTACATCGCCTGGCCGGCGCAAGCCCTCTCTTACAAAATCGGCCAACTCAAGATCTCTGCTATTCGCTCCAAAGCCGAGAGAGCGCTGGGGACTAAGTTCGACATACGCGCCTTCCATGACGAGATTCTGAAAGACGGCGCGATGCAGCTAGATCTCCTGGAAAGAAAAATGGATGTATGGATAGCAAGCCAACTACCCTGATCTTCGAGCGGTTGAAGTGATCGAATTTAGGAGGTTCCTTTGAACGAAGCGACTAAGGCGTTCCATGAGTTACTTGCGGAGGAATGGGACTACCAATTGGAGCAATACCCGACCTGGGCATCCCGCTTGGGAGACCGTCGCTGGAACGAACGCTGGGGCGATGAAAGCCTTGACGCCATCGACAAACGAAACCGTCACTATGTCGAAGTGTTGACCCAGCTTGGATCCATCAAACGCGAGAACCTTTCACCAGCCGATCGCCTAAATTGCGATCTTTTTCAGAAAGATTATGAGAACGAAGTCCAGGAGCACCGCTATCGCTGGCATCTGATACCCCTGAACCAACTCGGCGGCGTCCAGACAGCGAATGAGCTGGCCGATGCGCTGCGCTTCGAGACGCTAAAGGACTACGACGACTGGCTGGAGCGGCTGCGCGCGCTCCCCGAGTACATCGAGCAAACGACCGCCCTCATGCGTGCGGCCATAGACCAAAAGATTTTGCTCCCGCAGATTGTCTTGCAACGAATTCCAAGCCAGATCGATCACCAGATCGTCGACGACCCAAAGGCAAGCCCCTTCTACAAACCCTTTAGCCGTTTTGCCAGCTCTGTCGCCGCAGCGGATCGTTCGCGGCTCGCTGCGGCAGCGGAGCAGATCATCGCAGCGGATGTGGTTCCGGCTTTTCGCCGTTTTAAGAAATTTTTTGTTGAAGAATATCTCCCCGCGTCTCCCGATCAGGTCGGCATCTGGCAGCTACCTGATGGCGAAGAGATGTATCGCTTCGCCGTCCGTTTGCACACGACGACGAATATGACGCCTAAGGAGATCCACGAAATCGGCTTACAGGAAGTGCGGCGCATCCGCGGGGAGATGCAGTCCGTTGTCGACACCCTGGAGTATAAAGGCTCGCTGGAAGAATTTGGCGCATATTTGCGTAGCGATCCGCAATTTTACTATCAGACGTCAGAAGAACTGCTCCTGGCCTATCGAGCTCTCACAAGACGCATCGACCCATTACTGGTAAAAATCTTCCATACTCTCCCTCGCATACCCTACGGTGTCGAGCCGATTCCGGAAAATGTTGCGCCGGATAGCACGACGGCCTATTATCGCTCCCCCGCCGCCGACGGTTCTCGCGCCGGGACTTACTTCGTTAACCTTTACAGGCCGGAGACAAGACCCAAGTATGAGATGATGGTCCTGTCGCTGCACGAGGCGGTGCCGGGCCATCACCTGCAGATTGCTTTGGCTATGGAAAAAGAGGAGCTACCAAACTTCCGGCGCCACGGCGGTTACACGGCCTTTATCGAAGGATGGGGGCTTTATGCCGAGTCACTCGGCGAAGAGATGGGATTGTACGACGATCCCTATTCGAAGTTCGGCCGGCTGACTTATCAAATGTGGCGCGCTGCGCGTCTGGTTGTAGATACAGGCCTGCACTACATGCGCTGGGATCGAAAGAAGGCGATCGACTTTCTCCAGCAGAACACGGCCAGGCAGGAACTGGACGTTGTTAACGAAGTCGATCGCTACATCGCCATGCCCGGCCAAGCGCTAGCCTACAAGATCGGCCAACTCAAGATCTCTGCCATTCGCGCCAAAGCCGAGAAGACGCTAGGAAGCGGGTTCGATATCCGGGGGTTTCACGATGAGGTTCTGCGAGACGGCGCGCTGCCGCTGGATCTCCTCGAAGCAAAAATGGATGCGTGGATGGCGAAGTAGCATCCGTAAAAAGCCAGCAGCTTGATCGCTCTCATCCTTCTAGCTGCGGTAACCGCAAACGCGCTAAAGATTGACAGCTTCTTATCTCTGAATTACTGTCCTCCTTGCCTGTTGTTCAGCCTAAAGAACGGAGGATGGCTTATGAAACCCTTGCAGATGTTTCTTCTAGCCGCTGACAAGCTGGTTCGTTGTCGCTGGGATGGTCGCTCTGAGCGATTGGAGGTCATGAACACCGCTCTCGAGGGCGAAACCCTTCGCGAAGTCGGTCAGGACCCCGCTAATCCCCAGCGCCTCTACGCAGCGACCTTAACGGAGATTCACGTCAGCGAAGACGGCGGCGAAAGTTGGAAATGGCTGCCCTCCGGTGGGATCGACTTCCGCGATATCTGGACGATGCAAGTTCATCCCACCCGTGCCAATGAGCTCTATGTCGGCACGTTGCCTGCTGCCGTCTATGTGAGCGAGAACGGCGGCCGCTCTTTTCGCGAGCTGTCGGCATTCCGCCAATTGCCGGAATACCCCAAGTGGACCTTTCCGCCGCCGCCACACACCGCCCACATTCGCTGCATCACCTTGGACGCC
>Ga0209857_1000063_pt1 | contig 21535 bp, 23 predicted proteins | sample GWRWN1_10_20_FD_187226 | JGI IMG/M metagenome (GOLD analysis project Ga0209857, IMG submission 187226) | Riverbed sediment microbial communities from areas with no vegetation in Columbia River, Washington, USA - GW-RW N1_10_20 (SPAdes)... | ecosystem: Environmental > Aquatic > Freshwater > River... | reverse complement strand
GGTTTGTCCTGGCCGGGCCCTACCAGGCTGTCCGACACCCCATGCTCGTCGGCGCCTTTGCCGTTCTGCTAGGGGAGGCTCTGTTGGCCGAATCGGTGGCGATCCTGCTCTATCTCGGTGTCGTGGTGGGCGTGGCACGCTGGTACGTGGCCGCCGTTGAGGAGCCAGCATTGCAGGTGCGCTTTGGCGATGCCTACCGCGTGTATCAGCAGTGTGTGCCCCGGTGGCTTCCGCGCCGCCGCCGCGCCCCCCGCTCCGAGTGAGGCGATCGTGGAGGAGGATTACGGGCGAGAGGCGTATCTGAAACTGATGGTGGCCCGGGACGGCGGCATCCGCCGCCTGGTGGACGAGGGATTCGAGTTCGTGACGAATGCCTTCCGGGGCGGCGCCGCCCCGAAAGGGGTGCGGGCCAAGGATGCGGACACCCTGGCGACGCGGCTTCGGGAGGACGGGTATCAGGTCGAGGTGGCCACCGCGTACAATGAGACTGGGGATGCCCTTCCGTCAATGGCCTCGATCTGGCGAAAGCCGAAAGCCTGATCAGAGCCATCGATCCCTCCTCGGCCTTGAACGCCTGCCAGGTCATCCAGCAGCGGCCCTGATCCCCCCCGTGTCTTTGATTCCCCACGTTCCGGAGGCTGTCCCGTTCCTGTCATTCGATTTGTGGCCGGGGTCGATCTGTGATATGCGTTGAGCAGTCGAGACGGGGGAATGATGGCTGCCGAGACAAGCGGAGAGGTGCGCCGGACCAAGATCGTTTGTACGATCGGACCGGCCAGCGAGTCGGAAGAGGTCCTTGAGCGTCTGATTCTCGCGGGAATGGACGTTGCCCGTCTGAACTTCGCCCATGGCACCCCCGAGGAGCACGCGCGGGTGATCCAGCGGATACGAGGGCTCGAGGCGAAACTCGGAAAGCCGGTGGCAATCATCCAGGACCTTCCCGGGCCCAAGATCCGACTGGGGGATTTCGAGGGTGGAGCGGCGCTGCTCCGAACGGGGGCCGAGTTTGTCATCACGAGCCAGCCCATCCTGGGAACCGCTGAGCGTGCCCACGCCCCATCCCCCGACTTCTTCGGAGAGGTTCGGCCCGGGGATACGATTCTGGCCGATGATGGTCTGATTCAACTGAAGGTGGTGGCCAGCGACGGCGTCGAGGTGCGATGTCGAGTCGTGGCGGGAGGAGTCCTCCGGAACCACAAGGGCATCGGTCTCCCCGGCGGGCGACTGCAGCGAGCCGCGCTGACCAAGAAAGATCTGGAGGATCTCGAGTTCGGGATTGCTCAGGGGGTGGATTATGTGGCCACCTCCTTTGTCCGGAACGCCTCCGACCTGGTCGAGGTGAAGAACTTTCTGGGGGCGTGGGGGGCCAAGATGCCGGTCATCGCCAAGCTGGAGAAGCCGGAGGCCATTCGAAACCTCGAGGATATCTTGCAGATCGCATCCGGGGTCATGGTCGCTCGAGGGGATCTCGCGCTGGAGATGTCCATCGAGGAGGTGCCCATGCTTCAGAAGTTTATTCTTCGCCAGGCCCGCCGGTACAAGGTCCCGGTGATCATCGCGACCCAAATGCTGGAATCGATGGTGGAGCATCCGAGGCCGACTCGGGCCGAGGCCTCTGATGTCGCCAATGCCATCCTCGATGGCACCGACGCGGTGATGCTTTCGGCGGAGACGGCCACCGGGAGCTACCCGGTCGAGGCGGTGGAGATGATGACCCGGATCGCGCTGAAGGCAGAGCCCTACCTGCGTGTGCCTCCATTGCCCCAGGCGGATGAGAAGAGCTTTCCGGTGGTGGCGAGCGACGCAGCCTGCCGGGCCGCCAGGAGCCTCCACGCCAAGGCCATCGTCGTCTTCACCGAGTCTGGCCTCACCGCGCGGCTGATCTCCCAGGACCGCCCCGAGGTCCCGATCCTGGCCCTCACCCCGTGGGAGGAGTCGCGGCGCCGAATGGCCCTCTACTGGGGAATCGTTCCGCTCGTCATCCGACGGCGAGAAACCCTCGTCGAGATGTTCCACGAGATGGAGGGGCTGCTCCTGGCTGAGGGGTGGGTTGTGCCCGGAGATACCCTGGTGATTCTCTCGGGAACTCCGATGTGGAAGCCGGGCACCGTCAACGCCATCAAGCTCCACCGCGTTGGCGAGATCCGGTGATGGGTGAGAGGCGTAGCCTCTCGATCACGGAGCCATCCCGCCACCGTATGCCTGCCTGCAAGGCATCGCCCTGAACGGCTCCGGAGCGGGATCACCTTCTCTCACTGGGTGAGTGGAGCGCGCTGAGACTCTCGGGTGAGGTGCGTTCCGACCCGGTCTCCTCTGTGGCCATGACTGCCAGAAAAGCCTCCACCACCCGCGGATCGAACTGCCGGCCGGCTCCCTGCTCGATGCTTTCGATGGCACGCTCGCGGCCCAGTCCGGCCCGGTAGGGTCGATCTGAGGTGAGGGCGTCATAGACGTCAGCCACGGCGAAGATGCGACCGCCCAGGCTGATGGCCTCGCCGGCGAGTCCATCGGGGTACCCGGTCCCATCGAACCACTCGTGGTGCTGCAGCACGATGGGAATGACCTCAGCATAGGCGGGGATCGGTTCCAGGATCCGCGCCCCCTTGCGCGGGTGCTCGCGCATGGTGAGGGCCTCTTGCTCCGTCAGGCGTCCGGCCTTGTCCAGGATCACGGCCGGTATGCCGATCTTGCCAATGTCATGGAGCAGCCCCCCGCGGTGCAGCGCCTCCAGCTCCTTGGACCCGAGTTCCAGTTTTCGGCCGATCTTGAGCGCCAGCTCCGTCACCCGCTCGGAGTGGCCCGCCGTCCATGGCGATTTCGCATCGATGGTGCGGGCCAGGGCGTTCAGTGTTCCCCAGTTGAGCTGGTCCAGCTCCTCGATCAAGCGGGCATTGGACAGGGCCACGGCCACCTGATCAGCCAGTTGCCGGGCTTGGGTCAGATCTTCCTGACTGAACCCAGGTTGATCGAGGTATCCCAGGGCGATGATTCCTGTCAATTTCTCCTGGAGAAAAATGGGCAGAACCAGCGATGATGTGATGCCTCGCCGGGCCAGCGGCCCGAGGTAGTGCGGGGGATCGATGTCGAGGCGGATGAGGAGGCTTTCTGGATTGTCGTGGAGCCCTTGAACCTCCCGTGGTGTGAGCGCGGTCGTCTCGACCACTGCTTCGTCTTTGGGACTCCCGCCCCGGAGGTACGTCTGCGCCATATGCGTGCCGTGGGAATCCAGGAGGCTCACGCTGATCCCGTCGCAGGGCAACACGTCGGGCATCCGCGTGAGGACCACCTCGACGATCTTCTTGGTGTCCAGGGCCGAGAGGATGGCCCGATCGATCTCGGCGATCGTGGCCAGCGTATTGAACTGTCTGCCCAAGCGGCTGGCCATCGTGTTGAATGATCCGGCGAGTTCCTCGAATTCATCTCCGCTCGTCACCGCCACCCGAGTCCCGAAATCCCGACTGGCGATACGGCGGGTCCCTTCCTGAAGCCTCTCGAGAGGAACCAGACTCCTCCGAATCTGGCTGATGCTCAGGAGGAGCACGACCCACAGGGACAGGAGAATAACCAGCGGGAAGATCTTCTTGAAATTGGCCATGGGGGCAAGGACATCGGCTTTCGATTCACCCAGCACCACGGCCCACTTCGGGACGAAGAATCTGAACTGGAGGGGGATGGTCCAGTAACTGGCCAGAAACTCCCTCTCTTCGTGTCTCCATTCGAATTGTCCAGACGCGGAGTGCGTCATTTCGCGCATGACCTGCTCGGGGAGCGACACGCGGCCCGGAAGCGAGCACACGAGGAAGATGAGGGAGTGATCCAGTATACAGAGTTCGGTATTGGGCGGGAGTGCATTCTCGTCTCCGATGCCCCACAGATACGTCGTGTTGATCTCTCCCAGCAGAGTTCCTCGCGCCGGGTGTTGTGGATCAAGGGCCATCGCCATGAACATGCGTGGTGGCACATCGGAGCCAAACCGGCTGGCGACGACAGCAGCCTTGCCGGCAGTCATATGTTGCTTCTCCGCTGCGGTCAGCTCTGGTGGGTCCTCCATCCGTCCAAAGAGATCGTTGCGCCTTCCCCCACCGCTGATGAACGCCAGGCTCGCGAAACGCTCCGGCGAGCCTTCGCTGAATACATCGGATCCCTTGGGGGTGGATGTGCCGGTCCGTGTGGTCAGCGTAGATGCGACGATCCTCATCTCGCCTTCCAGAAACAGGAGCCGCTCATAAATGCCCAGAGCCACGGCCTTGCTCCCCTGGTGGAGCCGCTTCTGACTCTGCCTATTCAGCTCTTGGGTGACGTGGCCAAAAGAGACGATTGCCAGGGCGGCGATGGGGAGCAGGGCGCAGAGGACGAACAGCAGGAAGATCCGGCGGGCCACCTTGCTGCGGAGGAACGTCCCCTCGATCTTCATTGACCTGCACCCGCCCTAGAAATCTGCAGCCAGGCCGACATATCCGCCATTGACGCACCGGACGATGTCATCCGCACCTTCTTTCGAGTCGAGTTTTTTTTTGGTTAGTCCGTCTTTGCCCTTGCTGTACAGATCGAAGTCCCAGTTGAGCGGCTTAAAGAACTTGTCCTCTCGAGCCCCCTTGGGCGGCTTGCACTTGATCCAGTTCTCATCACAGGAGATTTCCAGGTATTCGTAGGGGTTGTTCCAGGGGTCTCGCAGATTCGCCCGCCCCACCTCAGTGAGGTTGCTTGGAAACCTGCCGTTAAACAGATGAAAGATGAAAATCTCCTTCTCCACGATGCGAATGTCTGCCATGGCCTTTGCGATTCTCGCGTTGTCGAGGGCATTGGCATACAGGGGAACTCCCAGGGTTGCCAGGGTCGCAAGAATCATGATCACGATCAGCAATTCGATGATCGTCAACCCGAGGGACCGCTCGTTCGGCCTCAAGAGACAGAGCAGCCCCCTGTGTCGAATGCCTAGGCGTAAGGGCGAGAACCGTTCTATCATAGCTGCCACAGACTTGTAAACCCGACTCGTGAGTTTACGTAAACACCAGACCCTTTCCCTCTGATCTTGGGCATACGGGGTCGCTAGGCCCGGGGGAGGCGGACGGAGTCTTCTGAATTGGCAGAGGACACAACGGCCGGCAGCGATTGATCCTCCTCCCGTTCCTGATTAGGATGAAGTCGAAAATGCCTGATGGATGTTTCTAGGCCCTTCGTCCCCGCCTGGAGATCCACGATGTGCTGATGCACTTCCTTCAGGGATCCGCGTTCAACGGATTCCTTGAGTCCCAGTATTGCTGCCTCCACTTCCTCGGAGTGCTTCTGAATACCAGCGAGCTTGGTCCTCAGGCTCACGATCATCTCGTTGAGGCTATCCGACTCTTTTCCGAGATAGTCAGTCTTTCGAAGATTCGCCCGTATGGAGAGGTCTCCTTCGGCGATCGCCTTGAAGATGCTCCGAAAACGGTAGAGGGGACCGGCAATGCGATGCGAGACCAAGACCGAGTGGAGGGCGAGCAAGACGAACACGACGAACATGGCTGGCCAGACCCGCGCATGGAGAGCGAGGAATTGACCGGCCACTTCCCCTTGTTCGAGGACTGAAAGGGTGCCGCTTTGGAGCTGGAGAATCAACGGGAGAAAGAGAGCTCCGGCAAAGATCAGGAGAATCGTCACGAAATAGGTGAGATTGATCACCAGGAGCCGGTATTGAAAACTCTCGAGAAGGATGCGCCTCCTCTTGTAGGTCTGAGCGCCCATCTAACGTGTCTCCTTCGTCCAGACGATGTCCTTTTGATTCTTGAACCGGATCGCGCCGTTGTTGGCGGGATCGTAGTAGAAGGCAAAGGTGAATCGCTGCCCGTGGTGATTCAGGTGGGTGATCGTGTACAGGATGAATTTCTCTTCTTGAGTCTGATCAACGTCCGTGAGCGCATGCACTTCGAAATTCTCTCCCCCGTGTCCGAAGATTATGGCGTCATTTCTGATCTCGAAGTAACGATCGACGTATTTGTGGTGAGGAGTCGTCCACAGACCGAGGAGATGCGCGGGGACCGTGCTATCCTTCTCGGATTGGCAGCCAGAAAGGGTGGCTAGGAGGGCGAATGCAATGAGAATCCTTCTTGCGGTCATCTCCTTCGATCTCGCGTTTGTGACGGGGACGTTCCTGCCGCCCCGCGTTAGGGGGTGTCTCGTGGAGCAATGTCGCTCAGAAGAGTCCGTTTTTTAGAAGGCGGTGCAAGTCCCGGGCCAAGGGCCTACCTTTGCGGAATGTCATAGGTGAGCGGGAAGGGTGTCAAAGCCGCAAGTAGAAATAGGTCAGGCCCCAACGGATGGGTAGGCCGTCTAGGAGGGAGGGGGTAGTGGTGCGGGCCGACGCTAGAACTCCGACGCCAGACCGACGAATCCGCCATTCGCAGCGCGGACGATGTCATCCCAGCTTTGCTTGGCTGTGAGGGGGGGCACACTCTGGCCGTCTTGACCGATGCTGTACAGGTCGAAGTCCGAATTGATGGGAACCAGGTTCTTGTCCTTCCGAAAATTCCCCTTTCCCTTGCCTGCGGTGGCGATGTCCAAATACTGGTACGGATTGCCGTAGGGATCCAGCAAGGTTCCGCGTCCTATCTGGTTGAGGCTGTTTGGGAACGTTCCGTTGAACAGCTGAAAGACGAGGATCTCCTTCTCCAATACCCGGATGTCTGCGACGGCCTTCGTGATTCTCGCTTTGTTGAGGGTATTGGCGTAGAGAGGGACTCCAAGGCTGGCGAGGGTCGCCATGATCATCGTGACGATCAGTAGTTCGATGATCGTCAGGCCAAGGGAGCGCTCGTTTCGCCCCCAGAAACGGGGCAGGATCATCCGGTGAATCCCCGGCGGTGGAGGTGCGCCTGCCTGTATCATATCGGCCATAGAGTCTGTTACAGGTTTGCCGCTTCTGGCCCCTGCGCGGTGAGGCCCGCGTCCTCCTCCTTGGCTTCTGGATGTGTTTGAAATTGGCCAATCGACGCGTTGAGTTCTTCCATCTGGACATGCAGATCCTCGAGCTGTCGCTGCATGTCTTCGATGGATCCTCGCTCGATGGATTGCTTGAGCGCGGTCAACACCGTCTGCGTCTCGACATGGTGACTCTGGATGGATTCGATCTTCGCCCGAAGGCTTGCGATCATCTCGTTCAGGCTCTCCGACTCTTTTCCGAGATAGTCACCCTTTCGAAGGTTTGCCCGCACGGACAGATCCCCTCTGGCGACCGCCCCAAAGACCTTCCGGAAACGGTACAGGGGACCTGCAATTCGATGCGAGACAAAGGTCGAGTGGAGGGCGAGCAGCACAAAGACAACCAACATGGCGGGCCAGACCCGCGCATGGAGCGCGAGGAATTGACCGGCCAGTTCTCCCTGTTCGATGACGGAGGCGCTGCCGCTCCTCAGCTTGAGAATCAGGGGGAGAAAGAGGGCAGCCGCAAATATCAGAAGGATAATGCAGAAATAGAGGAGATTGATGAACAAGAGCCGATACTGATAACTCTCGATCAGAATCCGCCTTCTCTTGTAGGGGCGTGTGGCCATCTACTGCCTCTCCTTCGTCCAGGCGATCTCCCTTTGATTCTTGAACCGTATGATGCCATCCTTGGCCGGGTCATAATAGAAAGAGAGGGTGTACGCCTGCCCGAAGTGATTGAGGTGGGTGATCGTGTACACGATGGCCTCTCCTTCACGCGCCTCTTTCAGGTCCGTGAGTGCATGGAGTTCGAACGCGTCACCCCCCGTGCCAAAGATGATCATGTCATTCCTGATCTCGATGTAGCGATCGGCATACCGGGGTGCCGAGGTCGTCCACACCCCCAGGAGATGGTCGGGGACAGGATTCTCCTTCTGTGCTTGACATCCAGCGAGGGTGGCAATGAGGGCCAAGGCGGCGACAATTCTCCTCGGTGTCATCTCTTTCGACCCCGCGTTCTTCATGGGCAGGCAGCTTCTCTTGATTAGGCCCGGTGTCCGGAGATCGGGCTCTTCAGCAGATCTTGTCTATCAGAGGATTTGCAAACCGGAGGCCAAACGGGGCCTATCGGCGCATTTTATCCACCTGTGGCGGAGGTGTCAAACCAGTAACACAGGGTGGGGTATTCGGGAGTCTCGATGGAATCGGGGATGAAGGATGATCAACGGGCCGCCCCCTGCCCCTGGTGCGGGGCCGCGGTGCCTGTGGGGCTGCCGACCTTCGAAAGGGACGGGAAGGGGCCTCAGCGGATCGGAACCTCGATAGGAAGGTCGGTCCGGTCCCCCCATTCCTTCCAAGAACCGAGGTAGTTTCGTGTGCGCGGATAGCCCAGCAGGCGGTAGACAAGATAGGCGTGGGCTGACCGGTAGCCTCCGTGGCAGAGGGGAACAATCTCTTTGTCCGGCGTGAGGCCGCGTCTCGCGAGCATCTCTCGGAGCTCGGCGGCCGGCCGGAGCGCCCCATCGGGACCGATGAAGTGCACCCATTCGAGGTGAATAGACCCCGGGATGGTCCCGCCGCGGGCGGCCCGTACGTGCTCGCCGTAATACTCGCCGTCGGTGCGTGCGTCGTGAATCTTCACATCCGGGTCTTTCAGGTGATCGACGATGTACTGCGCCGTAGCGAGACGGTCCTCTACGGGCTTCTTGAGATGCTTGGAAAACCCGGTGCGGACGATGCGGCCTCCCGCCTTTGATCCGATGTCCGGCGCGCTTCCGAACATGGGCCAGGCCTCGCGCGTCAGGGGAAATCCCGCCGTCTTCCAGGCGCGGATCCCCCCATCCAGGATGTGGACGTCTTCGTGGGCCAGGTACTCGAGAAACCAGAAGCCGCGGGCCGCGCGGAACCCGGTATTGGACTCGTAGAGGATCACTGTCTTGTCGTAGTCGACGCCCCGGATCTCCATCAGGTAGGCCAGCGTCCAGATAAAGGCGGCGAGGGCCTCGGGCCGCGTGTCATTCAGCGAGACACCGTAGAGGTCGAAGTGGGCGGCACCTTCGATGTGGCTGGCACAGTAGTCCGGAGCGGGCCGCGTGTCGATGATGACCAGATCGTCGCCCTTGCGGTCACCGATTCGCTGGCGGAGCTGTTGTGGCGTCCAGGCCAGGTCGGGGTTCATGAAATCCTTGTAAGCCATGCCGAGACTCGCCTCACGGGTTCAGGCTCGAATGCGCGCGGGTGGTGCTTCAGCCGACGGCACCACAATACTTGAGTTGTGTTCGGCGATCAAGGGCCATACGGCATGGGTCCGCGCTCACGCATTCACGCACGGATTCCAGAGCCCCCTTGCATGCGAAACATTTGCCGGACAAGGGTGAAGGGACAGGCAACTCTTCATGCGTTCGAGTGTACCCTCGTCGAAAGAGCCTCTGGCACACCACGGACCTGGTCGGCTCCGACGGGGACGGTGATGCTCGCGCCTGTGAAATCATCGCCGATAGGCTCACAGCGCCCGCCCAGACACGTCGAGAGGAATGCCTCGGCGACGGCGTTGAACGACAGGCGGTTCTCCGGTCGTGCGAAGCCGTGTCCCTCATCAGGGTAGAGCACGTACGTGACCGGGATCCCCTTCTCATGCATTACCTGCACGATCTGGTCGGACTCGGTCTGCTTGACCCGCGGATCATTGGCTCCATGGCCGATCAGCAGTGGTCGCTGAATCCGGTGCGCGCAGGTGAGGGGGGACCGCTTCGTGAGGAACGCGCGGCCCTCCTCTGTTCTGTGATCACCCACGCGGGTGGCCCAGAGGTCGACCTGAGGCTGCCAGTACGGCGGGATCGACTCGAGCAGTGTCACCAAGTTCGAGGGGCCCACGATGTCTATCCCGCACGCAAACATCTCTGGTGTGAACGTCATGCCGACCAAGGTGGCGTATCCGCCGTAGCTGCCTCCCATGATCGCCACGCGCTGGGGGTCGGCGATCCCCTGCTGGATGGCCCAATGAACGGCGTCGATGAGATCGTCGTGCATCTTGGCGCCCCACTCGCTGGTGCTGGCGTTGATCAGGGCCTTTCCGGATCCGGTGGACCCACGGAAGTTGACGCTCAGGACTGCGTACCCGCGGTTAGCCAGCCACTGGTGCCACGGATTGTAGCCCCATGTGTCGCGCGCCCATGGTCCGCCGTGCACCACCAGGACCGTCGGGAAGGGTTCGTCAGGTCGGGCGTCGCCATCGCTGTCACTTCCCGGCGCCAGTGTGTAGTAGCTGACCAGGTTTAACCCATCACGCGATGTGATGACGATGGGGTGCATCTTGGCCAGAGGCAGACCCTCTAGCTGCTCCCGATTCGTGAAGAGAAATTGTGCCTTCTGTCCCGCACGGTCGTACCGATAGTAGCGGACCGGGCCATCGTCCACGATATAGGCGACGATCCAGTACCGGTCGTCGAGGGTCCGACTCACCACCTCGACATCGCCGGTGGCAATCGTACGCAGGGCGGCCCAGTCTCCCGCAATGGACTGGTCAAGGATCTGCCAGACCTTGCGCTCGTACGTGAACGCGGCGGCCTGCACCCTCTTCTCCGTTGGATGGATCACCACGTCGCTGACGTCCGCCCGTGGGTCCTCCGCCAAGAGGGTCTGCTTTCCGGTGTCAAGATCGAGTGCCATCAGTGCCCCGGTGTTCCGGTTGCGGCTGTCGATCATGTACAGAATCATGCCCGCCTTATCGAATCCGACAGGGGATGTGGTCAGCGTGTCCTCCGTGGGGATACGTGCAAACGATGTCCACCCTCCGTGTTCGGTCGCCCTGAGCATCTCGCTGCCGCCGTCCGGCAGGACGCGCAGCGCAAGACGAACACGATAATCCCGGTCGGTGACGAAGCCGGCGAACCCCTCGTTCTTCTGGACGAGACGCCTCTCCCCCGTGCTGATGTTGATACGGTAGAGATCGTGAAGCCGGGGATCGCGATCGTTGAGCGCGACCAGAATTTCGGCCGGGAACTGCGGGCTGATCTCCTGGAATCGGGCCTGCACGCCTTCCAGGGGAGTGAGATCTTTGGTTTCGCCGGTGTCCAAGTCTACACTGCACAGCCGCCAGTTCTCATCGCCGCCCTTATCTTGGATGAAAAGGATATGGTTGTTTGTGTAGGCCCAGTCGTAGAAGCGGATGCCGCGGTCAGTATCCCTCGTGACCGGCCTCGCCGCCGCCGGATCATTGGCAGGCCCGACCCAGACGTTGAGGACGCCTGCTACCGGGGCAAGGTAGCCAATCTTGGTCCCATCGGGGCTGAGCTGCACTGAGGCCTTGTCCGGGTTGCCGAACAGGACCTGGCGTGGGATGAGGGGGATGGTGTTCCGGTCAATCATCTGGTCTCCTCGGCCCGGCCTTCTATCAACGCCCCGGGCTCGGTCAGCTCAACCACGGCGTGCGCAACGGGAAGTGCTGTTGCTTTTCAGAGGGCGTCGCCATAGCCAGCTATAGATCCCCAGATTAACAGCGATGACAAGGAGACCCAAGGAGATCTGCAACTGGTGCGTAAGCGAGGCTGGGTAGAGTACGGGGAGGATGTAGTGCTCGATGAAGCTGGCCTGGTAACCCATCGCCCCGCCTCTGTTGCGGAGCCAGTTCTCGAGGGGCGTCAGGGGGCACACCCAACCGGAGAATTCGATGAATGCAGCCCAGAGAAAGGCGGGGGCGTGTACCCACGCACAGCGTTTCCACCTGACCACCAAGAACCCTCCCAGTACAGCGAACAGAACGAAGGCAAGATGCGTCATGACTACCAGGTCCGCTAATATGCGATAGAGCACGCGCTGCTTCCCTACATGTGACTTTAATCGGGGCCGGTCAGTCTAGTCACGATGCCAGTAATCCCGGTCACCACGCGCGCCATACGGGCATAGTCGATCTTGTCTGGTGTGTCGTGCGCCGTATGGTAGTACCGATATCGGAACAGGGCCGTGTCGGTGACCATGAGGGCGGGGTACCCTTCCTCCCAAAAGGACCAATGATCCGACCATCCAATCCCCACGATCCAGCTCGGAGCCGCGATCCCCTCCGAGGGGAAATCCGTCTGTTCACGGAATGTCGCTATGGCTCGGCGGAGCAGATCGCGTGAGGCAATATTGGCGACGAATCCTATGAAGTTGGCGGTGTCGGGATACAAGAGGCCGAAAGGGAAAGGGTATCGTTGACTCCCTCTCTCCTCGGAGTAATACCCGATGGTCTCAATGGAAAGCATGGCCACAATCTGCTCTCCTCTCTGACGCGATCGGGACGCGTAGACACGGCTTCCCATGTGGTCAGTCTGGAAAAAAGGCGGCTCCTCGTTGACGAAGGCCACGAACCGTACCGTTCGGGAGAGGGGCCGACCGGCAAGGAGACGGGCCATCTCCAAGAGGCCAGCAACACCGGAGGCGTTATCGTTTGCACCGGGGCTCCCGATGACCGAGTCATAGTGGGCCCCAACAACGACAATCTCTCCCGGAAAGGATGCCCCGACCAGTGCGGCTTCGAGGTTCCTGACCGTCGCCCCTGTGACCGTGAACTCTTGTATCCGCACTTCATATCCCAGATCGCGAAGGACCTGTGCGATGTAGTCGGCGGAAGCTTCAAGGCCCTTGGGACGCCAGAGGTTCCTCTCGCCGATCTCGCCCGCGAGCACCGTGACGTGGCTCTTGAGGCGGTTCTCCAATACCCGCTCGTTTTCCGATAGGGGGTGGAAGGGACCCGAATACGATCTCTTGGGCATCCTGGTAATGTACAGCAAGCCGGCCACCACAATCAATACAACGGGCAACCATCGCAGGAGGAGGGAACGCCACTGCCGCCTTCCTCGTGGCACGAACTCGTGCCCCATCATGGTGTCATTGTCGAGCGTCTCATCGATTCACGGGCTACCGATTTCGCCATCCCGCAGCCTGTACAGAGTCAACGCCCCCACTCTGGACCGGGTGGCTCATCAGGCGTCCATGCGGTGAGATGACCGAGACCGCACCCTCTCCTCAACAGGAGTCATGATGGCACACATTCTGCAGGGACACGCTTCTCGGTTGACCGCGCATCCGCTGACTCTCCGGTGGCATTTTCTGGAGGGGGCGGCAGGCGAAGGATGAAAGATAGAAAGATAGAAAGATAGATAGAAGGATACCATGAGTCTTGCGCCGGAGGAAAAGGCCCCTTCTGACGTGAAAGCAGCTGAGCGGCGCGCCTTGATCAGGCGGGTGATCGAACAGATCCCCGTCGATGTCAGGCGGGAACTCGATGTCCTGCGAAAAGGGGGCCCGCCGTCCGCGGATCTATTGAAGCGGCTCATGGCGAGCCTCGGCCCAGCGATCGCCCAGGCGTTCTCGGTGCGGGAGGATGAGGTTGCTATTCTCCTGGTGAGGGATCAAGGTCTCACGCTCGGGTTTGCTTACCCCTTCACCTTTTACGGGGATCAGAAGAATCTCTTCCCCGTCAACGCCTCGAGCATTGCCGGGGAGGCCCTTCGGGCCAGGAAGGGGAGGATCGACAACCGCGTCTCCCAGATCCAGCACTTGGACATCTACGAGCGTATCAACCTGAGGGCACAGAGGCCTCTGAAGATCCAAAAGATGATCTCTGCCCCGTTGCTCACTCCCCGGGGTGAGCCGATCGGGGTGATCCAGGTGAGCAGGAAGGGGAAATCCCTGGAAGAGGCTGGGCCCAATTTCACCCCTCATGATCTCTGCAGCTTGACCGAGCTGAGCAACTGGCTCGCCCCGCATATCCTGGGAGTGATCCCGCCCAATGGCTGAGGGATCTGCGGAAGTCCTGCTCACCCGCGATCCCGACCCCCCGCCCTTGGTGTTGCTCCAGCCGATGCAAACCCGGCGCACCTTTCTAGCGGCAGCCGCGGGTATTTGGGAAATCGTCGGTCCTGCGCCGCACGACGGCAGAGCCAGAAGACGGAGCCGCGCGCACTCACGGGCGCTTTCCCTACTCGGTCGCCTCCTCCGCGAGCTGACTGAGTTGCCGTCTGTACTGTGAGAGGGCACCCTCCTCCGTAAAGCCGAGGAGCCGGACGCCGTGGTGGAATCGCCCATCCCCGGCCTGTTTGGGATCCTGCCACATCACCCTACCCCTGGCAGTAATCGGGCCTTCGGGGAGGGCCAGCTTGAGGTGGAGGATGGTTCCTTGGTCGACCCTTTCGGGCAGCCACATCGACAGCCCGCTGAGGCTGACGTTGACGGTGTGGCCCATGAGTTCCCGGGTCGTGTGCGCATTGTCCTCGACGACGCACGAGACCGGAATCTCTGCCGGGTGACGGGGATGGCGCCGCCGGCGCTGCATTGGGACGGTCTTCTGAGCCCGGTCTGCGGCCAACTCTACCAAACCGAGGAGGCTCGCGGCACGAAAGGGCTTCGGCAAGAAGAACTGGGCCCCAGCGCGAAAGGCCTTATCCGCGCACGTCAAGTCTGATGAGGCCGTGATGGCAACCACGGGAACATCCTTGAGACCGGGATCCCGTTTCAGGCCTTGCAATGTGTCCATGCCGTCGGTGGCGGACGTCATGATATCCAAGATGATAACGGCGGGCTGCACCCGCCGGGCCAGTTCAATCCCCGTCGAGCCATCCGGGGCAGAGAACACCTCGAAATCCGCTTCCGTGAGGGCGGCAGTAACCAGCTTGCGGGACTGGGGGTCCCCGTCAACAACGAGGATGGGACGATTCCGCATAGTCATACTCGTGGCTTGGCCTCGGGCGTTCAAGGGTCTGCCGGATAGGGGTCCACACCAGGGAAGATGGTGGCGTCTCCTGCGGTGGACCCAAGTATCCACGACTGAGTGAGGGCTGTCAAGGGACGGACCTTGGGTCTGCAATGCGTGTGCCGACATCAAGTGAGCAGGATCGGTGAGGTGATGTTCAGGGAAAGGAGCCTGCAGGGCCGTTGGCGTTACCCTGACTGCGCAGCAGGTGCCGCTATCTGGCGAAGGTAGCGTCTATACTGTGAGAGACCCTCATCCTCCGCAAATCCCAGGAGCCGAACGCCGTGGTGGAATCTTTCGCCCCCTGTCGGCTGGGGATCATGCCATACGACGGTGCCCCTGGCGGTGATGGGGCCTTGGGGGAGTCCCAGCCCGAGGCGAAGGGCAGTTCCGGGCGCCAACGTCTCTGGCAACAAGACCGATAAGCCGCCGAGGCTCACGTTGCCTGTGTGCCCCACCACTCCTCGGGTCGTTCCTGCATCGCCGCGGACGAAGCACCACACTGAAATCTCTGCCGGGTGACGGGGATGGCGCCGCCGGCGCTGCATTGGGGTGTCTTTCTCAGCACGCTCCGCGGCCAACTCTACGACGCGGAGGAGGCTCGCGGCACGAAAGGGCTTCGGCAGGAAAAAGAGCGCCCCCGCCCGAAAGGCCTTCTCGGCGTATGTCAGGTCCGATGAGGCCGTGATGGCAACCACGGGAATATCCTTGAGTACAGGGTCTCGTTTCAGGGTTTGCAGGGTGTTGATGCCGTCGATACCGGGCATCATCATATCCAGGATGATGACAGCAGGTCGCGCCGTGCGCGCCAGCTCGATCCCTGACGCACCATCGGGGGCCGAAAGGACCTCGAAGTCCGCTTCGCCTAGAATAGCACTGACCAGCTCACGGGACTGGGGATCGTCGTCAATGACCAAGATCGGCCGGTTCCGCATAGTCTCCCTCGTGGTGCATGCGTGGCCGTTTAGGCGCTATGCAAGAGCTATGCTGGCGGCATGGCTGGAGGTCTTCGGTCATTAGTAAGGGAAACGCCTTCCCAGGCGACGCTCCGCCGGAGAAGGCGTCAGAATCTTCTGAAACGTCAACGAGGGTGACGGAGGGGCTATGCTTACCCCGGTCCCATTACGCATCTCCTGGCGTGAGTATGCCCCGCTGCGAAAGGGATGTCAAGGGCCGAGAGGGCTACTTGGCATCCGGGTTGCACGGAGATCGCTCGATATGCTCAGCGAGGACGCAGTGCGGACAGGACCCATTCTCGTTATCGACGACGATCAAGTGGTGCGTGAGCTGGTGAGATCGGTCCTCACGGGCGCCGGCCACGAGGTCCTTGAGGCTTTCGGGGGCCAGGAAGGGATTGAAGTCGCCCGAAAGACTCAGCCCACCATGATCCTCTTAAGGATCATGATGTCGGGGGTGCACGGGATCGGGACGTGCGAGCGCCTCAAAAGAGATCCCGTCCTGCACGATATCCCCGTGGTGGGGGTCACAGACTCGCATGACCTGGCGGACACCGAGCGGGCCTTTCGGGCTGGGGCGGAGTTCTTTCTGGCAAAGCCCTTTGGACCGGAGAGCCTGCTTCAGGTGGTCGGCATGGCCCTGGAGCGCGCCGAAAGGCGCAGCCCCAGTCAGCGGTTGCATCCGCGGTTTCGGGCTCGGGTTCCCGTCCGGTGCGTCCTCGGCACAAATGCTGAGGTCGTAGGGACCACGGGGAACCTGAGCCTCGGGGGCCTCCTGCTGATGCTACCGAAAAAGCTGGCAACCGGGGCCGTGTTTCGCCTTGGGCTGGAGCTTCCCAAAGGGCTTGTCCCGGCTGAGGGGGCCGTGATGTGGGAGCGATCCCAGCCCCTGGATGACGGGAGCTTCCTCCACGGGATAAGATTCTTGCGCTTTGTAGAGGACACCGGGCCGGTGCAGTATCGACGCTTCCTCAGCGAGGTCGCCGCGAGCAGTCCTGCCTAGCGATGTTGCCTCTCTCCTGGTCTCCCGCGCACCGCCCCTCGACCGTCCATCGAGGATAGCGCCGCCTCTCTCCCTTCGCTTGCTCCGATGGCACGGTGTGTTCTCGTTTGGGTTCTTCTCGCTGGTTGGCGGATTATAATGTGCGGCCGACGGCCTTGGCGACCGGCTCCACCTGCCGCATCAGCTCCTGGAACCGGGCGGGTGTCAGGGACTGCACCCCGTCGGATAAGGCCTCTTCAGGTTTGGGATGGACCTCGACCATGAGGCCGTCGGCCCCGGCGGCGATGGCGGCCCGTGCCATGACCGTGACGTACTCCCAGTGGCCCGTTCCGTGGCTCGGGTCCACGATGACCGGCAGATGGGTGAGCTTCCGGAGGACGGGAACGGCATTGAGATCCAACGTGAAGCGAGTCGCGGTCTCGAAGGTCCGAATCCCGCGCTCGCAGAGGATGACGTCGTAGTTCTCATGGGAGAGGATGTACTCCGCCGACATCAGAAGGTCTTGGATGGTGGCCGACATGCCGCGCTTGAGGAGGACCGGTTTCCGGGCCTCGCCGACCGCGTTCAGCAGGGAGAAGTTTTGCATGTTGCGTGCCCCGACCTGGAGGATGTCGGCATACCGGGCCACCAGCTCCACATCCTGGGAATTCAGGACCTCGGTGACAATCTTGAGGCCGGTTACCTCCCGAGCCCGCGCCAGCATTTTCAACCCCTGCTCTCCCAATCCCTGGAAGCTATACGGTGACGTCCGTGGCTTGAAGGCACCCCCGCGCAGGATGGTGGCCCCGGCCGCCTTGACGGCGTGTGCGCTCTCCAGTATTTGGCCCTCGCTCTCCACCGAGCAGGGCCCGGCCATGAGCACGAGACGGTCAGAGCCGATTTCGACCTCGCCGATCTTGACCACCGTCTTCGGTCGGAACTCCCGACTGGCCAGCTTGAACGGCTGCAGGATCGGAACCACGCTTTCAACGCCCGGCAGCGCCTCCAGACTCTGGAGTCGCGCCTTGCCTCGCTCATCGCCGACCGCTCCGACCACGTTGCGCTGGGTCCCCCGGATCAGGTGGGGATGGTATCCCAGCTCTTCGACGCGCCTGAGGAGCTGTTGGAGCTCCTCTTCCGACGCCCCCGCCTGCATCACGATAATCATCGCCTTCCTCCAAAACAGAAAGCCACGGCATCACCGTGGCCCTGAAGATACAAAAGCCACGGAGGCCTATCTGCCCCCGCGGCCATCCTCGACGATAAGAGGGTCAGGCGCCGCCGACCGGAGGGCAGACGCCGCTAAAGTAGAACCGCCAACTCCAGAGATGTCTCAGGTCCATCTTCGTCTTCCTTGAAGAAGTTCCCATCGATGTGGTACCGTAAGTACCACTGCCGCTCCAGCTTGTCAAGGGGATTTCTCCGGATTTTCCTTTACAGGTGGCCGGCTTTTCTGTAATTTTTCGGGTGAGGAGGCTTCGAGATGTCCGGGCACTCCAAGTGGGCAGGCATCAAGCACAAGAAGGCGAAGGTTGATGCCCAGCGGGGGCGGGTCTTTACCAAGTTGATCCGGGAGATTACCATCGCGGCCCGTACCGGCGGGGGGGATCCGGCGGGGAATCATCGCCTCCGGGATGCCATGGAGAAGGCCAAGGCCGCCAACATGCCCCAGGACAACATCATCCGGGCCGTCAAGAAGGGGACCGGGGAACTGGAAGGGGTTACCTACGAGGAGTGCGTCTACGAAGGGTATGGCCCTGGGGGGGTGGCGGTGCTCCTCGATGCGGTGACCGACAACCGGAATAGGACCACCGCGGAGATCCGCAAGATCTTTTCTCGCTTTGGGGGGAACCTCGGGGAGTCGGGGTGTGTCGGCTGGATGTTCCAGAAGAAGGGTCTGATCCACCTCGCGAAAAAAGGGCTGGATGAGGAGCAGCTTTTGGCAGTGGCCCTTGAGGCAGGTGCGGAGGATGTCCGGAGCGGAGAGCAAACATTCGAGGTCGTCACCGCGTTAAAGGACTACGAGGCAGTGAAGAGGGCCTTGGAGCGGGCGTCCTTCCCCCTCGAACACGCCGAGATGACCATGCTGCCCCAGTCCACCGTCCGCCTCGAGGGGAAGGAGGCAGAGCAGGTGCTCCGTTTGATGGACGGGCTCGAAGAGCACGACGACGTTCAGCATGTCTATGCCAACTTCGATATCCCTGAAGAGATCATGGCGGCCCTGACAGCCTAGGAGATGGAGCGGGGGGTGACCACTGGGTTCCGGGTGCTGGGGATCGACCCCGGGACGGCCATCACCGGCTACGGCGTGGTGGAGGTGCGAAACCGGTCCCTGATCTCCATCGCGCACGGCGTGATCGCGACCCCTCCCCGCCAGCCCTTTCCGCTGAGACTCCAGGCGATTCACCAGGCCCTCCAGGCGATCATTCGGCAGCATCGGCCCGAATGCGGAGTCGTGGAGGGGCTTTTTTTTGCCAAGAATGTCCGCACGGCGCTCATGCTCGGTCAGGCCAGGGGGGCGGCCCTCTTGGCCGTAGTCGACGGCGGACTCGACGTGTTTGAGTATAGTCCGCTCGAGGTAAAGAGCGCGCTGACCGGCACCGGGAGAGCGTCGAAGGAGCAGGTCCAGCGGATGGTGGCCTCGCTGCTGGGAATCTCGTCGGCGATTCCTGTCACCGACGCCACCGATGCGCTGGCGCTGGCCATTTGTCATATCCATGGGGTGGGCCTTCAGAAGCGGTTGGCGACGGTATAGCCTGGTGCTGCTCCTCCCGGTACTACTGGGAGCGGCGGATCCGCAGGAGGTCGAGCGGGCGGCGGCGGCCACGGGTGCCCTGGTGGAGATCCTCAAGCTGTGGCACGTAGAAGATTATGAGGCCATCTACGACCGGGGGACGACGACGACGAGACGTCTCTTCACGCGGGAGGAATTCATCAGCCGGATGAAGGGTCTCGGGTGCCGAACCAGCTGCTGTCACACCACCTTTGAACTCACCTCGACGGATTATCGGTCGCCCGAGCTGGTCGTAGTGACGGGGAAGGTCGGTCTGGAGTGGTCGGGGCGCGTTGTTCCCCGTTTCCAGTGCACCCCGGGTGTCCGGAGTTATCCGATGACCCGAGAGGCGGATGGCTGGCGTATCGATCTTACCCTCATCCTGCCGTTTTTCTAGTTCGAGGGGGTACCCGTGATCGGGTTGCTGCGGGGACAGTTGGTGAAGCGGGACCCCGCCCACGTCATCGTGGAGGTGAACGGGGTGGGGTATCGCGTCTTTGTTCCTCTTTCCACCTACTACCGGCTCCCTGACGAGAGGACCGAGGTCCTCCTCCACACGGTGACCTACCTCCGGGAGGATGCCTTGCATCTCTACGGCTTTATCACGGAGCGGGAGCGGGCCCTCTTCGACCTGCTCCGAGGCGTCACGGGGATCGGGCCCCGACTGGCCATCAATATCCTCTCCGGGATCACGGCGGAGGAGCTCGCCGCCGCCATCGGACGGGCGGATCTGGTGCGGCTCAGCGCCATTCCCGGAGTGGGGCGCAAGACGTCGGAACGGATTGTTCTGGAGCTGAAGGAGAAGATCTTGCCGCTGCTGGAACAGGCGGTTGCGGCACCCGAGGGCGACCGGAGCGAGGAGGTCCTGCAGGACGTGGTCTCTGCGCTGCTCAATCTTGGCTACAACCGCTCCGCCGCCTCCAAGGCAGCAGCCAAAGCCCTCCACACGGTGGACGGGGATCAGGATTTCGAGATGGTGATTCGGCAAGCGCTGCGTCTGCTCGCCGAGCACGCCAAGGGATAGGCCATGACCGATCGCATCGTGAGCCGTCGCCCTCTGGACGAGGATCAGCAGTGGGAGCCGACGCTCCGGCCGAGGCTCTGGGAGGAGTACATCGGTCAGGAGAAGGTCAAGGAGAACCTGCGGGTCTTCATCGAGGCGGCCCGGGCGAGGCGAGAGCCTCTGGATCATGTGCTCCTCCACGGCCCCCCGGGCCTCGGGAAAACCACGCTCGCCTATCTCATCGCGACGGAGCTTCAGGTGGGGATCCGCGCCACCTCGGGGCCGGTCTTGGAGCGGCCGGGGGATGTGGCGGCTATTCTGACCAATCTCGAGGATCGGGACGTCCTCTTCGTCGACGAGATCCACCGGATGAACCGGGTGGTCGAGGAGATCCTGTATCCCGCCATGGAGGAATTCCAGCTGGACCTGGTTATCGGCCAGGGCCCCCACGCGCGGACCATCAAGCTGGACCTCCCGCGGTTCACCTTGGTGGGGGCCACCACCCGGGCGGGCCTCCTGACCGCACCCCTCCGGAGTCGCTTCGGGGTGTTGCACCGGCTGGATTACTATAGCGACGAGGAGATCTGCCGGATCATCCTCCGATCCGCGAAGATCCTGGGGGTCGAGATCAGTCCGGAGGGGGCGGCCGAGCTGGCCGGGCGGTCGCGGGGAACGCCACGCGTCGCCAATCGGCTCCTCAGGCGGATTCGAGATTTTGCCCAGGTGCTGGGCGACGGAGTGATTAGCGAGGAGCTGGCCCATATGGCTCTGGAGCGATTGGAGGTCGATGAGCGGGGATTGGATGACATGGACCGGCGGATCCTGCAAACCCTGATCGAGAAATTCGACGGAGGACCGGTGGGCCTGGAAACCTTGGCCGTGGCCGTCGCCGAGGAGAAGGACACCATCGAGGACATTTACGAGCCTTTCCTGATTCAGGCGGGGTTCTTGGCCCGGACTCCCCGGGGCCGGACCGCGACCCGCTTGGCCTTCGATCACTTCAGCGTCCCACCCAGGGCGCGCCCGCAAGGGGAGTTGTGGGAGGCGGGGAATTGAGGGTGAGACGGCGGACTGACAGGCTCCGGCTCAGGATGATATACTGCGATTGATTCTGCGAGGGTGAATGGGGAACGCGACGAGCATGTTCGGGTTTGAGGGATTCGCCAAGCTCCTGATCCTCTTCGGCATC
>Ga0209857_1000056_pt1 | contig 22226 bp, 18 predicted proteins | sample GWRWN1_10_20_FD_187226 | JGI IMG/M metagenome (GOLD analysis project Ga0209857, IMG submission 187226) | Riverbed sediment microbial communities from areas with no vegetation in Columbia River, Washington, USA - GW-RW N1_10_20 (SPAdes)... | ecosystem: Environmental > Aquatic > Freshwater > River... | reverse complement strand
AAGCCGCAAACCGCGGAACCGATGACAAATATCAGAAAGCCGAGACTATAGAACCGGCGCCGGCCAAAAAGATCACCGAGCCGGCCCATCGTGATAATCAACCCAATCAAAACCAGGTCGTAGACCAAGATCGTCCATTGAATTGTCGTGAAGGAGGTATGAAAGGTCGTAGTCAAAGTAGGCAGGGCCACGGTGATAGCGCGCTGATCGAGGCCGACGATGGTCTGGCCGATGCAAACGCTCAACAAAATGAGCCTGGAGGTTCGCCGTGATATCTCTTGTTCACCTGATAGCGTCATTGAACTCGATCTGCAGGCGTTGGCTCACTCTGGCCGCGAACCCCCTCACTGCGACGAACGGGTACTGGTTAAACAAAATGAGTCACTACCAGAAAAACCACAAGGGCGAGGTTGCTCGCCCTTGTTCGTTTACCGGTGCTTGAATCGGCGATCGAATTTGGAAAAACAAAAAAGGGGCAGATAAAGTTTCTGCCCCCCTTTGAAGTCAGATCCCCGAGGTTTGTTACGAAGGTTTACCCGGCTGGGATTCCCGCAATTCGCGGCGGAGTTCCTCTTTCGACTGCTTGCGATTATCCTTTTTCGTGCTCTTGAAGATTTTGCCGGGAGGAGGAAGCTCTTTTCGCACCCGCGCCAGTCCTTGGGGAATTCTTCTGGTTTTCATCTTCGCCACGGCGCTCAATGGAGTGTCCTCTCTTCCCAGCCTTCGTTGTCCACTACAGAGCCGCCGTTGAGAAAGAGCATTTCGTCGCCATCAGAGTCGATCTTGATTCGGTCGCCCTCTTTGAATTCCCCTTCAAGAATCTTGACTGCCAACGGATCTTGAATCAATCGTTGTATGGTTCGTTTCAAGGGCCGCGCACCGTAGACGGGGTCATAACCTTTGTCGGCAAGCAAAGCTTTCGCCCGATCGGTAATCTCAAGGGCCATTTTTCTGCTTGCCAAGTTCTGGCGCAGGCGCTTGAGTTGGATCTCGACAATCGACTTGATTTCTTCGCGCCCCAGGCTGTTGAAGATGATAATCTCATCGACGCGGTTCAGGAATTCCGGCTTGAAAGCGTCGCGCAGCGCCGCCATTACCTGCCGCTCCATTTCTTTGCGGTTTGTGCCAGCCAAATCCTGGATATACTGACTGCCTAGGTTCGAGGTCATAATGATAACCGTGTTCTTGAAATCGACGGTTCTGCCTTGACCATCGGTCATGCGGCCGTCTTCGAGGATTTGCAGCAAGGCGTTAAAGACTTCCGGGTGGGCCTTTTCGATTTCATCGAACAGCACCACTGAATAGGGCCGGCGGCGCACGGCTTCCGTCAGGTATCCTCCCTCTTCATAGCCGACGTAGCCCGGAGGGGCGCCGATCAACCGTGAGACGGAATGCTTTTCCATGAACTCCGACATATCGAGGCGAACCATCGCTTGTTCGTCATCGAAGAGGAATCCAGCGAGGGCACGGCAGAGCTCCGTCTTACCAACGCCGGTAGGGCCAAGGAAGATAAATGAACCGATGGGGCGGTTCTGATCCTGCAGCCCGGCGCGGGCGCGGCGGACCGCGTTAGAAACCGCGTGGATCGCACTGTCTTGCCCCACGACCCGTGCTTTGAGACGGTCTTCCATCTTGAGGAGCTTCTGAATCTCCCCTTCGAGCATTTTCGAAACCGGAATTCCGGTCCACTTCGCCACCACTTCGGCTACGTCTTCCGCATCCACCTCCTCCTTGAGCATCTTTTGGTCTTTTTGTAGCTCCGCGAGTTTCTGGTTGGCCGCTTCCATTTCCTTTTGGAGTTGAGTCAAGGTGCCATAGCGCAACTCCGCGGCGCGGTTCAAATCTCCCTGCCGCTGGGCTTGTTGCTCCTCTAGTTTCGTGGCTTCGATTTTCTCCTTGAGCTCACGAATACGCTGAATCGATTCTTTCTCGTTCTTCCAGTGACCTTTCAATCCGTCGGAAGTTTCCCGCAGGTTGTGAATTTCGCGCTCGAGTTGAGTGAGCCTTTCTTTGGACGCCTTGTCTTCCTCTCGTTTGAGAGCCTGCTTCTCGATCTCCAATTGCAGAATCTTCCGATCCACCTCATCGATCTCGATGGGCATGCTGTCGATTTCGATTCTTAGCCGCGATGCCGCCTCGTCAATTAGATCGATGGCTTTATCCGGTAAGAAACGATCACTGATGTAGCGATGGGACAGGGTGGCCGCAGCGATAATGGCACCGTCGGTGATGCGAACGCCGTGGTGGACTTCGTACCTTTCCTTGAGACCTCGCAAGATCGCAATAGTATCTTCAACGGAAGGCTCGCCGACGTAGATCGGCTGGAACCGGCGTTCCAGGGCCGGGTCTTTCTCGACGCGCTTGCGATATTCATCGAGGGTGGTGGCTCCGACACACCGAAGCTCGCCGCGGGCGAGGGCCGGTTTCAACATATTCGAGGCGTCCATTGCGCCTTCGGCCGCTCCGGCGCCTACCAGTGTGTGGAGTTCGTCGATAAAGAGGATGATCTGTCCGCTGGCCTCGGTGACTTCCTTCAAAACCGCTTTCAGACGGTCTTCGAATTCACCGCGGAATTTGGCGCCGGCCACTAGCGCGCCTAGATCGAGCGCCACGAGTCTTTTTTCTTTCAATCCCTCGGGCACGTCGCCGTTGACGATTCGGAGCGCGAGCCCCTCGACAATGGCGGTTTTCCCCACACCGGGTTCGCCGATCAGCACCGGATTGTTTTTGGTTCGCCGTGACAGCACCTGGATCACCCGACGAATCTCATCGTCGCGTCCGATGACCGGATCCAATTTTCCCTTGCGGGCCAGATCCGTCAGGTCACGACTGTATTTTTCTAGAGCCTGATATTTTTCCTCAGGGTTCGGATCGGTAATGCGTTGCGCGCCGCGAATGCTCACCAGCGCGTTCAAGATCTTATCTCGCGAGACTCCGAGCTCTTTAAGGATCTTGCCGGTTTCACCGCTGTCCTGGAGCATCGCGAGAAGCAAATGCTCCGCTGAAACGTAATCATCCTTGAGTGCCTCGGCCTCGGCTTCCGCATTTTCGATGGTTTTCTTTAGACGTGGGGTGATGAAAGCTTGACCGGTGGACCCGGTAACTTGCGGCACGCGGTCGAGTGCCCTTTGCAGCCGCTCCGTGAGCGAGCTTGTGGGCGCACCGAGCTTTTGTAAGAGCGACAAAACCACACCTTCTTTCTGGCCTAACAAGGCAAAAAGGAGGTGATCTACATCGATGGCTTGATGGTTTCGTTTTTCAGCTAGCGACTGAGCTTGCTGCAACGCTTCCTGTGATTTGGTAGTTAGTTTATCAAGACGCATGGCTATTTCCTCACGACTGCCCAAAAGTTAAGCATCGTTTCCGCGGCTGTCAAGGAAGCCGGCGGAAGTTTTGTGGCAGTGGTGATACCGAGCGAGAGGGTTCGAAATGCTACCGCTATTCCTTGGGAAGCTGGAAAAATTCGAGTCCCTGGAAACCAGGTTCCTCGACCACGATGGGAATGGGTTTCTTGTCCGACCCAAGGAGCAAGATCCCATGGTCTTTAACGATACTGAAGGGATACTCGTTGGGCTCCACTGCAGTGCCGCGCATTTTCTTCACACTCAGGGTTCGCACGGGCCGGTCGTTGTCTCGGGTCACCTTCAGGACTAGGACGCCCGCGGCAAGAAACTCTTCAATCCCATTGGTGAGATCGTAGTTTGCTCGCGGCGGCAGGTGTGAGGTGATGAGGTTTGTCGTCGCAAGACTGGATTGCACCAAGTGAATCAACATTCTAGCGTGTTCTTGCACGCGTGTCGGTGAATCACCGGATAAGATTAAGGGCGTGACAGGGTCAATAACCAGTCGTGTCGCCTCCAACTTCTTTGCGTAGATCGCGAGATCCGATACAATCTTTTGCAGATCCACACCCTTGTCCCCTACGGTTGCGGCTCGACCGCTGAAATAAGGGGAGGCGTCCAAAATAGCGAAGCTCTTTGCTTGCACGTATTGCTGTAGGTCCCAGCCCAGGGAATCGGCCGCTTGCAAAATTTCTGCTGGGCGTTCGTCCACTGTCACATAAACCGCTTTTTCCTCCTGCTCGAGGCCGCTTTTCAAGAATTGCATGCAGGCGGTGGTCTTTCCGGTACCCGCGTCGCCGGTCACGAGATAGGAACGGCCCGGCAGAAAACCTCCCTGTAGTAGAGAATCCAAAGTCGCGATCCCGGTTGAGACGCGTTTGACAGCTTCAGAAGCGGTTTGTTTAGTCAACGTTCTCTCCAATTAGAAAAATTTCGCCTCAGCTTCCAATCAAATAGCGGTGAAAAATCAAAAGCTAAAATCCCTGAGACAAGGTGAATTTACGCGCTTACGGAATAGGTTGGAAAACGATGCCTCGCTCTTTGACGATGTCGAAATCATACTGCGCAGGCTTTACATTTGTGCAGCGCATTTTTTCAATGACGAGACTGCGGGCCAGCTGTCCTTCTTTCCAGATCATCTCGAGAACAATCGCACCAGCCACAAGGTATTCTTCGACGCCATGCATGCTTCGCTCGCCAGTACGCGGCACGGCGTAGGAGGTCAGGATATTGGTCGTCGGCATCGTGGTACGCAGCAGCTTGATAAGCAGACGCGTCTGATCTTGTATCCGAGTCGTCGTGTCACGAATCAGAACGAACGGTCCCGCAGGGTCCAATACCAGCCGTTTGGCTTCCAGCCTATTGGCGAAGGCGGCAAGGTCACCGATCGCCTTATGAACATCTATATGTCTATCTTTTCCGGCGCCCGGCAAAGAACTCAAATAGGTACCGGCATTCAAAATCGCCAATTCCTTCGTCTCAATATGCTTTTCCAGATCCCACCCCAGGGATGCTGCTTGTTCGAGAATATCCATGGGGCCTTCATCCGCAGCGACGTAGATCCCCTTTTCTCCGCGGGCCAGCCCTTCAACAAGGAACTGCAGTGAAAAAATGGTCTTACCCGTTCCCGGCTCACCAGTGACGAGAATAGATCGACCTTTAGGAAAACCACCCTCGAACAGCGGATCAAGCCCCCGGATGCCAGTTGGTACGCGTTCTATCTGGATCATATTGTTTTCTTAGTTTATTCTCCGGCACTCAAATACTTCAGAATCAAGTCCTCTTGCAGTCACCATCGTTCTTGCCTATTGGCTCGTAACAGAAAAACAGAATTCTCGATTTCGTTCAGCAGAAGAACGGATGTGTGCACTGCTGGCTAGACTCCATACCAGGCCCCAATATTTTACCGTTACCGACCGTCGCCATTTTCACGCACAATGAGGAAACGAGGGAATGACCGAGTGCTAAAAGCGTGCCACCCAATAATTACAAATCCCCATGAAATTGACTATTTAGAGTTCTCGGGGCAGAGACTGGCAAGGGCCTTGATCGGAAAAAGTAGAATTCTGGACAAAATCGAAAAACTTTGGACAAAAATGTCTTGCAGCACTAGCTGGAGAACGGATAAATGTTGCTTTGGAAAATGGTCAAGTTGGTTCCCGTATGCTGGCGAGTGTGCAATTGAAACGGGCCAAGGCTAGGGCTAAAATTCAGCGCCATGTCAGCCTATTTTAGAAGGAATATTGCCGCTCTCGCGGGCTACGTCCCTGGCGAGCAACCCGGCGATGAAAATGTCATCAAGCTCAACACCAACGAGAACCCGTACCCTGCTTCGCCGCGGGTTTTCGCGGCATTACGGAAAGCGATCAATAGCTCGTTGCGCTTATATCCGGAGCCGCTGGCGGATAGTTTGCGCGCCGTTGCAGCGAGTGTTTACGGCGTCAAACCGGAAAATATTCTCGCCGGCAACGGCTCCGATGAAATTCTCTCGATTATTATGCGTTCGTTTATCGGACCGGAGGATCGAGTGGCTTTTCCTGTACCGACGTATTCTCTCTACGATACCTTGATCGCCATCCAGCAAGGAGAGAGGATCTCCGTGGATTATCCGGCGGATTTTTCTCTTCCGGAAGCATTGGTAGCGCAAAATGCAGCGCTTACTTTATTGTGTAACCCTAATTCCCCTTCGGGAACTGTCGTTTCGCTCCAGGACATTGAGCGACTTGCGCGCGCGGTGTCGGGCATCCTCGTAATTGATGAAGCCTACGTTGACTTTGCCGAGAGTGAGGGAGCATCGAGCTTGCCGTTGATTGGCCGATTGCCCAATCTCATCGTGTTGCGCACATTTTCCAAGTCATTTTCACTTGCCGGGATGCGCATCGGGCTCGCTTTTGCATCCGAGGAAATCATCTCCGGTATGATGAAAGTGAAGGACTCGTACAATTTGAATCGCTTGAGCCTGGTGGCGGCCACGGCCGCCTTGCAGGATATGCCTTGGATGACGCGCAATATCAGACGGATCCAGCAAAGCCGCAGGCAGCTCAGTGCCGGACTCAGGAAGATGGGCTTTTACGTTTATCCGTCGCATGCTAATTTCGTCATGGCGCGAAAGAAAGAACAGAATCTGAAAAGGCTCTACGAGAGACTAAAAAGTCAGAAGATCTTGGTGCGTTATTTTGACGTAGCGGGTCTAAAGGACTGTCTTCGCATCACCGTGGGTACGCCTCAGGAAATCCGGGCGTTACTAAAAGAGATGAAGGCCATCGGCAACAATCCGACGACGTAGTTTTCTTGCTGAACGAAAGGGGGCCAAAATGGAGAGAATCAAAGTCACAGAGTTGGACCACATCGTTCTCAATGTCGGTGATATCCACCGTTCGCTCAAGTTTTACACCGACGTGCTGGGTTTGCAGGCGGAGCGCCTTGATGAGTTCAAAGCAGGGAAGGTGGGATTTCCTTCCGTGCGAATCAACGGCGACACGATTATCGACTTGTTTCCGACTCGAGGCGTTGAGAATGCAGGCAACCAGGCAGAGAAGCGACAGGGAAACCTCAATCACTTTTGCATGGTGGTGGAGCGACAGGATTTTTCGGGGATTGTTGATTATCTGGCGCAACACGGAATTACTGTCCGTGAAGGGCCCGTCTCACGCTGGGGTGCGCGTGGCAGAGCGACCTCGGTTTATTTTCTCGACCCCGACGGGAATGAAGTCGAAATTCGTTGCTATTAGACTCGCCGGCTTGTGCTGAATTGGGGGCGCCGGCTGCGGCTACGGGTTCTTGGTTTCCTCCAGCTTGATCTTTACGATCCGTCTTCCCTCCATATCGACAATCGTTAGCCGGTAACCGTTGTACTCAACTCTTTCCCCGGCGCGGGGGATGCGCTGAAGCTTTGCCAAAACAAAGCCCGCCAAGGTGTGATAATCCGGTGACTCCTCGAAGGGTAGATTGAAATCGGACTTCAGATCTTTTAGCAGAGCGGAGCCTTGAATGACCATGGAGCCGTCCGGGAGGCGCTCCACTGGGCCCCGCTCTTCCCGGTCGTATTCATCGCGAATTTCTCCGACGATCTCTTCCAGCAGATCTTCTAGGGTCGCTAGACCCTCCACTTCACCGAATTCGTTAACCACCAAAGCCATGGCGAGGCGGCGCCGCTGCAGTTGCTTGAGCAGCTCGCTGATGCGCAGCGAACTGGGAACGAAGAGCGCCGGATGGAGATGATCGCGAATGTTAAAGTCGGTTTTTTCTTGCAGGGCCTTGAAGACGTCCTTGTTATAGAGGATGCCGATGATCCGGTCCAGTTCACCCTCATACACTGGAATCCGAGAAAAGCCGCTCTCAACAAAGCTTTGCGCGACTTCCGCCAGGGAGGCGTGGACTTCGAGGGCATGGATTTCGGTACGCGGCACCATTACGGCTTTCACCGGCGTGTCGGCAAATTCGAAGACGCTGTGGATCAGTTCCTTCTCCATTTCGTTGAAGATTCCCTTGGCCGCCCCTTCCCGAATCAGAAACTTCACTTCATCGACTGAGATAAAGCTGGCTCCTTCGCCTTCTTTGCCACCGAAAATCCAGAGCACGGCATTGCTGGACGCCGTTAGAGCCTTCACCAAGGGCGAGCTGATCCGAGAAAGGAAATCGATGAGCGGTGCCGTGAGGCAGGCGATACGCTCTGAAAAACGGAGCGCCAGAGACTTCGGAACGAGCTCCCCCAGGACTAACGACAAATAAGAAATGGGCAGCACGACCAAGAAAATAGCGATGAGTTCTGACCACCGAGCAATGATCAGGATCGACGAAGCCGCAATCTTTGGCTGCAAATATCCAATGGCTGCGGCACCGCCGATGGCCGAGGCCAAAGAGCTGACCACAGTCACGCCGATCTGTACAGTGGCTAAAAACCGATCTGGATCATTTTTCAGGCGAGCGACAGCGGCGGCCGATTTCACGCCTTTTTCCAAGAGAGCATCGATGCGGCTTTTGCGCGTGGCGATAATGGCAATTTCCGCTGCTGCGAAAAAGCCGTTTGCTAGAATCAAAGCGAATATTAGGCCTGGCTCAAGCCAAATAAATTGACGAATCATGAATTACGTCTCCTATTTCTCTCCGATTCTCAAACCGGGGAAAGCGGCGGCGATTTTTTGCTGCTTTAACAAAGGGTTTCGAAGTGGGCGGGCCGAGTCGTGAAACTCTGACTGGGCATCACTCGGATTTTAGCTCTCCGCCTACAAAAGGCAAGGCCCGTCCGTTGCTCCAGCCACCGGTAGTAACGACCACCGCACAAGAAACACGTGCTGTAGAAACGATGCGCAAATGCCCAGGTGCAGACCTCCCCGACAATCTTCGTTTAGGGCTTACGATTGTTGAGTCTTTGCAGTAGGATGGCGCGGTGGAAAACCGAGGGGGAGAGAAACGCAGCGAACCATCCACCTTGCAGGGGACCATCAGTCGAATCACCTATCAGCACCCCGACACGCACTATACGGTTGCGCGCATAGAGATCGACGGCGCCTCCACTGTGACGGTCGTGGGTGTGATATTTCCGGTATCTGAAGGCGAAGAAATCAAGGTGACTGGGGTCTGGAAGACCCACCCGCGCTACGGACTGCAATTCCAGGTCGACCATTGGGATAAGATCGATCCGGCGACCATCGAAGGAATCGAAAAATATTTAGGCTCCGGTTTGATCAAAGGCATCGGTCCTACTTACGCTAAGCGGCTGGTGTCCGCCTTCGGCCTCGAGACCTTGAGGGTTTTATCTGAGGAGCCGCTGCGCATTTTGGAGGTCGACGGCATCGGCGAGGTTCGCGCCCGTCGCATCATGCAAGCCTGGCAGGAACAGCGGGGCATGCAGGATGTGATGGTGTTTCTCCAAGGACATGGAGTAGGCGCGTCGATGGCGCTTAGAATCTATCGTGTGTTCGGTTCCAAGACGATAGACCACATCAGAGAAAACCCCTACGTTTTAGCGCAGGAAGTGCACGGCATTGGTTTTCTACTGGCGGATCGCATAGCGAACAGCATCGGCATCAGCGGCGATTTCCCCCTCAGAGTTTACGCCGGCGTTCTCCATGTGCTTAGGGAGTTTGCCGAGCAGGGTCATTGCTTTGTGCCTTTGGTTACCTTGAAGCGTAACGCGGCGGCGATTCTAGGTGTAGAAGAAGATCCTGTGGAAGCCGCAGTCGAAAAGCTGGCGGCGGCAGGCAAGTTGGTTCTCCAAGAAGCCGGCGATGGCGAAGTGAGACAGGTCTTTCTCGAAGAGCTCTATCACGCTGAACGGCGGGTAGCCGCTGCCTTGCGCAACCTGCTCTCGACGCCTTCTTCTCTGCAAGGAGAGAAAATCTCCGGTCCATGGAATAATTCAGGCGGGATGTCACGCGGCGTTATTGACCTGGCGAGCCCGGAGTTGTTCGGACCTTCCACGGTCACCTTAGATGAAGATCAAGTTCATGCGACGCAGCAGGCCTTGCGTGAAAAGGTCTTGGTTATTACCGGCGGCCCTGGAACGGGCAAGACGACTCTACTGACGGCGCTCCTGACTATTCTCCGACGGGCCAAAGTATCCTTCGTCTTGGCGGCGCCCACAGGGCGTGCGGCAAAGCGGATGACCGAGAGCGCTGGCGAAGAAGCGATGACGATCCACCGGCTACTGGAATACAATCCTCGTGAAGGCGGCTTTCAGAGAAGCCAAGACAATCCGCTACAAGTCGATTTCGTGATCGTGGACGAAGCGTCCATGGTAGATCTGGTGCTTATGGATCACTTGTTGCGGGCGGTGAACCCACACAGTCATTTGGTACTGGTCGGGGACGTGGATCAACTCCCATCGGTGGGTCCGGGTAGTGTGCTCCGGGATCTGATCGATTCCGGGATTATTCCCACAGTGGTACTGCGTCGTATTTTTAGGCAGGACCGCCAAAGCTTGATCGTGGTCAACGCCCATCGAATTCTTCAGGGCCATACCTTGGTTCTGGGGGAACAGAACGAAAAACGGGATTTTGTTTTCATGGCACGAGAATCAGAGGAAGAAATTCTCCTAGCGGTCAAAGAGCTTTTGCGAAAGCACATACCGCATTCGCTGCAACTGGAATCGCAGGAAGTCTCGCAAGCCACTCAAGTCCTGACACCGATGCACCGCGGCCTGCTGGGTACGATCAACCTCAACCGTGAGATGCAAAGCCTGCTCAACCCCACCGGCGAAACTTTAGAACGAGGCGGATCACTCTTGCGTCTGGGCGACAAGGTGATGCAGCTGCGCAACAACTACGACAAAGGTGTCTTCAATGGCGACTTGGGGCGCATCGCCAGCATCGATCGGGAAGAGGGGAATATTAAGGTCGACTTTTACGACAAGCTGGTGGAATACGAATCCGACGAGCTGGACGAGATCAACCTCGCCTATGCGACGTCGGTCCACAAGAGCCAGGGAAGCGAGTACCCGATTGTCGTTATTCCGCTCCACACCTCGCACTACCTGCTGCTTCACCGCAGCATTCTCTACACGGCGGTGACCCGAGGGAAGAAATTGGTTGTTCTGGTGGGCAGCAGAAAGGCGCTAGCGATGGCGATCCGTAATGTCCGCCTGGAGAGGAGAAATACCGGCTTGAAAGAGAAGTTGATAGAGATCTCGAAAACGGCGAGCCGATTATTCTAATTCTATTGGAATAGCCGGCCCAGTGCCTTATTCGTATGCGTAATCCCGAGTTTCTTTAAGCAAGCCCAGAGGGTGGCCTGATTGCTGCTGATGACCGGCTTGCCGAGATCCTGTTCCAAGTCGTTGATTGCTTCGATCATGCGCGTGTTCGTACAGCTGAGGAAATAGCCATCGGCGTCGGGTCGAGTATTCTCCTTAACAACCTGGATCCATTGTTCCGGCGTGACGGCGCTGTAGCCGTCGCTTTCAAGCCCGAGTCCCAACTCGTGGAGCACCGTAAATCCGGTTTCGGCGAGGTACTGGACCTCGTGCTCGTTGGTTTGTTTCACATAGGGACTGATGAGCACGAGTTTCTTGATGCCGAAGTGCGTAAATGCTTCCCGGATAGCCTGGGCCGTCGTGATCGTCGGGCAGCCACTGGCGCTTTGAATCGTTTCCACCAAAGCGGCTTCGTGGCCGAGCCCATTTTCCATAGAATTGGCGGTACAGTGAAAAACAATCAAATCAGGCTTGGTGTCGGATAATGCCTCTGCCGCTTCGGTGAGAGATTTTTTCAGCTCGCTCGGCGGCTTGCGCCACTGGCCGGTCATGCGTAGCCGGGTAATGTAAATGCCCGTGCCCGGCGGCGCGTATTGATTGAATTGCGGCTCGGTCAGCCGATTGCCGGAAGGAATGATCAAACCGATGCGTGCTTGGGTGTTCATAGTCCCGGTGCTCCGAGGTTGTAAAACCGGCGGGCATTGCGGTGCAGGAAGGCGGCTTTGTCCGCAGCGGTCAAGTCTTCATTCTCCAACATTTCGTTGATTTCGTGTTTACAGAACTCGTTGTTGACTTCGTGCGGGAAATCGCTGGAATAAACAAAGGGCTTATTGCCCACTCTCTTGACGGCATGGGCGATGTCGGATTCGTCTCCTTCGCACCCGACGAAGATGCGCCCTTCGTCGATATGGCGGGCGATGTAGTCGCTGACTTTCTCTTTAGGACGAAGTTCCAGGAAACGCTTGCGCGGATCGTGCTGAATGTGGGTTTCCCAGGAGCGATCGAAGCGTTCCAGGCAGACGAGCAACCAAGCCACGCCGCCTTCCATGAAGCCGAACTTGACGTTGGGGAACTTATCGAAGATACCGTTGAAGACGATACCGCCAAAGGAGATCATCTGGCCGAAGGGATGGCCGAGGGCATGAACCGGAGCATAAGGAGTGATGTCATCAAGCCCCAAATTCTCGTGGGCGCCGCCATGGATGCCGATAGCGCACCCCAATTCGTTTGCTGCTTGATAAATCGGCCAGTAGCGCTTATCACCCAATTGGGCCTGAATGCCCGTTGAAGGCAACATGGCGCCGCACATGCCCAGTTCCTTTACTGCTCTTTTTAGTTCTTCCACCGCAGCTTCCGGTTCCTGCAGGGGAACCAAAGCCATGCCTTTGAAACGCGGGCTTCGTTTCATGTAAGTGTCGTGCAGCCAATCGTTGTAGGCCCGGGCAACGTCGATGGCCCAATCGCGGCTCACGATCTTGCCGAAAGCGAGGCCGAGAGTAGTGTAAAGAACCGAGGTCTCGATCCCTACATCTTCTAAAAAGTCTATCCAGCCGTCGGGGCCGACCTTATTGAAAGCCCCCGGCGGAAAGTCATGGAGATTCGACGAGTGGAGATGATCGAGCGGTGGGAATGGATTGAAAAAAGGATGGGTATCGTATTTTTCCCGGTATACCGCGGGCATGAACTGAACAATCGCTTTGGTATCTTCAATCACATGTCCGTCACCATCGATGATTGTGTGGCCATTGAATGGCATAGGGCAATCCTCCTACTATTCGCTAGTTCATATGTCACCAAGCCGAGCCGGCTTGTCAAGACCCGGGCTGCTGCACTCTCACTCTCAAGTCCCGGCTCTAACGCGAAACTTGGAACTCAAAACTGGATTCGTCACGACCCATTACTACCGAACCATTTCGTGTAGAGTCGATCATAAGTGCCATTCTCCTTGATTTTGAGCAGCGCTTCGTTAACCGGCTTGCGGTAGGGACTGTCGGGAGGAAAAACGATGCCGTAGTTTTCCTTGCGAAAAATGGCGCCGACGACGTGGACTTTCCCCTTACCGTCGCGCGAAGCGTAGTAGAGGAGTACCGGCGCGTCATAAACCACCGCGTCTGCTTTGCCCTCATCCAGTGCGCGATAGGCCTCTTCGATGTTGGCATACTCCATGACTTCAATATGCTGGCGCTGAAGATAGTCGGCGGAGGTGCTGCCCTTCACGCTGGCTACGCGCTTGCCGGGAAGATCCGCTGCCCCGTTAATGTCGCCGCGCAGCTGCTGCACGGTAAGAGACGACGTCACCGCCGCCGTGAAGTAAGCGATAAAAACAACGCTGGCGAACATCCAAATCACCGCCGTGATCCTCGCCAGAGCGGTGCGGGGCATCTGGTCAGCTTGAGTGGCCAGGGTCGAAGCAGCCCACCAGCAGGCCTCGAGGATTCCGGGAAAATACGACCGATGAGTCAACAGGCCGGTCGCATTCCGTCTTTCAAAGAACCAGACGAGATGAGCTGGAATGAGGATGATCAGCAGCACGACCCCGATGATCGGCAACACCGAGGATGAAAATATCCCCGCAACAATAGCTGCAACCAGCCCGCTCCTCGATCCCTGCGCCGGGGTCAAGATTTGCAATCCGGCGTCAAACATCGGTTGCGAAAAATCGAAATCAATTTCTCTCTCCGCCGTAATTGAAACGGCAGCGATCCCGAGGTGCGCATCCTTCGACTTCACGGCTTGAAGCAGATCTTTCACCGAGGCTTTAACGACAAAGTCAGAATTCACATTGAGCTGTCTGGAAAGCTCATGCCAGAGTTCGACGCTGAATCCGGTCAGAGCGCCGGCGTCCTCGTAAACAAACGGTTTGACCAGCCGGGTGGCGATCCGCAGCTTTTCTTGCTTCGCCTGCGCGAAGACGGAATTGGCGGCGAGCAAGATCAAAAGCACCGTTGCGAATCGTTTCATGATTGTGACCCTATTTCGATAAGGTTATTCGCTGGAAAAAGCAGCAGCGAGCTTGCTCGGAGGGTTACCAACGACTAGTTTTCTCGTCAAGTTTGGCTACTGAACTGTCGCAGTTAGCACGAGGTTGGTTTCGCTCGAGCTGACGCGATCGCGGTAGCCGAGGATCTGGCGCGTTATTTCGTGCATCTGGGTTGTCGAGCCGCCGAGGGAAACCGGTTGCCCGCTCGGTACGATGAGTTCCGTCGTCGCTTCGGTGAAATCGATGGCGCCGGATCTCTCAGCGGAAAAGTAACTGATCCTCGGAGTCAGGCGGACTCTAATCTGGTTGTCGGGGAGCAGGCTGGCGGTGACCCGCAGCGATGTACCGACATCGGTGAACACGATTTGGCTCTGGATATAACCGCTGCCGGCGGCGTAGTTGTAGTAATACGCAACCTGATTGTAAGGCACTTGGGTTGCCACCGACAAAATCGACTCGCCACCGTCCTGCACCAGGGTAAAGATGCCAGTAGAGCGCTGCACGGTCGTCTGTCTGTCACCGGCGGTAACACGGCCGGAAGGCTGAACGCTGCCTCTGCGGATGATCACACTCCCTGATCCTTGCACTGCCTCCTGGCTGTGAGTGCCGGACTGCTGGGACTCGACCAGCACTTTTATTTGCCGGCGGCTTTGCGCGTTACCGATGGGCGGCATGCCTAGCATCAGGCACATCAGAGCGGCCGTGAACCGGACACCAAGAGACGATTTCATTTCTGGCATAGGCTCCCCGTTCAAACTCAGCGACCACCAGGCAGAAAAGAGAAGTCCACCAGTTTCATCGGATCGAAATCCGCCGGGATGGGCCGCTCTTGGCGCAGGATATCCAGGTAACCGCGGGCGACTTTGGGATTTAGCCGCCCGTCTTTATTCAAAAGCCTGATCAACGTTGCGTAGGTATTTTCCGCTTCATTCTGGTTCACCTTGAATTTCTCGACGATCATCTTGGTGCTCTCGGCGCGATTGGCGCGCAACCAGGCAAGGGAGTCGAATACCGCAGCGACCGTGCGGCGCACCGACTCCCGGTTGTTTTTAATTTCAGCCTGCGATGTCACCAAGCCGACGTAGGGAATGTCCGCCAAATCGCCCAGTTGCATGAATTTTTTGTAGCCTAGGGAGACCGCCTTATCGTCGAAAGGCGGCGTCAAAACCGTGCCGACGACGCGGTTGGTGGTGAGCGCGAGGAAACTGTCCGAGGTGCCGCCGGTGCTGATAGTGCCGACGTCTTTCTCGCTGATTTCAAATTTTTTCAAGAACGCTTGGAAGAAATAGTACGGCGAAGTGCGAATGCCCGAGAGCGCGATGGTTTTGCCGATTAAATCTTGCGGCTTGTTGATCTCCTTCTGCGTGACTAAAACCCATGGCGAAGTGTCGCAAAAGCTGATGAGAATGACCAACGGCAAGCCGGCCACCGCCGCGGAGATGCCGTTGGAAACCGATGTCAGATAATTAATGTTGCCGTTGATCACGGCCTGGGCCTGGATCGGCGTCCGCATCTGGATGTACTCGGATTCCAGTCCGTACTTTTTCAAGAAGCCTTTTTCCTGGGCGACGTAGTAGGGCATGTAAGAGAAGGCCAGGGAGGGAAAGCCGATACGAATTTTCTGCAGGCTCTCGGCTGCGGAGGTAATGGCGGGAATCGATAGAAAGAGATTCAGAGCGAGAGCAGTGATTAGAAATGAGGGCGATCTCGATGTTTGTTGTGCTCGCGACGCAAAAGTTTTTTCACCCTCACCCTTCCCTCTCCCGTCGAGGGAGAGGGTAAAATAGCTGGCAGGGCGAGAAGAAGGAAGCAGACCCAGATAAATTGTTCGCCATTTGTTCTTCTGAGCACCACCACACTTCATGATCACGCTCCCTAACCGTTTGCAGCTTGAGCTTGGCCGTTGCTCCAACTCTGGCGCGCAATTCTGAGGGCGTTAGGACGCGGCAGATTCTTTAACTGAAAAAACTCAATGGCGTTGCGGTTCAACAGCTTCTCCTTTTGCGCAAAGGAGAGATCCTTCCCATCGATGATGTCTTTAACGGAGTAGGGGAAGTGGCAATCCCAGTGGCAGTAGTCCGAAGCATAGAGGACCGTATCCTCACCGTTGGCCGCGAAGACGCGATCGAGGCCGGTCTCTTCGGATTCGCAGGTCAGGACCACCTGTTCGCTCTTGATGATCTCACTCGGCCGCCGCTTCAATTCCGGCATCTGCGGGGCGAGCTTCTCGATGTGCTCATCGAAGCGTTCCGACCAGAAAGGGAGCCAGCCGGCGCCCCCTTCCATGAAGCCGACCCTCAGTTGCGGATAGCGATCGAATACCCCTTCGCCGATCATGTGCATCATGGCGATCATCAGTTCGAAGGGAAAGGCCGTCATGTGAACGTAAACATACTTAAAGAAGCGTTCGCTGCCCGCGCCCATGACGCCGGAGACCCCGGGAACACCGTCGTGGCCGGTTTGAGGATGAACGCTTAGTGTCATGCCGAGAGATTGCGCGCAATCGTAGATCGGGTTGAACATAGCGTCGCCCATGTTGCGGCCATAGACGTTGGTTGGAAGCATCGCCGTCACCGCGCCGGCCTTGGCGAGATATTCGAGTTCTTTGACGGCTGCTTGGGGCTCCTGGCAGGGAATCAAGCCAACGGCGAGGAGGCGTTTGGGATCGGCGGAACAGTACTCCAGCAGCCATTCATTCACCGCGCGGCACAGCACGGTGGCCAGTTCGCCGCTCATCAAGCCGTTGACCGTGAGAGCAATCTGAGTGCCGAAGAGAATTGCCACGTCGATGCCTTCTTGATCCATATCCGTGAGCCGTGCCACAGGGTCTACCATGCCGGGGCGATAGCCCCGCGCCTTTTCAGTCATGGGTCCGCTTACACCCGGCCCCGGCCCTTGGGAGGCCGACCAAAGGCGTCCTTCCAGCAGGATGCGCGAATTACCCTCGTTGTCCTTCAAACGCACCGGCGCTTGCGAGCGCCACTTTTCGGGCATCCGGCTTGTCAGATCGACATTGCCTTCATACACGTGGCCGTCGGCATCGATGACGAGTACGCTATCGAAATTTTCCATCAGCGGGTCCTCCTATGCAGTCTTTGCATTTCGGTCGGAGTATAGGCTATCGCCAAAGCTAGTTTCAACCGGAGTTTCGATAAAATTGTCTGCGGCGCGAAGAGGGGGGAGACGGAGCCCTTTTTCCCGACGGCTTATGGATAAGTTCACGTAATTGACGTTCTATAAGACCACTATGCACCGCTGTTGCCGTTGACCCTCTTACGCTGATCCTATATTCAAGCTAGAGAGATGCAGGTTGCTCTAAAAGATTGTCTCGATGGAAGAATGCTAATGCGGGCTGAGGCATTGGCGCTGGCGGCTGCTGAAGGCGATGAGTATGAATCCTTGTTGGCGGCTGCATCCGTATTGCGAGACCGTTCCAAGGGAAAAGTCGTCACCTTTTCGCCGAAGATTTTTGTCCCGCTCACGAACCTTTGCCGCGACTTTTGCGGCTACTGTACTTTCCGCAAGGCGCCGGATGAGCCCGGCGCGAAAACCATGACCATCGACGAAGTGCTTCGAGTGGTAGGTCAGGGAAAGGCTCTGGGTTGCACGGAGGTGCTTTTCAGCCTCGGCGATAAGCCGGAGGCGATCTATCCGGAGATGAAAGATTTCCTGGCCAAAGAGGGGTACCAGCGCACTTTGAGTTATCTTTACGAAGCTTGCCGGGCCGTGTTGGAAGAAACCGAGCTTTTGCCTCATTCCAACCCCGGTGTGATGGGCAAGGCTGATCTCCAGCGCCTGAAAGAGGTCAACGTCAGCATGGGGTTGATGCTGGAAAACATCAGCGACCGGCTCATGTTGGCGGGCGGGCCGCACTTCAATGCACCGGACAAAAAGCCCGCGGTTCGACTTCGTACCATGGAAGAAGCCGGCAAGCTCCGTATTCCCTTTACGACAGGGATTCTCATCGGCATCGGTGAAACATGGGAGGAAAGAATCGACTCTTTGTTTGCGATTCGCGAACTGCACCAACGCTATGGTCACATCCAGGAAGTCATCGTGCAGAACTTTCGCGCCAAGCCGGACATTCCCATGCGTGATCATCCTAATGCCAGTTACGATGACATGCTAAAAACCATTGCGCTGGCACGGCTAATCTTCGGCGGAAATATGAATATTCAGGCGCCGCCGAACCTGACGCCTGAGAAATATGAACTTTATCTTAATGCGGGAATCAACGACTGGGGCGGGGTTTCTCCACTGACGCCCGATTTCATCAACCCAGAGGCGCCGTGGCCGGCATTGCAAACGTTAAAGCAAAAAAGCGCCGAAGCGGGTTTCGATCTCAAGGCGCGTTTGCCGATTTATCCTGAGTTCATCGCGCAAGCTGAAAAATTTCTTCCTCCATCGCTGTTCTCCTACGTGGAGCGGTTAGGTGACGCTGGCGGTTTAGTTAAGGGCGGCGGACCGCTAGGTAGCATGCCATCGATCCACTGTTCCGATTCTTCGGCGATATAAGAATCATCTCCATGATAGTCATTCTCACCGGCGGCACGGGCGGTGCCAAGCTCATTGAAGGCCTCAGCCACGAAATTGATCCCGCTCAGTTAACCATCATTTGTAACACTGCGGACGATTTCGTCCTGTACGGCCTCAATATTTCCCCCGACCTCGATACGATTATGTACACGCTCGCGGGTTTGAGTGACCCCGCACAAGGATGGGGAATCCAAGGAGACACTTTCACGGTCTTGCAGCAGTTGGAAAAACTTGGGGGCGAAACGTGGTTCAGGCTCGGCGATAAAGATATCGCCACACACATCACGCGGACGCGCCTGTTGCGCGCCGGTCTCAAACTCTCCGATGTTACGGACAGATTGCGGGAACACCTCCATATAAAAGCCAGAATTTTTCCTATGTCCAACGATGGTATCGAGACCAGAGTTGAGACTGCGGAAGGCGTAATTTCCTTTCAGGAATATTTCGTGAAACGGCGGTGGCAACCGGGTGTTAAGAGTGTTTTCTATGCCGGCGTCGAAAAGAGCCGCCCGGCGCCCGGCGTGGTCGAAGCGATTGGCAGCGCCGCAGGAATTATTCTCTGTCCGAGCAATCCCGTGACCAGTATCGGTCCGATTCTGGCGGTTCCCGGGGTTAGAAATGCACTCATGCAAGTAACTGCTCCTGTCATCGGGGTAAGCCCCATGATCGGCGAGTCAGCGATTAGCGGGCCCGCGCACAGGCTCATGGCGGCACAGGGTTTGGAGTCGTCGGCGCTTGGCGCGGCCAAAAATTATGCGGATTTCCTCGATCAGTTTGTGATCGATAGTGAAGACGAAGCCTTGACGAGCAAACTCGAAACATTGGGAATTGGGGTCGTAGCGACCTCGATTCGCATGAAGTCCCTTGCCGATAAGCAGGGGCTGGCTCGCCAGGTCTTGGCCTTGGTCGATAAATAGTGCTAGAAAAATCTTTCCGACCAAACCATGAAAGTGTCTGCTCTCATCCCGGTAAAAGGTTTCAGCAATGCCAAGCAGCGGCTGAGTCGGTTACTGGATGGCGCCGGCCGGGAACTGTTCGCCGAAGTCATGTTCCGGGATGTCCTGAAACAAGTACTAAAGGCCCAAGGTCTCGCGGAAACCTTTGTGGTGACGGGGGACGACAAGGTGGCCGAGATCGCTACGAGTCTCGGCGCCCAAGTGATTCGTGAAGAAGCGGAAAAGGGCGAGACAGACGCCGTTGATTTCGCGCGCCTTGAGCTGAAACAGTTAGGGCGTGAGGCGATTCTTATTGTTCCTGGCGATTTGCCGCTGGTTCGGAGCGCCGACATCGAAGAAGTCCTGGCGCAAATTCCTAATGCGGCTGCATTCCCGTTTGCTCTGCTGGTTCCGTCCCACGACCGCATGGGGACTAATGCATTGCTCTTGGCTCCCCCGGATATCATCAAACTTCGCTTTGGATACGACAGCTTTAGCTACCATATGAGCCAAGTCTCAGCTCAGGGACTGCCTATGCGATTCGTTGAAAATGAGCGCATTGCGCTGGATATCGATGAACCGAAGGATCTTGAGCGCTTCTTATCTTTTGGTTTTGAAGACGGTGAGTCGACGCGCACAGCGCGCGCGATGTTGGCGGATCAGGTCGCAGAAAAATCCCGCTGCATCGGAGTTTTATGAAGCGGCTGGAGTTGATCGGTCTTGAGGGGATCGGGGAAGTTCGTGGAGGCGATTCCGTCGGCGCTTTGATCTGCGATGCTTGTTCGCGACAAAACTTCGGCCTGCTGGATGCTGATGTCCTGGTTGTTGCGCAGAAGATTGTTTCCAAAGCCGAGGGACGAACAATTTGCTTGGACGACGTTCAACCTTCCGCGCGTGCTATCGAATTGGCCGAACAGCTCGACAAAGAGCCAGCGCTGGTTGAAGTTATCTTACGCGAAAGCCGCGAAATCGTCAGAATGGGCGGGCGGGCGCTGATCGTAGAGACCCATCACGGATTTATCTGCGCCAACGCCGGAGTGGATCAGTCCAACGTGGGACTAAGGCAAGTAGCCCTGCTGCCCAAGGACCCAGACGGCTCTGCGCGAGCGATTCGGAACGAAATTCAACGGCGGACTGGGAAGGAACCGGCCGTCATTATCAGCGATAGTTTCGGCCGTCCGTGGCGAGTCGGCACCGTCGATGTCGCCGTGGGAGTGTCTGGATTGAAATCCATCAAGGACGAAAGAGGGATGAGTGATCGTTACGGCTACCAACTCAAGGCCGCCGTTGCCGCCGTTGCCGACGAAATTGCCGCCGCGGCGGAATTAGTCATGGGAAAGCGAGATGGCGTTCCCGTAGTTATTGTTCGGGGCTGTGAGATCGACAAGGAGAATGGATCGGTGAGGGAGCTGCTCCGCCCTGAGGCAGAAGATCTCTTTCGCCATTTCTAGAAGTCATATGGAGAATTCCTTTACGGTAGCCATTGTGGGCGGAACCGGGAACCTGGGCGGCGCATTGGCGCTGCGTCTCGGCGCGCCAGGTGTAAAGATTATCATCGGATCGCGCGACACGGAGAAGGCCAAAAAAGCCGTTGAAACTCTCAAACCAAGTTTGCGCGCCGGAGAGATCGAAGGAACAACAAATCAGGCGGCGGTCAAAGGCGCTGACTTTGTCGTCATCGCAGTGCCTTACGAAGGACACGCCCAGATGGTCACGGATCTCAGAGGGCAACTTACAGGGAAGATTGTTATCGATACCGTCGTTCCTCTCAACAAGGGGAAGCCCTTTGTGCCACCGGCGGGCTCAGCCTTGCAGGAAGCGCAGCAAATCCTCGCCGGAGAGGCTCCGGTCATCGGTGCGCTCCATAATATTTCAGCCGTCGACTTGGGCGACGTAGACGCTCCGCTCGGGGATGCGCTGGTTTGCGGTGACAACGCGGAAGCAAAACAAAAAGTAATGGAAATCATTCAGCGTATCGGTGCGCGGGCTTTCGATGGAGGACCGGCCGGCAACGCTTACGTCATCGAAGGACTCACGGGTGTAATCATTTATCTCAACCGTAAGTACAAATCCAAACACGGCAGTATAAGAATTACCGGAATCGGCGACTAAGTAGCGGCAGGTCAAAGGGCAATTCTTCAGCCGCATACCTCTGAAGCACTAGATTCTGCCTTCCGGTGTCAGTTAACTTGCTGTCTTTTCAGGCGTTCTTCACAAATTTTCTTTTCAACACCATTCGTTAACTTTTCGACTTCGCGAGCGTCTAAACGATTGTCGGGTACCTCGAAACCCGTCCCGAGGCGGGTTCGGTGACTACGGAACTTTAAATGAACCAGGCTGCTCAACAAGACCTTCGGGATGAGGAGATTGTGGCGCTGTGTCAGCAGGGACGTAGCGAAGTCTTTGAGGTTCTCGTGCGGAAGTATATGGAGAAGGCATTTCGGATCGCTTTCGATTTCACCCATGACACTGAAGAAGCCAAGGATCTCTCTCAAGAGGCCTTTCTGCGTGCCTTCTCGCGGATTAAGCAATTTGACGGCAGATCTAGTTTTTATACCTGGTTCTACCGCCTGGTGGTAAACATCTGCCTGGACCATATGCGCCGTAAAGGACGGGTAATTTGGGAGAGGCTTGAAAGGGAAACGGAGGGCAGCACTGAACCTGTCGAGCTGCCCGATGGCTCTTCGTTGCCGGACGAGGAGGCGATTGCCGGAGAAGCTAAACGCCGAGCTGATCAGACT
>Ga0209857_1000054_pt1 | contig 22488 bp, 21 predicted proteins | sample GWRWN1_10_20_FD_187226 | JGI IMG/M metagenome (GOLD analysis project Ga0209857, IMG submission 187226) | Riverbed sediment microbial communities from areas with no vegetation in Columbia River, Washington, USA - GW-RW N1_10_20 (SPAdes)... | ecosystem: Environmental > Aquatic > Freshwater > River... | reverse complement strand
TCGTTGCCGTTTACCACTCGACTGTAACGATCCCTAACGTCACCGTGCACCACTGGACGACTGGTTGGAAAGAGTTAGGCAGGGTCGTCGGAAGGGAGGCGATAGCTTTTGAAGCCGAAACCGGCAAAAAGGTTTTCATCCTGGGCATGGACACCTATAACCTGGCTGCCGCTCTCTCGTTCTACACCGATGACAGCCACGAAGTTTTCTCGCGCAACCTCGTGGGAAGACGCGCCCGGGCCTTCGATTACTGGACAGCAAAGATCGATCCGGTAGGTCTCAATGCCTTGGCGGTGGACCTTGAGGCTCCAGACCTTGAGAAACTGAGAAAATACTTTACCCGGGTTGACGAAAATGTAAGACGGGTTGCCGTAATGAAGGGTGATAGGGTTCTCTACCGTTTCTATCTGGTGAAGTGTTTTGATTATGTCGGGAGCCCATCTTAATTGTGGAGCCTAGGATTTGTGGGGGGCCGGGTCACTTTTTGGGCGGGCGGAGGAAGAGGCTCAAAAAGGCCGAGGCGAAGAGCAAGCCGATAAAGATACTGAAGGAGAGATAATAGCTTTGGGTATAGTCGAAAAGGATGCCGAAAAAAGGCGGCCCGCCGGCGGAGAAGGCGTGAGTGAGTAACGAGCCCAGGCCACGGATTTTTCCGAGTGAGATGCGCCCGAAGTAGTTGGCCCAGATCATTTCCGCCAGGATGGAGGTTCCGCCCATGCCGATGCCGTATAGAAAGAAACCGGAGTAGAGGGAAAGAAGCCCGGGGGTGGAGAGGGCCAACAAAATTCCCACGGCTTGAATCAGAAACTTGGCCATGATGAGCCTGCCGAGGTCCCTGCGCTCGGCGAGGAGCCCCCAAATCATGGGCGTGCTGAACTGCATGAAAGCGATGGTGCTCATGACGAACGCCGCCACCATCGCCGGATGGCCCTGATCGCTCACGAACGAGAAGACGTGAAGATTCAGTCCGGTCACCCCGACGTGCGCAACCCCGAAGGTGATCACGATAAGCCAGAAAGCTGGGGTACGGAGTGCTTCGCGACGACTCCAGACGACATCGTCGGTTGCGCTCGGACGCACTCTCGCGGGATCAGCTTTGTTCGCAGACGCGCTCCTCTCGTGTTGAATGTAGGATCTTCCGTCCGGCAGGAGCCCCATGTCTTCCGGCCGCCGGCGCATAAAGAGCAAGGCAGGACCGACAACCAACCCCAAGGTAACCAAGCCAAAGACGACCCAAGCCCCGCGCCATCCCATGTGCAAAATGAGCGAGGCCGCCAATATAGGCATGCCGACTTTGGCCAGGCCGTGGCCCATGCCGGCCAGGGCGAGAGCGCGGCCGCGCATGCGGACGAACCAGCGCGAGATGGAAACATTCACCACCATCCCGCCCATGAGTGCATCGCCCGGACTCACCAGGAGCCAGCGAAAAAACAGGAACTGCGAAAAATCCCTCGCCTGACCGAGGAGGAGAAACCCCGCTCCCGAAATCAAACCTCCGGCGGCCATGAGCCACCTTGCGCCATGGCGATCTAACAGCGTGCCAACCAGCGGCGCCGCCGCCGCGCCGATCAGGATCTCTCCCGAGCGGATCAGCGAAAAGACACCCCGGGAGATTCCCAGGTCGCTCGAGAGCGGTTTGAGAAATACGCTCAAGGTGCTCGATATCGAGAAGGCGGAGGCGATGTGGGCGAGAAAGCCGACGGCGACGATCGTCCAGCCGTAGAAAAACTTTGACTCAGTGGTTGCTTGCTCCGCGGTGGTCGAGAATCGCACTGCTTTGGTTGTATCAAGGATCGGATCGAGACTACAAGGACGTGGAATTTATAATCCTATTCTGAGGACCAGGTCTCGAGAGGTTGTTGAAAGAAGCGTTGAACGAAAGTTTTTCAACCGTCTTTCTAAAGGCTGGCCCAGGGATCCCGGGGCGTTACTCGGTCAATATCTTCTTCACTCTTTCGATAACGTCGGGCGGCTGATTTAGAATCTCATTCAGCAATGCTTGGAGTTCTTCTCCCGTGGACGGATCGACATCCATCCGGCTCTTTTTCGCCTCCGCGAGTAGTTCCGGATCTTTGATTGACTGGACGTACGCCTCGCGAAGCATTTTCACTCGATCGGCAGGCGTTCCCGGCGTCACCAGCATGAAGCGGCCGAACTCCGCGCCGCCGAGCAGGACGTGGGCGACACGGCGATTGGTTTCACTCGTCTTGTACTGGTCCATCAGTTCGTAAATGGTCGGCGCTTCGGGGACCAGAACGTCGCGTTTTTTTGCGGTCTGCACCAGATGGCGGTCGAACCCTTTCTTGTGCCAGCTATCGAAGGGCTCCCGGCCGTAATGAGGGTTGATAGTGTTGCCGCGGCACTGAATCTCGCCTTTCTCTACGGCCAGATCAATCTCGTTGCCGCCCGGATAGCCCATGACGGTGTTGATCTTGGCGCCGAAAGCAAGCTCAAGAACGCGGTCGAGGACGTAGCCAGCGCTCGACACCCCCGCGGTGCCGCATTTGGGAGGCTCTTTGGCATTGATGATATCGCCAATGGTCTTGTACGGCGCATCGGCGCGCATGTAGAGCAGCATGAAATTTTTTTCCTGCGAACCGATGACCGAGAACTTGCGCAGATCGAATCGGACTTCCTTGTGGCCGGAGAGTTGTTCCAAATAAGTGTTGCTGTTGGGCATGAGCAGCGTAAGGCCATCGGGTTTGGACAAGCTGTACACGTAGTTGGTCGCAACGAGGGACCCGGCCCCCGGCATGGTTTGCACGATCATGCTCGGATTTCCGGGAAGATATTTAGGGATGAAGCGGGCCAGCAGCCGCGCCCAGCGGTCATAAAATCCCCCCGCGGAGGCGCCGACGATGATGCGAACTTGTTTTCCTTGGTAGAAGGCGTCCGGTTGAGCGTGAACAAATGTCTCACTATCGGAAAACCAAAGGAGCAAAGTTAAAGTGAAGCTTGAAATGATGCCTCGTATTATCATATAGCCTCCAGAGTTTTGTTATCTCGCCGACCCGGTACATCGATGCGCAGTCTCAAACGTCCTTAGGTCTATTTTTGGGTGAAGATTAAAATTCATTTTTGGCCCAGCTCAGCCATCACCTCGTTGACGAAACGCAGATCCATATATTCGGCCGGCTTTCGCTTCGGCTTGGTATTGAGTGCGATGGCTTGCCACTGCGCCATCAACTCCACCCCTCTTTCGGTGGGCACCGGCACGAGGGCCTCCCGAATCATCTGGTAGGCGTCGAGGGCAGCATCGCGGTTCAAACCGAGGCGCTTCGCCATTATTTGCGAGGCGTCTTCGGGATTATCGCGGGTGTAAATCACGGACCGGACGATGGCGCGAACCATCCGTTTCACCATCTGCGGATTCTCCTTGATGGTCTTGCTCGTGGCGGCCAGGCCCGTGAACGCCGTATCTTTGAAAACGTCCGCGAGACTGACGAGCCGTTTCATACCCGACTTCATCGCCAGGAAATCGGCGGGCGGCGCCAGCAAGGCGGCAGAGATAATCCCTTGTTTCATGGCGGCGATCTTGGGTTCGTTGCCGGGTAAACCGATGTATTCCACGTCTTTGTCCGGGTTAATCTTGTTGAGCTCCAACAAGGCTTTAGTGCCGGCGGCGGTTGACCCGCCAAAGGTGACACCGATTTTCTTTCCCTTGAGATCGGCGATTCTTTGGATATCCGGCGTCACCACCAGGGAAAAAGTCGGGCGACCTACCTGCTGTGCCAAAAGCATGATGTCGTTTCCTTCCCACACCGCGGGCATTTGTGGTCCCACGGAAAAAATGAAATGGATCTGATTGGCGAGCAGCGCCTGCACCGCCGTCGACGCGCCGCGTACGAAGACAAGCTCGAGCTCCAAGCCCTCGCGCTTGTAGAACCCTTTTTCTTGCGCCACCAGCATCGGTAGAATCTGCACGCTGGGCGACGGAAACGCGCCGCGCACCGGTTGGCTCTCTGCTCGATCAGCTGCAACAATGAAACACGCAAGCGAAATAATAAAGACCAACCGCATAAGATTCTCCTTTCCTGTGACCCTCCGCGGGAAAAGGTTCCTATTTGATCAACGCGTCTACCAGGCTGATCCTGACCCGTGCGCTTCGTGCGAAACCGGCGCGAGCACTTTGTAAGGATCGCCAAACCCGGACGCTGCGTCGAGCACTTCCGGGTGATGCAGCAGGGAGCGATCGAGCATGCCGTGGGTATCGACGACTAGACGATCGTCGATGTAGAGGCGTGCATTAAACACCGAACCGTCCATGTGCCTGAAGTTCGGGTGCTTGCGCGGTGTTCCGAGACCAGCCCAGGGCATCTTGCTGATTAGCTCCCAATGCATCGGATCGTCCATACCATGCTGAGCCGAGGCCTTCGGGTGGTAGCCGAACATGATTTCGATCAGACGATTTGACTCGGGAACTTCTTTGAACAGTCGCTTGCACTCTTCGCCGACTTCACCACCGCCGTCGACCTCGGTAATGATGTTGTCCTTTACTTTCCAGCGCATCGGCTCAGTTAGCTTCCCCGCGACCCCTTGGACGCAGCTTAAATAAACGTCACCGTTCGACTGGCCTTCGCCGTTGAACACGCCGCACCGGCCCCAGGGGAAATGGCAGCGGCCGGGAGGGTCGCCGGCGCGGAACTGCATGCCGTACAATCTTTTGCCGTCATACGTCGCTGTCAGGTTAGTTCCCAACGAATCTTCTATGCGAACAACTTTTCCTGCGGCGACCACTTCACGAACTTTTTCGGCTAATTTCCAAAGTACTTTGTTGGGAAACTTTGCGTAGTCGCGGGCTAACAGTCCGGCGTTGCCTTCAAAGTAAATATGGTAGGGTTTCATTCGCTGTTCGTGCAGCTGGGTGCCGCTTTCCTCTCGCTTACGGCCCATGGCGCGATGCGCCGGGGTGAATGTGATGAACACCGGCCACACCCAGATGACCACATCCGACGCGTGCATGGCCTCTAAGACTGGCTGCGGCACGCTGCCGTAACGCGCGATCGGTTCAGTGACGAGGGTCATCGGTTCTGCGCCGAAGAAGCGCAGACCGGCGGTGAGCGCTTCCAAGGTAGTTTTGTCGCTGCGCGTGTCGGCTAACAGCAGCACTTGGTCACCTGGCGGAGATCGGCGGCTTCGATCATATTGCGAACGCCGATCATCATATCGGCAACTTCATAGGTAGTGGTCATGGTCTCTCCTTTATCCAAACCAGGGATTTGCTCGCGCCAAGACGCCAAGAACGCCAAGTTCGGAAGTTTAATTTCTTTGCGGCCTTTGCACCTTTGCGCGAGATACTCCGAAATTTTGGTTGCGGCTTTGCCGCGCTAGGGCCTTCGTGGTGAATATGTGCTCCACATTGCTGTACGAGCTTATGGCCAATCTTACGGGGTCGGTTCCCATCCGGCCGTTTTTAGCTCGCGGTAGATTTTCTTGGCGATACTGTAATCGAAAAACTTATTGACATCCGCCGGCACAGGGACGCCGGCCAGCTCCGCCCGCATAGCGACGTCTTCCTTTAATACATCATCGGGCACCCAGCCTTCGGCGGTCAAAACCGGACGTGTTGAATCGTAATCAAATTCATTGAATTCACGCTTGCGCTGGGTGTACTTGCCGATAATAGGAATCGTCTGCTCCCGGTAACGCCGCGCGTATTCTCTGCCTTTGATGACGCTGCGTAGGAAGCGTTCTACCAAATTCGGTTGGCGTGCCAACAATCGACTGGAAACCGCCAAGCCGACGTAGGCGAAACGAATCTCTTTTGCCGTGTCGCCAAGCATGTGTCCTTTGGGCTGCTTGAGTTGGGCAAAATCACCGGCACCCAATGGCACGGCATCGACGGTACCCGTTTGCAGGGCAGCGAGGCGTGCCCCGCCAAAGCCCACTGCAATGTAGACAACGGAATTGGCGTCTATCCCGTACTTGCGCAGCAGCAAGCGCACCGACAGCTCCTGAGTATCACCGCGGCTGGTGACGCCCACGCGCTTGCCGATTAAATCCTTTAAGTTCTTGATCTTGGGTTGCGCCGACCATAGTTGATACCCGGGGCGGTCGATATTGGTGTAAACCACTTTGATCTCGGCGCCGCGCAGCATGGCGGTGAGAGCGGAGCCTGCCGAGGTGCTGAAATGAAGGTCGCCGGCGATGAGCGCCTGAGTAGCGATGCCGCCGCCGGCCCGGATCATTTCCACCATGAAACCTTCGTCGCGGTGATAGCCTTTTTCGATGGCGACGAATTCGTCCATGTAGCTGGCGGTGACCGCGGCCACAGAAAACCTGATCTTTTCTTCAACCTTTGCTGCGTGGACAATCTGTCCTGGCAACCAAGGGGCGGCGAATAGGAGCGATAGCGGAAGCAGGACTCGGGATAAGAACATCACAATCAAGCAAGCTCGTCGTGGTAAGAGAATGACTAAGTTCGAAAACGGGCTACGTTACCGTAGTGCATCGGACGTTTAGCAATCGTTCCAATCTGGATGCGGTTGCCGAACGGATCGTAGCCATAGGCCGTAACCGGGTCCGGCTCATGCCATGGGATCAGATGCGGATCCGGACCCCAATAGGTTTCTTTGCGATTAAATCTTTTTAATATCTCTGGATAACATTCTTCGCTGGAGCGTAAGTCGATATGCGGCCCCTTGAAACATTGCGTGCTGCGCCGGGCGACTTGGTTTACCCTTTGCAGGATAAGGAATTGGTGGATGCGCTCCAAACTGACAACACTGTTTTCAATGGACATGCGGATGACTCCTCAATTGGCGTGTATATATCAGGTAAAGAAGGCAGACAAGATGTGTTCGAGGCGCGGCGCTTGCGTTTTGCCGCCCTGAAGGGTTATGCAAACGCAATAACGAATGGGGCCGCGCCCTGAAAGCGAGGCGCACTACTGAAATTCAAAGTCGAGTAATTAAGGATGGACATTGGACTACTGTTGCATACGCGTCAAATCATCCGGCAGGAGGACGCGGCAAAAAGTTTCGAGCACCTCTGGTCGGATGCGGCTCAAGCGGAAGAGCTGGGCTTCGATCATATCTGGTTAGGTGACAGCGTTACGGTTTTGGACAAAGCCCGGGGCGATTGTCTGACCACGATGGCCGCCCTGGCGGCGCGCACCGACAAGATTAGGATCGGTGCGGTTCCCATGCTCCCGGCGTTAAGAAATCCGGTCTTGTTAGCTCATGCGCTTGCGACTCTGGACGTGATCGCGAAAGGCCGGATTATTCTTGGCGTCAGCGTGGGCCCCGTCAGGGATTACATCCAACGCCAATTCGCTGCTTGCGGAGTCCCGCCCCAGGAAAAAGCGGGACGTTTGAGTGAGTCCATTGAAATAATGCGCCGGCTTTGGAGCGAGACAACCATCAACTACGACGGGCGTTACTACAAATTGAGCGATATCGGAATTCTGCCTCACCCGGCGCAAAAGCCGGGGATACCGATTTGGATCGCCGCGGACCGAAACGAAAACGGTTTCAAGCGGGTAGGGCGCCTCGGCGACGGTTGGGTCACCTTGGCGCCGACCTTGGAGAGATTTGCCGCGGCACGGCACAAGATCGATGAGTATGCCGAGCAGCACGGCCGCGTCGAGAAATGTCGGGCGACCGCGTTATTTGCGGCTTTCAATATTCAAACCAATGGCGACCGAGCGAGAGATGAAGGTTGGCAGTGGATGGAACGTTTCTTCGAGCAACCCAAAGAAAGGCTCAGGCACCACTTCGCCATATTCGGCACGCCGCAAGAATGTGTGTCCCTACTGAAAGGATACGTAGAAGCGGGGCTGACCGCGATTATCGCGCGGATCGCGTCGGACGATGTACGCGGCCAAGCGAGTCTATTGCTCAACGAGATCAAGCCACGCCTGGCCTGATGCTATGGAACGACTGCGTCTCACTTTATCCTGCAACGAATACGACCGAACACGTTTCTTGGTTGACGGCAGAGTGCAAGCCGAAGGCATCGATTTAAACGTCGTCTCGTTACCGTCGGAAGAGCGCCACCGGCGGTTTTCTCGCGATCTGGAATTCGACATTTGCGAGCTCCAGATGGGCGTCTTTCTCGGTTGGATGGGTCGCGGCGCGCCGTTCACTGCGATCCCGGTGTTTCCACACCGTAAGTTTTGCCACGGCAACGTGCTCCTCAACAGCGCCAGCGGTATTCACAGGCCCGAGGATCTTGCCGGCAAGATTATCGGCATGCGGGCCCACTTCAATCCGGTATCACTCTGGATGCGTGGCGTGCTCCAAGATGAATACGGCGTGGCGGCGCGATCGCTCAAAATTCGGACCAATCAGCAGGAACAAGTTCCAGGCTGGCAACCGCCGGATTGGATGAAAATTGAGCGCCTACCGAAGGGACAAAAAGTAGAAGATGGATTGACGCGCGGTGAAATCGACGCCTGTATGCTGCCGGAAATAAATCCCAAGCTCGTCCATCATACGCTCGGAGTGCAGCGCTTGTGGCCTAATTTTCGCGAGGTGGAAAAAGCATATTATCTGTGCACCAAGATCTTTCCGATTCGCCACGTCGTCGTTGTCAAGAATTCTATACTGGAACGCCATCCGTGGGTGGCGCGAAGTCTCGTCGAAGCCTTTACCAAAGCCAAGGAGATTGGCATAAAACATGTGAGCGATACGCGGCGATCTTTTCTGGCCTGGTACGGCGCAGAACTGGAAGAGGAGAGAGAGCTCTTTGGCGAAGATGCGTGGCCCTACAACATTAAAGATAACCGGGTTGCGTTGGAAACTCTGGTGCGCTATGCGGAGTTGGTCGGCGTGACGGACCGCAAGCTTGAAATCAAAGAGCTGTTTGCCGAGAGCGCGTTGGCGGAGGAATCCGCATAGAGAAGTTCAGTCAACCTTAGCGCAGTATTTGAGCATTAATATAGCCGTTCAATATACGAGCCACTCTCTAGATTTACATCCTCTCCCTTGACGGGAGAGGACAGAGGGTGAAAATTAATCACCCCTCATCCTGTCCTTCTCCCGCAAGGGGAGAAGGAACTAGGTGCGAAGCTAACCAATTGCAATTTAGACAACAGTGCAAAATGCTATTTACTATTTGCCGTGCCCGCGCGGGCCCACTCCGGGCGATAACGGTCATCGGTAACGCCGGCAACGGTGTAACCGCCATCGACGTAGAGGATCGTTCCGGTTATGTAACTGGCGCCATCGGAAGCAAGGAAGACGCACGGCTCAACCATGTCTTCTGGTGTTTCGGTTCGGCCCAAGGGCAGCCTGCGGACGCGCTCGAGAACCCCGGGACTGTAAGGCTTGCGCGCCGTGTTGCCCCGCGCTACCGCATTCACATTGATGCCGTAAAATCCCAGCGCGTGCGCCGCGGCGCGGGTGAGGCCGTTGACCGCGCCGCGATCCGCCGTCCATGACGCCGCCTGGCCCGGGCCCAGTACGCCGACGATGGAACTGAGATTGATGATTTTGCCGTAGCGCTGTTTCACCATCTGCCGGGCGGCCGCTTGGCAGGTAAGAAAGTAACTCTTTACGCCTCGGCTTAACGAATCGTCAAAGTCTTCTTCCTTAAAATTCAAAAACTCTTGGTTGTGGGAAGCCATGGTGGTGTTGACGAGGATGTCGATGCGGCCAAAAGCATCGACAACTTGCCCGACCATCGCATCGACTTCGGCGCGCTGGCGCAGGTCAATGGCAAGCGCCAACGCACGCCGGCCCCGTTGCCGCACTTTGTCCGCTGCGGCGTCGGCATCGCCCTGTTTGAAATCCACACAAGCGATGTCACAACCCTCAGCGGCAAATCCGGGGACGATGGCGGAGCCAAATTCGCCGTTGCAGCCCGTAACGATAGCGATTTTCCCTTGAAGTTTCATGGTCTCATCGAGCCGGCATCCAGCCGGTTGCTTTTAGCTGGGCGTAATTTTTTCTCGTGATACTGTAATCAAACACGCTCGATATGCCAGGCGGATTGGCAACTTTGGTCAGCTCGGCGCGGGTCGCGACTTCATCTCTAAGAATATCGTCAGGCAATGAGCCGTCTTCGGTCATGCTCGCTTTAGTCACGTCGTAATCGACTTTAATCGCGTCGATGGGAGAAGGATCACGTTTGCTGATCAGCGAAATAGTTTCATCCCGGTAGCGCCGGGCGAACTCCCGGCCCTTCGCCAGCCCGCGCAGAAATCGTTCGACAAGTTGCGGATTATCGGCCAAAAGCTTGCTGGATACGGCAACGCCATTCCACACCAGTTGGATCTCCTTGCCTAAATCGGCAAGGACAATGTGTTTTTGATCTTTTAGGACCACCATATCGCGTGGCACCAGCGGGGCGGCGTCGATGGCGCCCGTACGAAGAGCCGGAAAACGGACTTCATTTCTTCCAACCGCAATGAAAAGCACGGACGACGGATTGACGCCCATTTTCTTGAGATAGAGAATCGTCGATAGATGGCCGGTATCGCCGAAGCTATTGACGGCAATTTTTTTTCCGACCAGCTCTTTCGCCGAAGTGATGTCCGGTTTAATAGAAACCAGAGTGTAGCTCGGACGCGAGAGATTGGTATAGGCAATTTTTACCGGGCCACCGCGCACCGCCGCGCTCACCGCCGAGCTTGCCGAGCTGCTGAATTGAAACTGACCGGACAATAAACCCGGTGTCGCCACCCCCCCGGGGGCGCGAATCACCTCGATACTTAGCCCCTCTTCGCGGAAATAGCCTTTGTCCATCGCCGAAATATGATCCATGTATGCGGCGCTAAGCGTTGCATAAGATACTCGAATGGTGTCCGCCGCGCTGGCGGAGGATGCGATGGCGAGCCATAGAACGAGGCAACACCACGCTCGACTTCTAGTCATTGCTTTGAAAGAAAATCCGTCCATCTGATAACCAACTGTGTTACTAGATCCGTTGTCCCGCGCGTTTTACGCGCTCGTTATATTCATTTGAATTTAGTCCCCATAAATTGCCCTCGTTGCAAACTCTAGTTTTACTTGTTCGGAGGTGGAACTTCGAATTTACCCCAAGTCCGGGCCCACGCCGGGCGAAAGCTGTCTTCGGTTACGGCGGCATTAGAGTAACCGGCATCGACATAGAGACTCTCGCCGGCGACAAAATTCGAATCGTCCGTGGCCAAGAAGATCGCCGCGCCGACCAGGTCTTCGGGTTTACCTAGCCGTCCCAAGGGAATACGCCGCAGGCGCTCTCCCGCTTCCTCGGCAGTTCCGGAAAAATTATCCATCGGTCCGCAGACGAGAGAGTTCACGTTGACGCCATAGTATCCCAGGGCCTGGGCAATGGCGCGGGTCATGGACTCGATGCTCGAATAGGCCGCGCTGTTCCCCGTCGATTCGCCTGATGCGATCCGCGCATCGGTGGTCGAAAGATTGATGATCTTGCCGGAGCGCTGTCCGGTCATCTGCCGCCCGACAGCCTGGCATGTAAGAAAGTAGGCTTTGGGCCCGCGATTGATGCACTCATTGAATGTTTCTTCGGTAAAATTCAAGAAATCACTTTCGAAAGTTAGAGCCGAACAGTTGAGCAACACGTCGATGCGCCCGAATTCCGTAACGGCGCGTCTGACGACTTCCTCGACCTGAGATTTTTTCGTGATATCGAACTGCAGCGCCAGAGCGAGCCGGCCGAGAGATCGAACTTCGGCGGCGATCTGTTCTGCTTGACTGCTGTCTACATCGACGACGACGCAATTTGCACCTTCGCGGGCGAATTCCATGGCGATTGCACGGGTGCAGGGGTGCTGCGCGCTGGTTATTAAGGCGATTTTATCTCTTAGTCTCATCCAACGATCTCCAGCGGACCGAGGCACCAGTCTCTAACAAATGGCGAATCTGCCTGTCAAATCAAGGGCCCCTAAGCGGCACGGCAGTGAACGTCATTTGTCGAGTAATCGTTTCATGCGCTCGACGACATCAGCGGGCTGCGCCATGACTTCGCGGGCCAGTGCTTCTAGCTCCTCACCGCCGACGGGATCGATGTCCAATTTCCGTTCTCTGGCTTGGGCTTGAAAATCCGGGTCCGTCAACGTTTTTTTGAAAGCCCCCTGAAGAATTTTCGCGCGGTCCGGCGGCAGACCCGGTGAGCTGACGTAGGGGCGGCCGAACGCCCCGACCGCAAGTATGACCGTTGCGAGGCGTTTTCCTGCCTCGGTTGTCTTGTATTCATTCATGAGCTCCCAGATGGTCGGAACATCAGGCAACTTCGGATCGCGCTTTCTCCCGGTTTGTATCAACACGCGGACAAAACCATTCTTGGACCAGCCGATAAGCGGTTCGCGTCCGAACAGAGTTTCCAAAGAGATGCCGCGGCATTGGATCTCTCCTCGCTCTACGGCCAAGTCGACCTCAGGACCATCCTTGTAGCCGGTGAGCGTATTAAACTTCGCTCCCAGGGTTTCTTCCAAGAGGTTTCCAACGTAGTAGCCTGTCGAAGCTGTCCCGGTGGCGCCGCACTTGGGCGGAACGGCGGCTTTACGCACGTCGTCAAGCGATTTGTAAGGAGTGTCAGCGCGGATGTAGATGATCTGTTCGACCTGGGTCGGAGTACCAAGCCAAGTAAACTTTGGCCAATCAAACTGAACTTCTTTTCTCCCCACCAGCTGATCGAAATAGAGCCCCGCTCGAATGCCTCCCAGGGTTAGTCCATCGGGCTTGGCGACTTTGTAAACGTAATTGGCCGCAATCATCGCACCGGCGCCGGGCATATTCTGCACGATGATACTTGGATTGCCGGGAATATACTTGACCAGATATTGGGCGATCAACCTCGTCCACGCATCATCGACGCTACCCGCGCCGTAGCCGGCGATGATTCTCACGGTTTTGTCTTGATAGAACGGCGCTTGGGCCAGCCCGTCGACCGGTGAAAGAAAGACGAGAGCGAGCCATAAGAAGATTCTGTTCATAGGACCCTCCCCATGCGTGCTTCGTTCGCGCCGATCATACCCAGTTTGCCACGAGGCATACAAGAGAGAACGCCATTTAAGCGGAGCAAAGCTATTCCCATCCATGCGAGTCGCTTTAAAATGATTGACAGCTCGTACCCGTCTTGATATCCCGCCTTTGGAGGATAGACATGGCTCAACAGGAAATTGCATTGATTGTGGGTGCCGGTCCTGGGCTCAGCGCGTCGCTTGGAAGACTGTTTAACAAAGAAGGCATGAATATTGCGTTGGCCGCGCGCGAGACGAAGAAACTGGACGGCTTGGTCAAGGAGATCGACGGTCGCGCCTATGCCTGCGATGCGAGCATCCCAAAGGATGTAGAAAACTTATTCGACTCGGTTAGCAAAGACATTGGCGACCCCAATCTGGTTGTCTATAACGCGAGCGGCCGGGTGCGCGGTCCGATCACCGAATTGGATCCCGAAGCAGTGCGCAAAACGATCATGATTACATGTTACGGCGGATTCCTCGTCGGACAGGCTGCTGCGAAACGGATGCTCAAAGCCGGGAGTGGAACGATACTGTTCACCGGAGCCTCCGCGAGCGTCAAAGGATATGCAAACTCCGCGGCCTTTGCCATGGGCAAATTGGGTTTGACCGGACTGGTCCAAAGCATGGCGCGCGAGCTGCAGCCACAGAATATCCATGTCGCCCAGGTGGTGATCGACGGCGGCATATGCGACCCGGCTCGCCCGGAGCGCGCCACGTCGCGCGGTCCCGATGGCTGCCTCGACCCCGACGCGATTGCGCAAACTTATCTCCAACTTCACCGCCAACAGCGCAGTACCTGGGCATCTCACATTGAATTGCGTCCATGGTCGGAAAAATTCTAGCCTGAGAAATTCCGGCAAGATAATACTTTTTCCCATCGTCTCTCCGGGCTCGCCCCTGGATCTACAGAGTGTCGTCGTATTTCCTCCGATCATGAATGATCCGGTCTAGGAGAATGAAAATCGACTCGCTGCCGGTGTGCGCTGTTACCTGTGGCAAGGTTGCTGACTCCGGCGCGTCGGTTTGACTCACCATTCAACGTGACGTAGTTTCGCTCCAGGAACCCGGGAATGTATCCACGAGCTTTCGAATATTTTGCTGTAGGTACCGTCAGGGAAGCGTCGGAGTTGCTCGCACACTACGCCGACGAGGCGCGAGTCCTTGCCGGCGGCCAGAGCTTGATTCCTTTGATGAAGCTGCGCTTGGCCAACCCCAGCCACATCATCGATATAGGGAATATTCTTGGTCTGGACTATGTCGAAGAAGTCGATGGCGCCCTGCACGTGGGTGCGCTGGCAACCCACGCCGCCGTGTTGGAATTCGCCGATGTCCGTGAAGGCTGGCCGCTGATGGCTGATGCGGTGAGCGTGATCGGCGATCATCAGGTGCGCAATTGGGGAACGGTGGGCGGCGCGTTGGCTGAGGCGGATCCCGCGGGAGATTGGGGTGCGGTTATTTTGGCCTTAAAGGCACGGATCCGGTGCGCGAGCTCGCGCGGCGAGCGCTGGCTCGCCGCCGCCGATTTTTTTGCGGACGCCTACACGACGCAACTTGCAACCGACGAACTGATCACGGAGATAGTCTTTCGTGCTCCCAAGCGATCGTCGGCGGGCGCCTATTTGAAACTTGAGCGGCGCGCCGGCGACTTCGCGGTGGTGAGCGTCGGTGTCCAGCTTTCGCTGACGGAAGCCGGTCTGTGTGAAGAGGCGAGTATCGCGCTCGCGGCTGCGGGACTGACGCCGATATACGCCGAGGAGGCCGCTTCGTTTCTGGCCGGCAAAGAGTTGCGTTCCGATGTCATTGATGAAGCGGCCCGGCGGGTGGCTGCGGCCACGCAACCACTGTCGGATATCCGCGGCTCGGAGGACTACAAGCGGGCCGCCGCCCAGGCGCTCTTTAAGCAAGCCGTCGAGGTTGCGGTACGGCGCTCGCGCGGCGTGACGGTGGAGGCCGCTCATGGCCGCTAAGAGACGAATTCGTGTGACCATCAATGGGCAGATTTACGAGCATGAAGTAGAACCGCGGCTTTTGCTGATCGACTATTTGCGCGATGTCGCCGGCCTTCTCGGTACCCACTACGGTTGCGACACCACCAGCTGCGGCGCCTGCACGATCATCGTCGATGGCCGCAGCGCCAAGTCATGCACGCGCTTCGCCGTGCAAGCGGATGGCCAAGAGATCCTCACCGTCGAAGGATTGGCTTGCGACGGCCGGCTCCATCCGATTCAAGAAGCGTTCTGGGAACATCACGCTTTGCAGTGCGGTTTTTGCACTTCGGGCATGCTGATGTCGGCGTATTTTCTGCTGTCGAAGAATCCGAATCCGACCGACGCGGACATCAAGCAGGGGCTTGCCGGCAATCTCTGCCGCTGCACCGGTTACTTGCCCATCGTCGCAGCGGTGAGAAGCGCCGCGGAGAAACTAACAACGAAAGGACGGAAACCGTGAGCGCAGGGCCGAATGCGGGAAAACTGGTCGGGACGCCGATGCGGCGCAAAGAAGACCCGGAAATTCTCCTGGGGCAAGCGCGCTACACGCAGGATGTGTCGCTGCCCGGAATGCTTCACGCGGCTATTTTGCGCAGCACCAGCGCCCACGGGCGCATTGACGGCGTGAACGTGGAACGCGCTCTGGCGTTGCCCGGAGTCGTGGCCGCCTACACCGGCGCGCAACTGAAGGAAGTCCCGTATCTGAATCCGATGGCGCCGTTCCCGTTTCAGAGCCGCGATCCGTTTCAGAAGGGCAATCCGACAATAAAATTCTTCGATCACTACTGTCTCGCGACCGATAAAGTCCGTTTCGTCGGCGAGCCGGTGGCGGTGGTGGTTGCCACCGACCGTTACATCGCCGAGGATGGGCTCGATTTGATCGAAACCGACTACGAGGAACTGCCCGCGCTGGTGGATACCGATCGAGCGCAGGCCGCCGGCGCGCCCTTGATCTACGAGGACTGGGGCGACAACGTCATGCTCAAGTTTCGCGTTTCGGGCGGCGATGTCGAGCAGGCTTTCCGCGACGCCGATGTTGTCATCAAAGAAGAGATCCACAGCGGACGCTTCACCGGGACACCGATCGAAACCCGAGCCGTGGTCGCAAGCTTTGAGGCGACGACCAAAAACTTGACCGTTTGGGACACAACTCAAATCCCTCATCCGATCAGCACGTTGATCGAAAATACGATCGCGCTGCCGGAGCTCAAGGTGCGGGTCATGGCGCCGCGCATCGGCGGGGGCTATGGGCAGAAGTGGTCATTCTATCCCGAAGAGGTGTTGATCTCGCTGCTCGCGATTCTGATCCGCCGGCCGGTCAAGTGGGTAGAGACGCGGCGCGAACATATGGTCGGCACCATCCACGCGCGCGAGCAGATTCACCGCATTGAAGCAGCCGTGCGCAAGGACGGAACCATCCTCGGGATCAAAGATCACATCTTCGCCAACATTGGTGCCGCCTATCCCACCGGCGGGCTTGCGTCCATCGTCACCACCGGCATGTTCGTGGCCGGCGCCTACAAAATTCAAAACTATGCCGGCGAAGTGACCGGCGTGGTCACGAATAAGACGCCCTATGGCGCCCATCGCGGCTTCGGCAAGTCGGAGGCCTGCTTCGTCATCGAGCGGTTGATCGACATTATCGCCGAGCATTTAAGCTTGGACCCGCCCGACGTGCGGCTGAAAAATTTCATTCCCCCGGACGACTTTCCTTACGTGTCGGTCACCGGCCCGCGCTACGACAGTGGCCAGTATGGCCGGGCGTTAACCAAAGCCATGGAGCTGGCAGAGTATTCCCGGTGGCGCGCGGAACAAGCGCGCTATCGCCGTGAAGGAAAATTTCTCGGCATCGGCACTTGCCTCGTGGTGGAACCCTCCAGTTCAACGCGTATGGGGTCGTATAACGCGGGCTACTATAGCGTGCGCATGCGGATGGACCCCAACGGTAACGTCGCTGTCTTTCCCAGCGGCAGCGACGAAGGGCAAGGCCATGCGACCTCGATCTCGCAGTTGGTCGCCGATGAGCTGAGCATCCCTTTCGACGATATCATGGTCCTGGAAGGGGACAGCCTTGCCTGTCCCTACGGTTCGGGTTCGTATTCAAGCCGCTTTTCGGTCGTCGGCACCACCGCGGCGACTCTGGCGGCGCGTCAGCTCAAAGAAAAAATCCTTAACGTCGCGTCGGTCATGTTGCAGAAGCACGCAGACTTACTCGAGCTGGCTGATGGATTTGTGTTCGTTCGTGAGAATCAGAAGGAAAGAGTTGCGCTTAAGGAAGTTTCGCGGACGGCCTACTTCAGTATCTTCCGCTTGCCGGAAGGGATGGAGCCCGGGCTGGAGATCATCTATCACTATCGCGACCCCAATATCGAATTTCATGCCGACGAGCGCGGGCGCGTGGCGATGTTCAGCAGTTTCCCCTACGATGCCGAAGTGGCGGTGGTGGAGATTAATCCTGAAACCGGTACGTTGAAAATCCTCAAGTTCGTGACCGTGCACGATTGCGGCAACATGCTCAATCCGTTAATTGTGCGCGGCCAGCATCTGGGCGCGCTGGCGCATGGTTTTGGCGGCGCGCTCTACGAAGAGTTGCCTTACGATGAAAACGGCCAGCCCCTCGCTGCCAGTTTCAAGGATTATTTCCTGCCGACGGTGATGGAAATACCGGAACTGACCTTTGATCACTTAGTTACGCCGAATCCGTTTACGCCCGGCGGCTTCAAAGGCGCCGGCGAAACCGGAACCGTCGGACCGCCCGCGGTGCTCGCCAATGCTGTCGAAGACGCCCTTCGCCCGCTGGGCATAAAGATTCGCCAGGTGCCACTCAGTCCAATGTATATCTGGTCCCTGATTCAGTCGGCGCGCAAACGTTTTTCGGGCCGCCCCACGACGCACCTTGGCAACTCGGCTGCGGAGTTGCTCGAACAAGAACGGCGCCAGCGCCACCGTGATCTTCCATGAGCCGCTACGCTATCGACACATCCGCCGCCACGGAATATCTTCTTCGGACCCCATTGGGGCTCAAACTGGCTGATGTAATCGAAGGTGCGTTTTTATTGGCCCCCGAGTTATTGGACATGGAGGTGCTCTCGGTCTTAAGACGCGCAGTCTTGCGCGGCCAGCTCACGGAGCAGCGCGCGTTGGTTGCAATCGAAGATCTTGTAGATTGGTCAATCGACCGAATTCTACACATCTCCCTCGTCCGGGCAGCTTGGCAACATCGCAACAATGTAAGTGCCTACGACGCGTTTTATGTCGTGGCCGCCCGTCTTTCCAGCGCGTCGCTCCTCACGGCGGATGGCCCCCTCGCTCGCGCGCCTTCACTCGGGATTGTGGTAGAGAACATACGGTTGGCTTAGCCACTTTCATGATCCAGCGGTGTTGATCAGAGGATTAGAAAAGCTGGCAGAGGAGTTGGCGAGCAAATCAGACTTGCGTGTGTCGTGGCGAACCTCCACGACAGCTTGAGGAAGGGAAGACGACCGAGGTTTGCCTGAATTACCCCGTCTGCAGACCAGAGCAAACGATGAAGCGGGCTTTATCTTCTCCGTTCGGATTACAAAAGAAAGATTGTAATGATTGTTGAAATTCTCTTTTCGGAAGACTACCAGATCCAGAGACAACCGGTGCAAATTTCTGTGACGGCGCTCTGGCAGATAACTCAAACGATTGCGTCATGATCCTCCCTGAAATCGCGAAGGAGGTTTCGGTGAAAAAACTAGCTGTCATGATCTTCTTGGCCATGCCGTTGGGCTTTGGTCTCCCCGGACACGGATTCTCTCAGTCTCACTTCTATGAAGGCAAGACCATCAATGTTGTCTACGGGGGCGGACCCGGAGGCACGGTAGATTTGCGGTTCAGAGCCACGGCTTCGGTTCTCCGGAAACACATACCGGGAAAACCGACCTTTATTATAGAGTACATGCCGGGCGGTGGATCCCGAAAGGCTGGAAACTACGTCTACAGGGCGCGACCGGACGGGCTGACCATGGGCGTTATGCTCTCGAGCTTTGTACCGGCGGCTGTGCTCGGCTCGACTGGAGTTCTCTATGACATCGATAAACTGAGCTATCTTGGATCTCCTACCAGCGGCGAACCTTACATTTTTTTGAGCCGTAAGGAGGCACGCCTGGATAGCATGGAGAAGCTCCGTAGCGCCTCAGGGGTGCGTATCGGCGCTCAGTCTGTGGGGCATAACCTCTACAACATCGGCCGAATCCTCGCGTACCTGGCCGGCATGAAAGAGCCAAAGTTTGTTACCGGATTCGCCCAAGGCAACGAAGTTAATCTGGCCTTGATGCAAGGCGAGCTCGACGCCAGGTGGACCATACAAGCCACTCTGGTACGAGAAGCGCCTGACTGGATCGAGAAGAAACTGGTGGATTTCCATGTGGTCAACGAGGTTCCGAAGGGGCGAAGACACCCCCATCCCATCTTCGCCCAGTTGCCCGATATTGAACGGTTTACGAAAACCGAGAAGGACCGAAAACTTCTTGCCATGCAAAGGGCCTTTGTAAGTGCGGGAACTCCTTTCATCCTTCCTCCGGGAACACCCCCCGATAAGGTCCAGATCCTGCGGGAAGCGATGCGAAAAACTTTTAGTGACCCTGAATTCTACGCGGAATTTAAAAAGCTTGTCGGCGAGGAGCCTACGCCGTTGATGTCGGAGGAACTCGAGAAGGCAGTTCGTGACTTACCCCGGGACCGAGAAGTGATCGAATTGTTTAACAAGCTCTCCGGCGCGGACGCCTTGCCGCCGCGACCGTAGGCTGTGTCACTTGCCACAGCCGATCTACATTGGAAAGAGCAACTGACCAAACATGGGGAGAGTGCGTTTTCGAGGTCTTTTCTTTCTAGATAATATTAAGTAGCCCCTCTTTGCTACGCCACGTTCAGCGTGTTGGCCGCGAACATCTCCTCCGGAGTGACCAGGCGCGGCAGGATCTTCTGTTCGTGCGCGAACCGGATGATGGCCTCCAGCGCCTTGCGATTGCGTGCCAGGCCGTTGGGGAGCGGATCGTCACCCACGATGCTTCGACGCTTGGCCAGGACCTGTAGGTCGGCCGGCAGCTCGGCGCCTGAGCTGAGCTGCTTCAGGAACTGCGCCTTGGCGGCCTCGAAGCCGGTGAACAGCCGTGGCGCCAACGAGGGATCGGACTGGAGCAGCGCGTCCTTGACCACAACCGTGTGGTTGATGGGATAGATGCCTGTCTTCCGGTACCAGGCGGCCTCGGCTGCGGCCGCGTCGGGGATAAGCGACTTGACGTCCGGAGAGTCGATCTTGCCGACGCCGATGGCGGCCGCGAGCTCACCCTCGACGAGCATCTCGGCCAGATTTGCCCCAGGTCGCTCCATCACGTTGGCGGGCTTGCGGTACTCCTGAACGTGTTCTTCATCGACCACCACCCAGGTGATCTTGTCGAGGTCGACGCCGTACTCCGTAGCGATAATCCCCCGCGCCCAGACACCGGTGGTGACGGTGTACGCGCGCACGCCCACCTTCTTGCCCTCGAGATCCTTCGGCGACTGCACGCCGGACTTTATGTTATAGACCATGGCGGAGTGGTGAAACTGGCGCATGACGAAGACGGGCAGCGCCGTGAACGGTTTGTCGTGGGCTTTGGCGGTCAGGTACGTGGTGATGGCCATCTCGCAGACGTCGAATTCGAGGGTGCGGCACATGCGGCGGAAAGCGCCGATGATCGGCGAAATCTCGACATGCTCGAACTGAACGCCGGGCACGGACACGGTGCCATCCTTCAGGCCTTTCGTGTGCGGGTAGGTCGCAATCGCGGTCTTGAGAACGGTCATGTCATCCTCCTATGAGCATCGATGCGCCGCCGGCCCCAACCTTTTTCCACTTTGGCGGCTCGTTTATCTCACGCTGAAGAATTCCTGGATGAATTAAGAAGGATAACTCTCATTCCATCCTTGCGCTTTCATCCTTTTCTTACCGTATACCGCCGCGCTTGACGAAGCGTCAAGGCCAAAGAGTCTGTCGCGACGGTATTCCAGTCTGGATTTCTAAGAATTAGACTTGTCCCCTTTTCCTGCGGCTCATGTTCAAGGTTGAGCGACTTCAAACCGACGCGCTCACTTACGATTAGCTTGACATGACAACTCGTCATTGACTACGCTCTGACTCAGTTGGATGTCTGCGGACTCCGCTGGACGCAGCGGACCCAAAGTCTTCAATTTGCGAAATCCGGAACGAGCGTGTTTGGAACTTTCTGATTTTGACCATTTGAAATTGTTTCGAATTTCGGCTTTCGAGTTTCGAATTTGCAGCCTGGTTTCTCCGGTCTCTTTTTTCAGCCCAAAGTTTGAAATATCTTTGGATGGATTTGACTTTCAAGATCGTGCTTAAGACTTGTTAACATCATTCACGACGTGATGAGTGAGACGTGGCTGGTTAAGAAGGCCGGTCCGAGCCTGGCCATTGAGGATATGATCGCGCGCATACTCGGGCCCGAGTTCGTGGTCGAGGAGTTCGACCGGGCGCGGTCGCTTGTACAACAGGTAGACAAGGCCCACGTGCTCTTGGTCCGAAGCCTGCCGGTGACGCGAGAAGTGATCGACGCAGCTCCGCGCCTGCGTTTAATCCAACGGCCGGGCGTCCATTTAGAAGCCGTTGATGTCGGGTACGCTAGCGCGAGAGGAATTCCCGTGTGCAATGTACCGGCAACACTGACCCACGGCGGCAGCGACGTTGCAGAGCATGTCATCTTCCTGGCGTTGGCGCTGGCCAAGAAATATCGAGAAGCGCTGGCCTCGCTGGACGCGCGGCGCATCGGGGTGCCCAGCACCCACGTTCTCCGGGGAAAAGTCTTTGGCCTGGTCGGGTTGGGGCGGACGGGAAGCGCCGTGGTGGGAATGGCGCGCGGGTTCGGAATGCGCGTCTGGGCGGTCAAACGCACCGTGAGCGAGGGGATGCGCGAGGCGATGGCCCTGGAGTGGTTGAAGACGCACGACCATCTTCCGGAACTCCTCCGCCAGAGCGATTTCGTCTCCCTCCATGTTCCGCTTAATAAAGAAACGGAAGGGATGATCGGGCCGGCCGAGATCGCTCTGATGAAGCCGAGTGCTTTTCTCATTAACGTCGCGCGCGGTCGCGTCGTGGATCGCGCGGCGTTACTGGCGGCGCTAGGTGAGCGACGGCTGGCGGGAGCCGGTTTGGACGTCTATTGGAATGAGCCGATCGATCCGAACGATTCGTTGCTGGCGCTACCAAACGTGATCGCCACCCCCCATATAGCGAATATGACCCTGGAGACCATAGAGACGATCGCACGGGTATCGGCAGACAATATCCGGCGGGTGCAAGCGGGATTGCCCCCCATGCATCAAATCTTGAACTCTTCTAACGTTGCCAATCAATGCTAGATGAAAATCAGGTGCCCCGGTCGGCGGTGTATTGCCCAGCGGGAACTGTACCGTCCGTCTAAGACGAACTGAAAAATAGAATAGCGGAGGTTTTACTGATGCGCCAAACCGATTGGGCGAAAACATACGCGGCAATGGATAATCGGATTGTTTTTAAATACGAGCAACTGCCCGATGGGGAGCAGATCGGGAAGCGACCGCAACCGG
>Ga0209857_1000053_pt1 | contig 22628 bp, 21 predicted proteins | sample GWRWN1_10_20_FD_187226 | JGI IMG/M metagenome (GOLD analysis project Ga0209857, IMG submission 187226) | Riverbed sediment microbial communities from areas with no vegetation in Columbia River, Washington, USA - GW-RW N1_10_20 (SPAdes)... | ecosystem: Environmental > Aquatic > Freshwater > River... | reverse complement strand
AGTCCCTATTTCTGCCGTCGGAGACGCCGGTTATCCTAGAGCCCTCAGACCCGCAGTGGCTGGCGATCCTGCCTGAGCAGAAGCCGTGTCTGTGGAAAGGGGATTATGCCCTCTTCACGGGCCCGTTCACTGAGGTCGAGGATGACGACTCCCACCTGTACCAGCGGGGCGTCCCGCTCGAGATCTGCTCGAAGACCCTGAAGGTCCTGGAGACGGATGCGTACCGTCCGCACTTCGCGATGATCAACCGAGCTGCGGGAGAGGTCTCCAGCACGCAGGTGGCCTGCAGCCCGAGTGGAGGCTGTTGCTGATGGGACTCAGCCTGTTGGCCCGTAACAACCCGCTTGCCTCGACTGACGAACAGCTTCGGATTCTGGCTAGCACAGAGGCCTGCGCCCCGTTTGAGCAGCGCATGGGCACAGCCGGCTTGGACCCACTCCACGCCACCGGCATCACGGTTTTTCAGATCAACGTCGGCAAGCTCTGTAACCAGACCTGCCGGCACTGTCACGTGGATGCAGGGCCGGACCGCCTGGAGATCATGACGCGCGAGATGGCTGAGTTGTGCATGCAGACGCTGGCACAAACTGACATCCCGACCGTGGACATCACCGGCGGCGCGCCTGAGCTCAATCCAAACTTTCGGTGGCTGGTTGAGCAGGCGCGAGGTCTTGGTCGCCATGTGATGGATCGGTGTAACCTGAGTGTCCTGCTACTGCCGTCGCAGACCGATCTGGCCGAGTTCCTGGCCAAACACCAGGTGGAAGTGATTGCGTCTCTGCCCTACTACCGCCCTTCCCAGACCGATGCGCAGCGCGGCGACGGAGTGTTCGAGAAATCAGTCCGCGCGCTCCAGCTTCTTAACCGACTCGGGTACGGTGTCGAGGGAAGCGGCTTGACCCTGAACCTCGTCCACAACCCGGTTGGCGCTTTCCTCCCGCCGAAGCAGGAGGCCATCGAAGCTCAGTTCCGGAAGGAGCTGGCACGCCAGCATGGCGTGGTCTTCAACCACCTCTACACAATCACGAACATGCCGATCAGCCGCTTCCTGGAGTTTCTCGTCGAGAGCGGGAACTACGAGGGCTACATGGAACGGCTGGCGAACGCCTTCAACCCGACCGCGGCCACCGGCGTCATGTGCCGCTACACAATTTCCGTCGGCTGGGACGGCACGCTCTACGACTGCGACTTCAACCAAATGCTGGACCTCCCAGTGAGCCATGGGGCACCTCGGCACATCCGCGACTTCGGTCAGACCCGGCTTCACACCCGCCGGATTGTCACTGGCAACCATTGCTACGGCTGTACTGCGGGTGCCGGTTCCTCCTGTGGCGGCACCGTCACGTAAACTAACGCATCCTATCCTTTCTCCGCCTCCTCCCATGTCGCTTGTAATCTGCTTCTGTTCACGCTAGGCTAAACTTGTGCAGCGCCAGTTCTGTGATGACATCCGTATGCGCAATTGTCCGCGAGGTACACGATGACATCGCCGCGCCAACTCGATGATCTTCTAGGAACCTATATCGAAGATTTTGTCACCAGGAACCGGGCCGCCCAAACGCTCAAGAAGGGATTGGATGACGTCGGGGTCGGCTTTTCGCCGAGCGCCGACCATCTGACCTTCCGGACCGACGACGTCGACCGCCGCGCGGAAGAATTTCTCCGGCTGGGGTACGCCTTTTCCGAAAGGCTGGAGTATGAAGACTGGTTCGCCAAGGTCTATCGCAAGCTGGGCTATCCGGCCCTTTTCATTGATCAGGCCTATGCCGGCGAGCGCGGCCGCACCAGCATCATCCCGGGCTGGGTGACTCGGTTCGGCGACCGCACGCTCCACCACATTGCGGTGCGGGTTGAAGACATCGAGGTGGCCATGGACCGCTTACAAAAAGGAGGGGCCCGGTTCGCCGGTCCGATCGTGGGTGCCCGCGGTGGCCCGCTACGCCAGGTGTTTACTGTCCCGGAAGAGATAGATGGGGCAGCGTTCTCCGTGGTGGAGTTGACGGAACGGCACGAAGGCTATCAGGGCTTCTCTCCGCCTCAGGCAGACAGCCTCATGAAATCCACGGTGAAAAAAAGCGGAGCATGACCGACCTCCTGTTGCCCCTCCCTGTAAAGTCTGCTATGGTGATGCCCCCGTTGCCTAACTGATGCCCTCGACTTGTCTCTCGCGGTGAGGAGCCCTCATGGTTTGGGACCCGAAAGATCCCTGGACCCGAAAAAGCGATCCCATTGATGACGTGCTACGGCAAGCTCAGTCGCAACTTCGCCAGATGATGCCGCTGCGCGGCCTCCGGCCTCTGATTTGGATTTTGGCGGGCGTAATCCTGGTCTGGCAAGGCACGTTCATCGTGGCGCCCGACGAAGAAGGCGTGGTGAAACGATTCGGCGATGTGGTCCGCAGCGCCGGTCCCGGTCCGCACTTGAAAATTCCGTTCATCGAGACTGTGGAACGGCCAAAAGTCGAAAAGCTCCATCGTATCGAGGTCGGCTTCCGCACGGACCGGCAGGGCCGCCAGCAAATGCTGCCCAAGGAAGCTCTGATGCTGACGGGGGATGAGAATATCCTGGGGATTGAGTTCATCGTCCAATATAAAATTAAGAACGCGAAGGATTACCTGTTTCGGGTGGATGAAATTGAGGAGACGATTGGGAAGTCGGCTGAAGCCTCCATGCGCGAGGTGATTGGCAAGAGCAAGATCGACGAGGCCCTCACAACCGGTAAAGCGCAAATCCAACAGGACACCCAAACGCTCCTGCAGGGCATCCTGGACCAGTACCAGGCCGGCGTGCAGGTGGCCGCCGTCCAGTTACAGGACGTGGACCCGCCGGAAGCAGTCGTGGCGGCGTTCAAGGACGTAGCCAGCGCGAAAGAGGACCGCGAAAAGCTGATCAACCAGGCGCAGGGCTACCGCAACGACATCATTCCCAAGGCCAAGGGAGAGGCCGCACAGATCGTGAACCAAGCCAAGGGGAATGCGCAGGCGCGGGTGGCACGGGCCGAGGGGGAGGCGAATCGTTTCCTGAAAACCCTGAAGGAATATAACCAGGCGAAAGAGATCATCAGCAAGCGCATCTACATTGAAACCATGGAAGAGATCCTGCCCAACGTGGAGAAGGTGATCATCGACGGGAAGGCCGGCGAACGGGTGCTCCCCTATCTTCCGCTCGATCGCCTCCACAAGCCACCGAAGGCCGCCACGGCCGCTGATGACAAGAGGCCCTCCCCATGACCCGCCAGAATATCGTGATCGCGCTGGTCGCTGTCGCCATCCTATTGCTCGTGCTCGGTGCGTCCCCGTTTTTCATCGTGGACATTACCCAGACGGCGATCGTGGTCCAACTCGGAAAGCCGGTGCGCAATATCACCGATCCGGGCCTCAAGTTCAAGGTGCCCTTCATCCAGGAGGTCACCTACTTTGACAAGCGTCTGCTGGATTACGACTCCTCGGCGCAGGATGTGATCACCCAGGACAAGAAGACGATCTTGATTGATAACTTCGCTAAATGGCGTATCACCGATCCCCTGAAGGTCTACCAGGCTTTCCAGACCCAGCGCAGTGCCCTCCGGCGGCTCGACGACATCATCTATTCGGAGCTGCGGGTTGAACTGGGACGGCACGATCTATCAGAGATCGTGTCCAAGACCCGTTCTGCGATCATGGCGGTGGTGACCGAGCGGGCAAACGAGAAGGCCAAGGCGTACGGCATCGAGGTGCAGGATGTGCGCATCAAACGGGCTGACCTGCCCGAGCAGAATGAAAAGGCGGTCTTCGCACGGATGCAGGCTGAACGGGAACGCCAGGCGAAACAGTACCGCGCGGAGGGAGCCGAAGAAGCGCAGAAGATCCGGTCCGAAGCCGAGAAGGACCGTGAGATCATCCTGGCCGAAGCTTACCGGACGTCGGAAGAGCTGCGGGGCGAGGGCGATGCCAAGGCCTTCAAGATTTACGCAGCGGCCTACCGACAAGAACCGAGATTTTTCGAGTTCACCCGTTCAATGGAAGCGTACAAGAAGACCTTCAGCGGCAACAACAGCACCGTGGTGATGAGCCCTGACTCGGAGTTCTTCAAATTCCTCAAGCAACGCTGATTGTTTGGTTAGGCCTACGGTGCGCGATCCGCTTTCCTTCCATCCACCCTTTACGCCTCACGACAATCCGATAATCTGACCCGTCCCTGGATCCAGATCAATCCGTTCCCCTGCCGGCCGCTTCGGCAATCCTGGCATGAGTTGAGTTCCTGAGCAGACCGCAGTTAAGAAACCGGCTCCAGCCAGAATTCGAAGGTCTTTGATCGGCACCGTGAATCCGGAAGGGCGACCTTTCAGTGTGGCGTCATGCGAGAGCGATGACGGGGTCTTGGCCATGCAAATAGGAAAGTGGCTGAATCCCAGCTTTGACGCCGCTTCGATTTGAGCCTCTGCCTGCTCTTCGTACCGCACGCCTGCCGCACCGTACATTCGCCTCGCGATCGTCTCAATCTTCTGCTTGATGGAGGCGGAATCTGGATAGAGTGGCGTAAAGGCGGACGGTCCCTGGCAAGCTTGAACCACCACCTTCGTGAGCTCCTCTGCTCCTTTCCCACCATCAGCCCAATGGGTGGAGACGGCCGATGCCACCGCACCAGCAGCGAGCGCATGCTCCCGGACATAATGCAATTCGTCCCTGGGATCATTCGAAAACGCATTGATTGCCACGACGGCAGGCACTCCAAATGCCTTCACGTTCGCGATGTGCTGCTCCAGATTGGCAAGGCCTTTCGCTAGGGCGTCTCGATTCGGGCCAGTCAGCCCGGCTGGAATCGGCTGGCCCGCCTTGACCGTCCCTCCGCCTCCGTGAAGCTTGAGTGCTCGGAGCGTGGTCACGACCACGGCTGCATCAGGGCTGAATCCAGACACACGGCACTTGATATCGAAGAACTTCTCCGCTCCGAGTTCGCTGCCGAATCCGGCCTCCGTGACGACATAGTCTGCGCACCGCAGCGCAATCGCATCAGCCAGGATCGAGCAGTTCCCATGGGCGATGTTGCCGAAAGGGCCCGTGTGGACAAAGGCCGGCGTGCCCTCCAGGGTCTGCAGCAGGTTCGGGCAGAGCGCGTCCTTGAGGAGGGCAGCCATCGCGCCTGCACACTTGAGATCCTCGGCCGAGACCGGCTGTCGGTCTCGGGCCAGGCCCACCAGAATGCGGCCGAGGCGCTGGCGAAGGTCAGTCGGATCGGACGCCAGGGCCAGGATCGCCATGACCTCGGAGGCCTCCGTGATAACAAACTGCACGCGCCGGCCGGGAACTCCTGCTGAATTTTCGATCCGCACCTGCCGCAGGGCCCGGTCACTGACGCCCATCGCTCTTGGCCACGCGATCCGGCCTGGATCAAGATTGAGGGCATTCCCATGGAAGAGATGGTTGTCCACGAACGACGAGAGCAAATTGTGGCTGGCTGCCACCGCATGGGCATCTCCAGTTAAGTGTAGATTGACATCCTCCATCGGGATGACCTGGGCCCTCCCCCCACCGGCTCCCCCTCCTTTGATGCCGAAGACGGGCCCGAGCGACGGCTGGCGGAGGGTGACTACTGCACGATGGCCCAGCCGGCAGAACCCCATGGCCAGCCCGATTGACGTGGTGGTCTTCCCCTCGCCCATCGGCGTTGGATTGATGGCTGTCACCAGCACGTAGCGGGCCCGTGGCCGGTTCGACAACCGGTCAAGGCAGGCTAAGGACACCTTCGCCTTCCACCGTCCATAGGGAATCAGTTCGTCATCGCGAAGGCCAAGACCCTCGCCGACCTCACTGATGGGACGAGGCGTCACGGAGCGGGCAATGTCGAAATCGCTCACCGGTCCTCCGCACAAGGTATTTACGTCCGGCTTATAGAAAGGCGCCGCAGTATAGCACAGGCCCTCGACTCGATAAGAGCGCAGACACTTGATGCCGTCAGTGAGGCATATTCTGAGGAGAAGAGTGAGCGACAGCGTGTATCGGGGATGGGAGGAGCAGCAGAGAGGAGTTAGTCCAGGATGTATTGCTGGGGATTGACCGCCTGACTATTGACCTTCACCATGTAGTGGAGATGTGGACCTGTTGAATGTCCGGTACTCCCAATGAGCCCAACCACCTCTCCACGCTTGACTCTCTGTCCAATCTTCACCAATGCTTTGCCCAGGTGCCCATACTGAGTCTGAATTCCGTATCCATGATCCAGGTTCACTAAGTTTCCCATCTTGGGATCGAAGCCGACGACCGTCACCCTTCCCGCTGCAGGGGCGTGAACGGGCGTGTTGGGTGCCGCACCAATATCAAGCCCATCATGCATGGCAGGTTTGTCGGTAAATGGTGAGATTCTTGGCCCGAAGCCGGAGGTCACCCATCCCTTCACTGGCCAGACAGACGGGGTTGCCGCCCAACGGGTTGACCGTTTCTCCGCCGCTGCCGTCAGCACTTCTAGGTTCTGCTCCTGGATCGCAGCTTCTTTGTTCAACCAAGCCAACTCCTGCTTGACACGCAACACCAGGAAATCCTTCTCTTCAGATGATCCTAGACTTGAACTTGACGTCTGAGGGTTCTGGTCTGGTTGTGGCTCGGTTTCCACCTTGTTCTCAACCGGCTCGATCACGCCAATCGCCTTGCTTCCATCTATCGGTGTTTCCTCTCCCCCTCGTCCATTGAGTAAGTCTGGGGACTTGACCTCCTGAATCCCCAGCATCACTCGCAACCGTTGATTGACTTCCTTCATTGTTAGCAGTCGGCGCTTGAGGTCACCAACCGCTGTCGAAAAGGCAGCCGTTTGCTCTCGTGCACTGAGCATTTCCCCACGAAGAGCCTGCAACTCCCACACCTCTCCGGTTCGGATCACATAGTGGGAGAGAAGAGCCAGGTCGGCCAGAATCAAGCAGACCCCCAGAATGAGAGCCCGTTTCACAATGGACCGAGGGAAGCTGAACCGCAGAGGTTTCGCTGTGGACCCTCGAAAAATGACTATCGTATAGGAATCAGTTGAGTTATTAGACTGGCTCATGATCTTCACTCCCCAGAGAGAATAGCCAAATCCCTAAAACTAATCCTGTGTTGGAACAAGTTTACCACTTGCTTCGCCCGCGTAAGGGTCACCAGTCTACTCAGTCCAGCTATCTGGGTCAACAATTTCGTACAATCAGTAATCATTTCAATCATTTAGCGGTTACTTCTCTAATCCAGCTCAGGTACTCAGCAGACCCTTGAACGACAGGTATGGCGATAATCTCTGGGACACTGTAGCTATGGACGCCTTTGATTGTCATCGCCAATTCCTTGAAACGACTGGCTCGCGTCTTCAGCACCATGAGTGATTCCTGCTCCTCCGTAACCTTCCCTTCCCATCGGAAGATCGAGCGAACCCTGGGAAGCACATTCGCGCAAGCGACCAACCCTGCTTCAACGAGGATACGGCTGATTCTGGTCGCTTCCTCTTCTGAGGACGTGGTTACAAACACCACGATCTCAGTTATGGGTTTTGCCACCCGTAGTTCCTCCTGATAGCACTAGCAACATTCATGCCGCGTGTAAACGTGATATCAAATGATGCTGAAAAATATGATAAATAAATTCAATGACTTACATCCGTGATGTGGTTCCGAGATCACTTCGGTGTATGGAACAGAGTACAAAATGCGTTCATCTCTAGTCAGAATACGTCCAATCTCCGTCCTGGCACTTGCTCAAGTCCCTCCTTTCAAGAAGAGGAGATTCACCAAGTCTTTTGACCTCTCTCCTAGTTGAAACCGTAGGGCCGGAGAGGTACTGAGAACCCTATAAAGGCTCTCACAGGCATCCGTTGACAGATCCCAAATGCGGGGCTTATCATGCCCCCATTTCAGGGAGGGGCCGCCATGAGCTTCACCATCACTCCCAGAGAGTTAAAGGAACGTCTGGATAAAGGGGACAAGATTTTTATCCTGGACGTAAGGGAACCTTGGGAATACTCAATGGCGAAGATCGAAGGGGCTGTCCTGATCCCACTGGGTACGCTTCCGCAATCACTGGATAAACTGGACCGTGATGCCGAGATTGTGGCCCACTGCCACCACGGAATGCGCAGCGCCGATGCGATGGGGTTCCTGCACCAGCAGGGCTTCAAGAACGTGAAAAACCTGGTCGGAGGGATCGACGCCTGGTCGGTTCTAGTCGATCCCACTGTTCCACGATACCGAGGCTGAGGATCAACACCAGAGTCGCCTGAGACGGACAACTGTCACCCCTGCCCGCGGAAGAATTCAACCGTTCGACTGAGTCCTTCTTGAAGAGAGACTCGAGGTTCCCACCCTAGTTCCTGCCGAAGCTTGGCCGCGTCGATGACGCTCCGGACTTGCTCTCCCTGCTTAGCCGGGCCATGGACTTCTTTGCATCCGGATGTCGTCAGGTCCTTGAGAATGGCAAACAGGTCATTGACCGAGGTTTCTTGGGACGTCCCCACGTTATAGGTGCCCTGCACCTCCTTTCCCATCACCGCGAGATTCGCCTCCACGACGTCGTCCACAAACACAAAGTCCCTGGTCTGACGGCCATTCCCGTTGATGATCGGTTGCTCCCCGCTCAACAACTTCTGGATGAAGATCGCCACCACTCCTGCTTCTCCCTCTGGGTCCTGTCGTGGCCCATACACATTCGCATATCGAAGACTCACGAATTGAATTCCGCTCACTCGCTGGTAGTAGGCCAGGTATTGCTCTCCGCTCAACTTGCTGATGCCATAGGGCGAGAGCGGCTGGGTCGCATGAGATTCAGGAGCGGGAAATTGCTCCTGCTCTCCGTAGATGGCTCCTCCTGACGAGGAAAAGACGACCTTCCTGGTCCCGTGTCTCACGGCTTGTTCCAGAAGGTTCAACATCCCCAGAATATTCACCTGCGCATCAAAGACTGGATCCTCCACCGAACGACGCACGTCCATTTGAGCCGCGAGATGCATGACCAGCGAAGGCCGTTCGTTTCTAAACACCCTGGCCAGACGAGCACTTTGAATGTCCAGCTTGTAAAACCGCGCCGATCGGTTGAGATTTTTCCGTTTGCCGGTGGAGAGATTGTCCACCACCACCACCTCGTGTCCCTCCTGAACAAGACGATCGACAAGATGGGACCCGATGAATCCAGCGCCCCCCGTCACCAACACTTTCATGTCACCCTCGTGCTCTTTCCCTCAATCATTGCCACAAGCGGTCAGGGCGTCCTTCGGCTACATGACCAGTCAGCTCGCCAAGCGTTTCGCCGTCCGCTGGAATCCGACCAACACTTCACGGTTCCCCTTTTGCCCAAGAATCGGAGAGTCCAGAACACCGACGCACCTCAGGCCTAACTGGTCCCCGCAAACGAGTATCTTGTCGGTTACGGCGCGGCGCTGCTGATCATGGCGCACGATTCCACCTCGCCCCACTTGCCCCCGCCCCACCTCGAATTGAGGCTTGACCAGGGTGATCACCCAAGCCTCCTGCCCCAGAAAGCAGCTGACGCATGGCAGCACGATCGTGAGCGAGATAAAGGAGACATCGACCACTGCCAGATCGATCGAATCTGGAACCAACGACCTGTCGAGGTATCGAATGTTCTGCCGTTCCAACACCACCACTCTCGGGTCCTGGCGTAGCCGCCAGTCCAGTTGACCATACCCAACATCCACTGCGTACACTCGACGTGCCCCCTGCTGGAGGAGGCAGTCGGTGAATCCTCCAGTGGACACGCCGACATCCAGCGCAACCAGCCCGTTGGGATCCACGCCGAACGCCTCAAGCGCCGCGGCGAGTTTTCCCCCGGCGCGGCTTACGAACGGAGCCTCTTTCAGCGCGACTTCGATCTTTGCACCAACCGACACAAGCCTGGCTTGCTTATCGGCGAGCATGCCGTTCACTTTGACCGCACCGGTCAGGATCAACCGACTGGCCTGTTCCCGACTCTCGGCCAACCCACGGGTGACCAACGCGCGATCCAACCGTTCCCGAAACGATGAGCTCTTATGGGTCATGAGGAACAGCCACCGAGGTTGTAGTGCTCATATGCGGTGAAGGCTCAGGCGGAAGGTGAGGACTCATCGGTTTCTTCCTCGTCGGGACTGTAGGCACGAAGCCGCTTCTTCCCGTCCTTGTCCTGAATCAGAATCTCGACTTTGCGTTCAGCGTCATCAAGCATCTTGAGACAGGTTTTAGACAGCTTGATGCCTTCCTCGAAAATCTTTAACGACTCGTCGAGGGGAAGGTCTCCATGTTCCAGTTCCGAGACGATCGTTTCGAGCCGGGCCATGGCGTCCTCAAATTTCAACGTCGCCATCGGAAGCTCTCCTCCTCGCACTCACCATTGGGCCAGCGTCCCGCTCGAAGGCTCTTCCTTCCGTGCTTTAGGGAGAGCGCGTGCCTGCCCGCTCGACTCAATTGAACCGCCCCGCACCGCCGAGACATCTCGAACCCACGGGAGGATGCAGCGTGGCGGTTATATACCGCCGTTGTCCGCAAGGTCAAGCGACTCAGGCAAGACTTGGCGAACCGAGGCTAGCAGTTGGCCCTCCGCAAATCTTGCGCGGATTTCGTCGCCCACGGAGACATCCCTTGCCCTTCTGACAATGAGGCCGTCCGGAACCGTCTGCACAATGCTGTAGCCACGACCCAGGATGGCCAGGGGGCTCAGGCCGTCCAGCGCGGCCGCGATCGACCGCACCGCTTGCCGCCTGAAGGCGAGCACAGCCAACATCCGCTGCTCCACTCGCTTGAGAAGCTGGGGCACCAGAATCAGCGCGTTTCTGACAGGGGAGAGAGGGCTGAATATTTGCAAGTGGTGCCGGCAGGTCACCACCCGTTGTCGAAAGATCGATAGCATGTCCCCCGACGACACCCCCAGCCGCTCGGTGAAATCATCCAGACGCTGCGCATCACGCTGGATCAGCAACTTCAGGACCGGTGACACCTCGTCGTAGTCCTGCACCTTCTGACGGACGATGGAGAGCTGTCTTCGCATCACTTGCGCCAACCGGCCCTGTAGGCTGCGAATGGTTCCGACCAAGTCATCCAGGACAGGGACGACAGCCTCGGCGGCCGCCGAGGGCGTTGGGGCTCGGTAGTCCGCCGCAAAATCAGCCAGGGTATAATCGATCTCGTGGCCGACGGCGGACACCACCGGCACTGCAGACTCGGCGATCGCGCGCACCACGATCTCTTCATTGAAGCACCAGAGATCCTCTAAAGACCCGCCTCCTCGCCCCACGATTATGACATCGACCTTGCCGGACGCGCTGAGTACCCGGATGGCGCCCGCGATCCGCGGCGCCGCGTTCTCCCCCTGGACAGGCACCGGCGCGATCAGCACGCCCACGGATGGACACCGACGCGTGAGCACGGCCAAGATGTCACGGACGGCCGCGCCCGACAAGGAGGTTACGAGGCCGACCGTCCGCGGGAGAAACGGCAGAGGCCGTTTCCTGGACTGGTCAAACAGCCCCTCACGGGCCAGTTTCTCTTTCAACTGGTCCAGGGCGATCTGGAGCGCGCCGATTCCCTTGGGTTCCACGTAATCCAGAACCGCCTGGTACTCTCCTCGCGGCCCATAGACCGTCAGATGCCCGCGAACGATCACGTGAAGCCCCTCGTGCAAGGCGAATCGAAGGCGCTGGGCGCCGGCCTTGAACAGCACAGCCCGGAGCTGGCTATGTTCATCCTTGAGGGTGAAATAGAAATGTCCGGAGGAAGGCGTACGCAGGTTGGAGAGCTCGCCCTCCACCCAGATGTCAGGAAACCGTTCCTCGAGTCGGTCCCTGACCAGGAGGGTCAGCTCGGAAACAGTGAGAATCCGTTTCGGCTGCTCGCTCACGAGTGTTCAGCGGCAAGAGCGACGCGGGAAGCCTTTCTGCAAGGCCCGCTCACCACTAGTCCGGAATTCGGAAACGTTGAATGCGAATGGCTTTGCCGATCTGCCCATCCAGCTCGATCAGCACGGCGCTGAAGACAGCCGGTCCCGAAGCCACTTCGAAGCGGCGCGGCATCTGAGTCAGAAACTTCTCAATCGCGAGCTCTTTTTTGATGCCGATCACGGAATTAACCGGACCGGTCATTCCGATGTCAGTGATGTAGGCGGTCCCTTTTGGCAGAATCTGTTCATCCGCGGTCTGAACATGGGTGTGAGTGCCGACCACCGCTGACACCTCCCCGTCCAGGAAATGGCCCATCGCCATCTTCTCCGACGTCGCCTCCGCATGCATGTCCACAATGATGGCGTGAGTCTCGGCCTTGAGCCGCGCCACCTCGCGCCGGGCCACCTGGAAGGGACAGTCCAGAGTCGGCATGAAGGTCCGCCCCATGAGCTGAAGCACGGCGAGTCGCTCTCCGGCCGGAGTTTCTACCACTATACTGCCCTGCCCGGGAGCTCCGCTGGGATAGTTCGCTGGGCGCAACAGCCTCGGCTCCTGTCGAATGAAGTCCAGAATCTCCCTTCTGTCCCAGGCGTGGTTGCCGGTGGTGATCACCGAGAGGCCCATCTCAAACAGTTCCTGAGCCAGCTCCGGCGTGATCCCAAACCCGCCGGCCACGTTTTCCCCGTTCCCGATCACCAGATCCACGACTTGCTGGGTCACCACCTTGGGAAGCAGGCGGGACATCGCCCGGCGCCCAGGTTCACCCATGATGTCACCGATGAAGAGAACGTTCATGATCTCTCTACAGGTGCTTCTTCAGGCCCGTGAAGGGTACGGTGTGAGGCGTTAGGCGCGAGAGGATCTCCGGATTCCTCCCCTAAGCCTTCACGTTTCACGCCTCACGGTCATTTGGCGATGTCCACGAACCGACTCTCTCGAATCACGGTGACTTTGATCTGTCCGGGATAGGTCAGCTCCTGTTCGATCTTCTTGGCCAGGTCTCGAGAGAGTTGGGACGATTCGGTATCGCCGACCTCTTCCTGTCGGACGATGACGCGAATCTCGCGACCCGCCTGGATCGCGTAGGCTTTCTGCACCCCTTTGAAGCTGACCGCTAACGACTCCAGCTTCTCCAGCCGCTTGACGTATGACTCCAGCGCCTCCCGGCGAGCCCCAGGCCTGGCGGCCGACAAGGCCTCCGCCGCGGCGACCAACACGGTTTCAGGACAAATCGGTTCGACCTGCTCGTGGTGAGCCGCAATCGCGTTCACGATTCTGGCTGACTCGCCGTACCGTTTCGCAAGGTCGGCGCCCAGCATGGCGTGGGGGCCCTCCTCTTCGTGACTGACCGCCTTGCCGATATCATGAAGCAAGGCGCCGCGTTTGGCCAGCTTCACGTCCAGCCCCAACTCAGCCGCCATGATGCCGCAGATAAACGCCGCCTCACGAGCATGGTAGAGGTTGTTCTGTCCGTAACTAAGCCGGTACTTCAGCCGTCCCAGGACCTTGACGAGGTCGGGGTGGAAATCCGAGAGCCCCACCTCAAAGATAATCTTCTCGGCTTCTTCCACCATCAACTTATCGAGGTCGGTTTTGACTTTCTCGACGATCTCCTCGATCCGCGTAGGATGAATCCGACCATCCTGCATCAACCGCTCGAGGGAAACCTTCGCCACCTCCCGTCGCAACGGATCGAAGCCGGAAATAACCACCGCTTCCGGTGTTTCGTCGATGATCAAGTCGATCCCCGTCGCAGCCTCGATGGCACGGATGTTTCGCCCCTCTCGCCCGATGATTCGGCCTTTCATGCCGTCATTCGGAATCGGCACCACGGAAATGGTGGCCTCCGACACATAATCCCTTGTCACCCGCTGGATCGACCGGGCGATGATCTCCCGTGCCTCCCGCTCGGCACCCTCCTTCGCTTCATCAATGATCCGCTTCGAGACACTTGCCGCATCAAGCCTGGCCTCGCTTTCAATTTCGCTGAGGAGTTGCCGCTTGGCCTCTTCCACAGTCATCCCGGCAACCCTTTCCAGCGCTTGCCGGTGTTCCTTGAGAGCTCGGTCACAGTCGGCCTGCTTCTCCGCAAGGGTGTCTTCCCGCTTCGCGAGCATGAGTTCGTGCTTCTGTGCCTCCGTTTCACGTTTGTCCACCCCGCTCGCTTTTCGTTCCAGGTTCTCCTCTCGCTGGAACAAGCGCTTCTCTTGGGTAGCAAGCTCCGATCGTTTTTCTTTCTGCTCCTTCTCAAGGTCAGCCTTTGCTTGAAACAGCAGACCCTTGGCTTCAAGCCTGGCCTCTTTGACCAGATTTTCAGCTTCCCGTTCCGCTCCCGTGACGGTCTGGCGAGCTTGTTCTTCAGCCTGTCCCCGCTTGGCCGTCAGCAATTTCCGGCGAACCACTGCGTTGACGCCAATCCCCGCCAGGGCGCCGAGGATTCCCACGATCACGTATGTGGCAATAGTTGTCAGAATGACGCCCACCCCCTTCGTCTCATGTGGCGCAACCGAACTCTCCGGTCACGCCGTCTTCGGTGTGGTGAACAGGACGAGTAGGAATGGCATGGAGTGGCGAGAAATCAGCGCGGCGCGGATCGGGAGTCGCTAAGAGCCGGCAAGAGGCATTACGCGAAGGACGGGCTACATCTTAACGGGACTGAACGAGCGAAGCACATGGGGACTCGGTCGTCCTCTGGCAAGCGAGGAGATGAATTGTGGGCCGACCAGAGTCCATCGCCCGAGGAGCGCATGAACGGGCTGGCCTCTCCCCCACTCATTCCGCAGTGCCAAGAGGTTGATACCAAGAGAGATCGCGCGATCTCCCCACACAACCGTTCGGGTTACGACCTTTTTGAGCACTCGACGCAACCGAATCCCGCTCACAACCAGGAAACCCTTTGGCCTCGCAACATTCAGTACACCGGTCGTCACTTACGATCCTTTTGCCTCTTCAAAGTTGCCGTCTGCCGCCACTACCTGATGCTCTGCATCCTCACTCGTGTGAGCTATTTTCACTGACTCACGGTATCAAATGCCGGCCTCCAATGCAAGCCCTATAACAGTTTACCGGTGCCTGGTGGACGGCATCAGATCTTCGATCGATTCCATCAGAGAAAGCACCCGCTGGTCAACGTCTGCCTCGCCCCTTTCCCGAAGCTGCTCAGACTGAAAGAGTTGATGGGCGATATTGATCGCCGCCAACACCGCTAGCTTCGAGAACGTGGCGGTCCTCATCCCTTGCGCCAAACTTCTCATGTTTTCATCAACAAACCGTGCCAGCCGCTTGACGTAGTCTTCATCAGCATCACCCCTGATGGCATACCGTTGGCCGAAGATCTCGATTTCGATGGTCTTAGTCAAGCGCCACCTCCTTGGATTCCTCCAGGCACTCGAGAGACTCTAGCCCCTCCAAGACCTTTTCGATCCTGGATCGAATATCGCTTCGCTCCTCTTCCCAGCGATGATTCATCTGATTCTGCTTCGACAGACGATCACGCGCCGCTCGCAGATCTTCTTCCAAGGCAGCGATTTTCTGCTTCAGCTCCTGAACCAGATCAACCAGTCCCCGGATGCGCGCCTCAAGCGCCTCCATCCGCTCCAGGGCCATGACTCATCTCCAGTCTCACTCGCCACAAAAGTCGGGGCGAACTATAGAAGCTTCAGCATACCTTGTCAAGGGAACGGGCAGCGCAGGGTCCGCGTTCAAGACGATGGTATTCTCGATAGCTGCGGAGGACCCGCTTCACATACTGACGAGTTTCCTGATAAGGGATGAGTTCGACAAATTCGTCCGGCTGCTTGTCCCCACGTTTCAGAATCCAGTCGGATACCGCCGCCGGCCCCGCGTTGTAAGCCGCCACCGTGTACATCACGTTCCCTGAAAACTGCTGGAGCAACTGCGCCAGATACCCGACCCCGAGCCGAATGTTGGTCTCTTGATTGAACAATTCATCCCGCACGACGTTTGGGACACCCAAGCTGCGAGCCACCGTTTGGGCAGTGGCCGGCATGACCTGCATGAGCCCCACTGCTCCGACGCGCGAGACGGCACGCGAATCATACTGGCTCTCTTCCCGAATGATCGCGGCCACCAGATAGGGGTCTACCTGATTCCCGGTATAGACTTGGATCGTCGGCAAGTACCCGGTCGGGTAAGCGACACGCCAGAGGGCCGGAGGGACTGCTTCCCCTCCGCGTTCAAGACCGTCACGGAAATGGAGCCTGGCTATCCGAAGGGCTTGATGATATGCACCAGCCTCGCTCAACAGCACCGAGAGCTCCAGCAGCGCTCTTCGATCACGGGCATAGGATTCTGTCAGCCAGGCCAGCTCCCTGGCTGCCTCCTGATCCAGCCCAAGTAACTTCAGTTCCATGGCTTTCCGATAGTGAGGATCTCTCCACAGATCCGCTCTAGTTCCATCGGACATGGAAGCCGAGGCCTCTGGACTTACGCTCCCAGAGGCCGTGATCGAAGAAGACGCCGCGGCGCACGACTGTGCCAACTGACCGTAGTAGCTCAGCGGATACTGGCGGCACAATTGCGCATAGACGTCGGCTATCTTATCGTCCTTCTGGCTTTCCAGAGCCCGCGCCATCCAGTACAGAACCTGTGGAGTAAACTGCCCGTCATCCTTCCCATTCACCATCTGTTGAAAACTCTCGACCGCCTCACGGAAACGACCGGTCTGATATTGAATCCACCCGGTCCGCCACAATGCCTCCGACTTCTGTTCGGAATCTCCTGCCGTCTGCGCTGCTTGCCGATAGGTCGCGAGCGCCTGGTCATTCTGCACCTGGTCTTCTTGCCACATTCCCGCAAACAGCAGGATGGCGGCTTTCTGTTCAGCGGACAGGGACAGCTTGGGAAATGACTGGGGCATGGCCAGCAATCGATCGCCGTCCCCCTGCCTGAGATAGATCCTCGCAAGCCACACTGCAGCTTCGCTCGATTCTGAGACGCGCTCGGCGACCAAATCCTGGAAGACTTGCCGAGCCTGCTCGTATCGCTTCAGGCGGACCAACGATGTGCCCAGCTTGAGCCTTGCCTCGTTGCGTCGAGGATGCTGTGGAGCAGCTGACAGGAACTTCTGAAGCTCATCCACCGCCTCTCCATGCAGGGAGAGAGTGAAATACGCGCGGGCCCTTGCATACAGATCGTCAGGCGTAGGACGCCACATATCGCTGCCCATGCTCGCAACTAAGCGGGCCATCGCCTCGCGTGCCTCGGGCGTCTGAGGATACTGAATCCAAGCCTGTCTTAGCGTGGCATAGCCCTCTGCGGTGCGGTTCTGTTGAAGCTGACAGTCCGCCAGGCTCAACAACGCAGATGGCGAAGCAGGATCCTGGGGACTTTGGGACACAACTCGAGTCAACAAATCAATCGCCTTCCGACACTGACCGGCTCTGTACCAGGCTTCCCCGCCTCGAAACGCCACGCGATTCGCGAGGAGCGTATCCGGCACAGCCTCCGGGACCGATCCGAACAGCATGGCGGCTGGTACCGCATCACCCATCTTCAGCGACGCCTCTCCCAGCCAGAACCGGATGTAATCTTCAAGAAAAGGAAAGTCCCGCTGAGCGGCTCTCAGGAAGCGAACAGCATCGGCTGGCTCCCGCTCAACCAAGAGGACGCCCATCACCAGGCCTGCGCGCTTGGCCCATAAGGACCCGGGATATTGCTCCATGACGAGCCGAAGCCGCTCGACCCTCGCTCGCAGCAGGTCTTCCTGAGTCGTGGTCTTATCAGGTGGACGTTTCTGTGATGCCGCGGCGCGAAAACAGTCCTCCGCCGACTCGCAGACGTCGTTGGAACGAGCACTCATTGTGTCATCATCTGTCGCGAAGGAGGAGCCGTGGAGCAGGACCACGGCAGCAAGCAGAACACAAGCAATCAGAGAGGATCTCACTCGCTTTTGCAGAGACACGATGGACCTGTCTCGTCGTAAGCAGTGCTGGCTGTCAACGATCACCATTATACCAATATATCAAAGATCGTGATCGAGGCCATGACCGCATCGCCGGCAGACGCCTTGTCACGCGCTTTTTACCTGTGTTAGGCTCACCACATGCCTATCAGAACGAGACGGCGCGCTGTGCCGCTCGCAGCCCTCACCAACCTGTTGGAGCTTAACCTAGACTCGGCCGAGCAGTTCGTACGAGACCTCGGCTGGCCGCGGTACAGGGCACAACAGATCTTCCGTTGGCTGCACCGACGGCGCGCTAGGGATATCAAGCGAATGACGGACCTCTCGCAAGCCGAGCGTGCGCGACTTAGCACCATCGCCAGAATCGGGCGATTGGAGGACTGTCAGATCCTGAGGTCAGTGGACGGGACACGCAAATTCCTGGCTCGCCTGGAAGATGGGCTCCTGGTCGAGAGCGTCCTCATTCCTGATGCAGACCGGCTTACGCTCTGTCTTTCTACGCAGGTGGGCTGTGCCCTCGACTGCGGCTTCTGCCTCACGGGGAAGATGGGACTCAAACGGAACCTCAAGGCGCATGAAATCGTGGATCAGGTCCTGACGGTTCAGGACTACCTCGAGGCCGGAGAAAGAGTGACCAACCTCGTCCTGATGGGAATGGGCGAACCCCTCGCCAATCTCGAGGCGGTCTCGGACGCCATCACTCGGTTGACCAACGCGAGCTGGGGGCTTGGAATTGCGACGCGGCGCATTACCCTCTCCACCGCAGGGTTGTCTCCCCGTCTGAAGGACGTCGCAGCCCTCAGGGTCAACCTGGCCGTCTCGCTGAATGCCACGACCAATGAACAGCGCGACCGGTTGATGCCGGCCGTCAATCGAGTTTATCCCTTGGATGAATTGCTGGCAGCCTGTCGAAACTATGTCCTGCTGACCCGCCGGCGATTAACCTTTGAATATGTCCTCCTGGCTGGGGTGAATGACACGGAGCAGGACGCCAAGCGATTCACGAAACTACTCAACGGAATACGCTGCAAGGTCAATCTCATTCCCTTCAATGAATTTCCCGGCAGTCCCTTCAAACGACCAACGGACTCCGCAGTCCTCGGCTTCCAGTCGGTTCTGAGACGCGCAGGACTGGATGTGTTTGTGCGGAAGAGTAAAGGACGCGATGTGCTTGGAGCCTGTGGGCAGCTCGGCCGCCTACCTGGTGACCAGGACCCGGCTCCCTTGACACTTGCGGGAGCCAGTTGCTAGCATGCGCCGCCTCTCGAGAGATTCCGCCTGCATGCTTCTGTATCACGTCGGTCGCACGGCTCTTCTCGCCCTCCCAGTCCTGTTGTCATTGTGGCAAACCCCTTCCTCGTACGCATCAGAAGTGCGCGAGTCTGTCCTGACGAACGGGTTGAAAGTCCTCTTGGTCGAAGTGCCTAAAGCTCCGGTCGTCACGGTTCAAGTCTGGTATAAGGTCGGTTCACGCAATGAGGTCATGGGCCGGGCCGGCCTCTCCCACATGCTCGAGCACATGATGTTCAAGGGAACCGCCAAGTACCCCAAAGGAACCTTCTCGCGCACCATTCGAAAAAACGGCGGGAACGACAACGCCTTCACCAGCCAAGACTTCACCGCCTACTTCGAGAATCTAGCGGGGGATCGAGTGGAACTGACCCTGGAGCTCGAGGCCGACCGGATGCAGGGGCTGATCCTCGATGAAAAGGAGTTCCAGCTCGAACGTGAGGTGGTGAAGGAAGAGCGCCGCCTTCGGTCAGAAGACGATCCTCAGTCGTTTCTGGTCGAGTCCCTCTTCGCCCAAGCGTTTCTGATCCACCCTTACCACTGGCCGATCATCGGGTGGTTTCCTGATCTTAACGCCATGACCCTGGAAGACCTCCAGCGCCACTATGACCTCTTTTACTCCCCGAACAACGCCACGCTGGTCATTGTGGGAGATATCAAGGCCGAGTCGCTGCTGCCCACGATTAAGCGCCTGTTCGAACCCATTCCCAAGGGCCCCAGTCCGCCACCGCAGTCGATTGTGGAGCCTGAGCAGCGGGGAGAGCGACGGATCGTCGTGAAGAAGGAAGCCCAGGTGCCGTTCGTGATGGCCGGGTATCGCGTCCCGAACTACACAAGCGAGGACTCCTATGCATTGATGATCCTCGAGTCGATTCTGTCGCACGGCAAGAGTTCTCGGCTGTACCGGAGCCTCGTGTACGAACAAAAAACCGCGCTCGCGGTGGGGGCCGAATACAGCCTACTCCAAGCCGATCCTGACCTGTTCTACTGTTTCGCTCTGGTCAAGCCGGGTCAGAAGGTTCAGGAGGTCGAGCAGGCGCTGTACCGGGAGATCGAACAGATTCAGGCCGCCCCCCCGACTGAGCAGGAACTCCAGCGGGCGAAGAATCAGGTTGAGGCCTCTTATGTGTTTGGACAGGACTCCATCTTTCGTCAGGCCATGCTGCTTGGCCAGGCCGAGTCGGTCGGAGCTGGGTGGCGCCACGTGGAGCAGTTCCTGACTCGCATTCGAAGCGTCACGACCGAGGACGTTCAACAGGTAACCCGCCGTTACTTCGTCGAGGATGCCCGCACAGTCGGGATCCTGATTCCGATTCCGCCTCGCAGTGAATCGGCTGCCCTGAGTGAGGCGCGCTGATGCAGATAAGGCAGAGAACAGTCGGATGGTTCCGGGAACAAGAAGGCGGTCAAGGCTGGTCGCCTCTAGCCACCTCTTTGCTTTTGGTGGTAACCCTCCTGTCGTCAGCCAGACCGGCACAAGCGGCGGACATCAATCCAGTCCGCTTCGTTGCACCAAACGGGTTGACGGTGCTGGTGCTGGAGCAACACTGGCTGCCAATCGTCCAGCTCCACGCCTTGATTAAGGCTGGAGCGGCTCAAGACCCCCCGGAGAAAGCCGGGCTGGCCAATCTCGTGGCCAGCTTATTAGATGAGGGCACAACAACCCGCACCGCCAAGCAGCTTGCCGAACAAATCGAGTTCGTGGGCGGCACGCTGGCCACCAAGGCCGTAGAGGATTTCACGACTGCATCAGCCCTGGTCCTGAAGAAAGATACGGAACTGGGGTTCGATCTCCTCGCCGACATTCTGCTCCATCCCACGTTTCCCGAGCAGGAAGTGAAGCGTGTCCGGAGCCAGATTCTAGGGGAAATGCAGAGCGAAAAGGACGACCCGGGGCTGGTCGCGGGCAAGGCGTTCCACCAACTGGTGTTCGACGGACATCCTTACCGTTGGCCTGTGAACGGCACCGAGGAGAGCGTTCCCAAAATCACCCGTGCCGACATTCAGAATTATTTTTCTCGCGAGTACCTTCCGAACCAGACGATCCTGGCGATCGTGGGAGATATTTCCATTGAGCAGGCACGTGCGCTCGTTGCCAAACACTTCGGCTCCTGGAAGCGCGGCACTCTACCGTCTCGGACAGTCGTGAAGCCGGCCCCGATTGAAAAACCGACTGTCCGGCTCATCGAGAAAGATCTGACGCAGGCGACCATCATGCTGGGCCACGTGGGGATCAGCCGAACCAACCCGGACTTCTACGCGGTGTCGGTCATGAACCATATTCTCGGGGCAGGCGGGTTCTCCTCGCGGCTGATGGACTCGATCCGCGATCGGCAGGGGCTGGTCTACGGCGTCGGTAGCCATTTTGAAGCCAACCTGATGCCTGGGGCCTTCCTGGTCAACCTTCAGACGCGGAACGAGACGGCCAATCAGGCCATCGCCGGCGTCCTGACCGAACTGAAGAGCATCCGAGAGGCACCGGTGACCGACCAGGAACTGGCCGACGCCAAAGCCTACCTGATGGGAAGTTTCCCCCTCCGCCTCGACACGACCGCGAAGCTGGCCCAAGTTTTGTCTCTCGTGGAGCTATACGGCCTCGGGCTCGACTACTTCAGTCGGTACCCACATTGGATCGAGAAAGTTACCAAGGAAGACGTGCTTCGGGTGGCCAAGCAATACCTGCATCCGAACCGCTACGCCCTCGTCGTCGTCGGAGACTTAGCGAAGGCAAAAGTGAAATAATAGGCCTTCGCTTCTAGCCTTGGATCGCATCAGCCATGTCACAGAACAAGTTGCTGAAGATGCAGGACCTCCTTCAGGGGATGGAGTCCGTCCTCGTGGCCTTCTCAGGCGGCATCGACAGCTCGCTGGTCCTCAAGATCGCCCACGATTCGCTGGGCTCTGGGGCCATCGCCGTCACGGCTGTGTCTCCTACCTTTCCAGAGATTGAACTGAAGACCGCCCGCCGGGTAGGACAAGAGATCGGCGTCCGTCACTTGATCATCGAAACCGATCAACTCGCCATCCCAGACTTCGTCCGAAACGACGCCGGCCGCTGCTACCACTGCAAGACGGACCTCTACCAGGCTCTGCAGAAGCTCCAACTCGAACTGAACATGGGCGCGATGGTGGATGGGACCAACCTGGATGACCTCGGCGACGACCGCCCCGGCATCGTCGCTGCCCGTGAGTGGGGGGTTCGGAGCCCCCTGGTTGAAGCGGAGCTGTCCAAAGCGGAGATCCGCACCCTCGCCAAGGAACTGGGACTGTCGAATTGGGATAAGCCTGCGGCAGCCTGCCTCTCCTCACGTATCCCGCGCGGAACCGTCATCACGCGGGAGAAGCTGACCCGAGTTGAGCAGGCCGAGGCTCTACTCGTTCAGGAGGGATTCAGGCAATTTCGGGTCCGTGACCACGGCGAGATTGCCAGGATCGAGATGGAGGAAGAGGAGTTATCCCGATGGCTTGACCCGGAGCGAAGGACACGCGTCAGCACTCAACTGAAAGCACTTGGATTCCGGTTTGTGACGTTGGACTTGGAGGGGTATCGCCGAGG
>Ga0209857_1000052_pt1 | contig 22741 bp, 17 predicted proteins | sample GWRWN1_10_20_FD_187226 | JGI IMG/M metagenome (GOLD analysis project Ga0209857, IMG submission 187226) | Riverbed sediment microbial communities from areas with no vegetation in Columbia River, Washington, USA - GW-RW N1_10_20 (SPAdes)... | ecosystem: Environmental > Aquatic > Freshwater > River... | reverse complement strand
AACCGTACGACGGTAGCAGCGGCTCCCGTGCCTCCTTCGGGGGACGTTGTTAGCGCGAGACGGATTGCTGATAGAAGGATGATTCTTGGGGATACCGGTTGGCTGATCTACTAACGCGGGTTGTGGAAATTAGGGTGACACTAGGTGACGCAGATTTTAGAAAGTCTCCTTATGAAGATGATTTATAGGAAATTACCAAAAACAGCGGCACTGTCTGTCACCTGCGATGATGTTCTTGTACTACCACTCTGACCGGGAAAGTCTTCAAACAGCGCTTTTACCATCGTCGGTAAAACTTGAACCAATTGGCCACTAAAGCCGCTGCTCACAACCTTTCCCTCGTAAAGTTTCTTGATATTCCCCTCCGCAAGCGATTGCTTATCAACTATATCGAGTCTCATGACACGCGTGTACTCAGTTTGCGTGGTCACCTGCGTTCCCACAATCCCGTAGGTGGGCCAAGGGCTGCTGTCGGAGCAGCCGTAGCTTTGAATCGTTCCATCAAAAGTGGAACAAGATGAGACTCCGGTTTGGCCGATGATTGGATAAGACGAAACGACCCCTCTCCCCGTATCTATGCCATAAGCCAAAAACACCGCTACCTGTGCTTGATCTACCGTCGTTTCGCGAAAGCCCTTCGCATTCAGTTCCTGTCTTACAGCTTCTTCGTAGGCTTTATGTTCAAGACTTCCCTCCTGCTCTTTGAACGGAATCATGACATAGGTAGTACCGGAAAGGTCCTTAGGAAGCTGATGCAACACCGCAACTTGAGACCTCAAGAGAGCGCAACCCGATAACACCGCAAGCAAAACGGTGGCGACCAACAGATTTTTCATAGACCCTACGACGCGACTTCTTACTCTGAATGGATGATCGTGTGAGCGGTTTTGTAACGGGTGGCAGTAAGTTGTAAAGCGTCTTTTACTCCGCCTTTTTAACCCAATCGCTTCTAATCCAGCGCTCTTGATGTTTGCACCTCCAGACGCTGACTTTGGAGCTAACACCCTCGGGAATCCCATGCACTCTTTTTTTCTTGAATTTGACAAAAGAAGTTAATCACCCTAGTATGCCGACTACACTCAAGCTATGGGATTTCAGTCGAAGATCAGCTGAAATTCTTCAGCCAACCTACGATACCCAACCCTTTAACTTGGGCTGCGGAAAAAGCTTAATAGGTGGTTTTTCCAAAAATTCTCCTGTCTTAGATCGCGTTAGAAACATTGCTTACACGTAGATAGAGAAGATGACCAACAACAAATCTATTCCTCCGGCAAAATCCAGCCTTCTTCCAACTGTAGCAGGGGAAAATTCGCCAATCATGGACGTACACGGGTACGTTCATCCAGTTTGGGACTCCGATTCGCTGAGTCATTTAGAGACCGAAAGCACCGATGAGTTGTCGAATGACGAGGAGCGGGGCAGCGGCTTCGACGACGACACCTCGGGTACGACGAGAGACCCTGTCGTTTCCTATCTCCGCGACCTAAAATCGATCCCTCTCCTGAGCCGTGAAGAAGAGACGATGCTCGCCCAACGGATCGAAGAAGGAGAAACCCAGATCGCCGACGAGGCTTTATCTTCTATGCTCGCGCTCCGTTGGACGCTGGGCCTGGGTCAAAGGGTTGCCGCCGGGCTGGTGAATGTACGCGATGTCGTTAAGGATCCGAATGAGACATCGGCGGAACTCTTGGGCAATGAAAGAATCCTCAAAACTCGCTTTCGAGCTCGAATGAGAAAACTACAGCACATGGCCAAGAGTCATGAACGGACCGAAAAGGGGCTGAAAAAACCAATAACTGATCGCCGCCGGAAGCAACTCGACAAAAAACTGAGCCTGCAGAGAGAAAACATCGCTGAAATCATAAAGTCCTTGCACCTCAACCGCCAGCATCTTGAAAAAGTCATTGAAGAGCATCAAGCGATCTACGGAAGAGTCAAAGGACTCGAACGGACGGCCCAGGGCCAGCGCAAACAGCAGCAAGCCATTCGCGCCGTAGAAAAAGACACCGGCATGCCGATTCAGGAGATTAAGCGCAGGGTCGTAACTATCCTTGGTAAGAAAGCGCAAGTCGCCCTGGCAAAAAATGATTTCGTCCAGGCCAATCTCCGCCTGGTCGCTGCCCTTGCCAAAAAATACAGCGGCCACGGCCTTTCGTATCTCGATCTAGTTCAGGAAGGCAATATCGGCCTTATGAGAGCTGTTGAGAAATTCGACTACCGGCTGGGCTTCAGGTTTTCAACTTACGCAATCTGGTGGATCCGCCAAGCTATTACGCGTGCGCTCGCCGATTACTCGCGTACCATCCGCATTCCGGTCCATATGGTTGAGCTGACCAACAAATTGACTCAGGCGATGAACCACCTCAACCGCCAACTTGGCCGCAGCCCTACGCTGAAGGAGATCGCCGCCGAAATGGCAATGACGGCAACCAAGGTGCAGATCATTTTAAACCTGGTCAAAGAGCCTATTTCTCTCGAAACGCCCTTACGCGACGATGCAGAAAGCAGCCTCGGGGAAGTCATCAGGGATGAGCATTCTTGTGATCCCGAGTTAGTTGTCGTTGATTCCAATTTCCGGGAGGAACTGCAAAGAATCTTGGCGACTCTGAGTCCCCGGGAGGAAAAGATCATCTGCATGCGATTTGGCATCGGAGAAAAGTCGGATCATACTCTGGAAGAAACGGGAAAGGTTTTCGGAGTGACGCGTGAAAGAATTCGCCAAATCGAAGACATCGCCATAAGAAAGCTTCGCCACCGTAGCGTTTCCTTGCGCGACTTTACTCCGGCGACGAAGTAGCGCGCGGAGCGGACAGGCACGCATTAACTCTTGCTGCGTTTGGTTGTTTGATCGCCAGTAGGATAGTGAAGAAAAAAGGAGAAGTGACGAATGGTAGAGATCGGTAAGCGATTGTTCGTGGGTATAAAAATTTCAAAGGCGCTACAAAATGAACTGGACACCCCGGCCCCAGGGACCGAGCATTACTTCAAAACAGATAATGTGGATTATCTTCAAATTATCAGCCTAGGGGAGGAAAAGCTCATTGGAAGGTACGTCAAGGACGGATTTCCCGCCGCCGGGATCGACGACGTCAGCCGCAATGTCTGTAGTATCGTAAAACTGATCACTCGCGGCCATCGCATCGAGGAGACTTCCGTCCATATCTACGCTCCGTGAGTTCGCCATGCCGGTTATAGAACCGAAACTTCCTTTTTCGCTGCAACTGCTCTTTCGCAATCATTTCGCTTCCGGTATTTGATAGTGTCCTGGGGCGCCTGGCTAATCGCCCCCAGGAATGTTAGAATTAGTTCTCTTTGAGAGCTTTTTTCCATCTCTGACCCAAGCCTCTGAGCTTTAAAGGAGCCAGAGGCTTTCTCATTTATGAGGAGGTCCATATGGCAGAAATAGTCAGTAAAACCAGCCTGCAAGACGGAACTTTGGTGCGGCATAAAATAATCGGCTACCAAGGGACAATCGAAGGCAAAACCGAGATCAAAACTTGCTTCACGAGGGGAGGAGCTTCGCTGGCAATCCCGCCAGCTAAAGAAGCCTTCCAATACCGCGTAGCGGTCAGTGGCGAATCCATGCGACACATTGCTCCCGCCGAAGACTTGGAAATCCTAGATGCGATGACGGAGGTAGTTTGCTTCCGATGTCACTATGCTTTCCGCACCAAGCCGGGCGTCTTGGACAAGGCAGCCGGGCGTTGTCAATGTGGCGGATGGATTTGCCCAGCCTGCTTGGCATGCCAGACCGCCGAGTCTGCCGAGCAGTCTCCGTGCTTGAAGCAGCGAAAGCGTATGGTCAAAAAACTGGGCAACGGGAAAAAAGGCAAACGAGTTTGATTGCCTCCCGGAATACACCCGTCTAATCCTCGTTCAGCTCCGAGATACTTTTCAAGCCAAACATACTTCGGTTGACGGGCTGGCAGGCTTCCAATATCTTTGGCTCGTCTTGGTAAGATCACCCGGGAGGTTCACATGGGCACGCGCATGATCGTCATCGGCACGGGACCCATCGGCGGAATCATCGGCGGCCGACTCGCGCGGGCCGGCAACGATATGACATTCGTTGACGTCGATAGGGAGCATGTGGCCGCCATCCGCGAGAAAGGACTGCAGGTAGACGTGCCGGACGGACCCTTCAACGTAAGGATTCCCATCGTTTTTCCTTACGAGATTCAGGGCAAGTTCGATATCGGCTTTATCGCCGTGCGCTCGAACTATACCCCGGATGCGCTGGCAACCGTCATACCCCACCTTTCAGACGACGGCCTGCTGGTATCTTTGCAGAATGGCATCAACCCTCCCCTGCTCGAAGAAAGGGTTGGACCGGACCGGACTGTCGGCGTTGCCATTCGTATGGGTTCCACCAGGCCGGCGCCCGGGCAGGTAAGGACAACCACGCGCGGCCATTTGTACGTCGGCCATCTTCACGGCAAGAAAACACCCCAGTTGGAAAGACTCAACGCGCTGCTCGACTCGGTGATTCCCAGCGAGATTTCGGACAACATTCTCGGCGTACTTTGGAGCAAGCTCACTTATACCTGCCTTGGATATTTTGGCTCTCTCGCCGATGCGGCATTGGCCACCAGCTGTTCCGGCAATGCGAACCGTCGCGTGCTCGTCGACTTTTTTGCCGAAGTCGTCGCCGTCGGCAAAGCTGCCGGGGCTCGTTTCATCCCCCTGGCCGAATACAATCCCCTCGACTTTCACCCCAGCAATCCCTTCGAGAAACGCCTGGCATCTGTCAATGAGATGGCCAAAGCATGGAACCTTGATGACCGCAAAGGGCCGTTACGTCAGCTCCAGAAGGGCATCAAGACCGAAGTGGATTACACACTCGCCCACGTGGTTCGAGAGGGAGAGAAGCTCAAGATTCCGACGCCGCGCTGCCGCAAGCTTTTAGATATGATTCACGAGCTCGAGATAGGAAAGCGAAAGCTCTCACAACAAAACTACGTCGAACTTGCCGCTTCGGTTAAATCATAAGACAGATTCTTACAAAGAGGCCAAGCGCTCAATGAGACAATTCATTTTATGGGCGAGTTTCTTTAGGTCATCTATGCTATCCTCATTGAAAACCGCAGAACCCCCATCAGTCTCGATCGTTTCAACCCAATAAAGCAGTATACTCATACAGTTTTTGAGGTCATGAGCGATCTCGGAAAGCTGACCAGCGGTTCCTGTCGCTTGGACGGGAACGGGCAAACCCTGGAGAAGATTTTCAGCTATCATTGTTTTCCCTTCTTTCACTGGCACCACTGAAATTCTTTGACCCGAGACACTATTCAGTCCAGCGTGCCAGTCCTTTCGATAGTGTGTCCTTGCTGCCGTTGCTCCTCGGAAAAGCTCGGGTCGGCTCGCACGGACAGCAAATGGCTGGACCAGCCTAAAGGCACCAGGGTCTTGGTTGACAAATAGCCGATCAAACCGGGACGCGGGAATTGGGTCAAGATCCAATGGATGTCCCTGTCAACGCTGTAGCTCTTTATGGCTTTTGCCAATCTGCCCGAATAGAGATGGATTTCGACCTGGGCCCCTTTGTTGTGTAAGGCACCGACGGCTGGAGCAATGATCTGCTGGGCCAGCTCTTTCTGCGCCTCCCAATCGTACCGATGCACTATATTTCTACCCACCTCGGTCGCGTGTCTTGCCGATTCCACGGTAATTCGGTGATCTCGAAAATAAGACCTGGAGTCGACCGGATATTGGAAAAGAAAAATCACGGCCCTTCCTGGTCTAGCCAATGTCTCAAGACAAGGCATGAGCTTCTGTACGGAATCATGCTTCGTCATAATTACCAATACTTTTTCCATCGCGGCTCTCGTGGCAATTCCCGAACTCGATTCTGACTCTGATTCTCTGGATCGACTTTTGTGCACTTGCCATGCCAACCTTTCAGAACCACGATCTAAGTAAGTTTACGCGCCGTTTTTGCTGCAGATCATTTGCACCAGCTTCGATTCAGTCGCTGCCGGCCCCATTTGATGGGTACTCTTGGATACAGGGGGTGTCTAACAAAATTCACTCCCCTCGTAATAGAGGCAAGATGATGAAAATAAACTCGATCGGATCCTGCAGCACTGGCTTTTTAAAGGATCAATTCATGGTCAAAAGTGCCTATCGATAAATTGACGCCGATCATCGATGAAAATTTCCCGCACAGTCATCCCTTCCAGATCGTAGATAGGCGCGCTGTTGAAGTGAGTAACGTGACGGCATTAAAGGAATTGATCAGGAATCATGGTTTTTGCCCCTTGCGAGAAAACCAGCTTTCATCCACTGAAATGACTCCTCGCGATATGAATTACTTTGCACCGCCTGACAATTTCGCGGTGTCTTTCTGCGCCGAAGGCCACTCTTAAGACACGCTGGTGTGGAAAAAAAGATTCAGGCGATATTGAAGGCCTTCATCAGCCTCAGAAGATAGCTTCGCTGCAGACCCAGGAGTCGAGCGGCGGCGGCACGATTTCCCTGGGTTTGTGCCAGGGCACCGACAATCACTTCACGACGGTATTCATCGACGCTCTCATGATAAGAGACGGGCGTTGGGCGGTTGTCGATTTCTCCCTCCGCCGCGACAATTCCTGGAGATAGATCTTCGATTTGAATGATTGGAGGTTGGCCGAGAACGACGGCTCTTTCGATAACGTTCGCCAGCTCGCGCACATTTCCCGGCCAATCGTAGGCGTTAAGCGCTTCCAAAGCCTCCTGGGATATCTCGGTGAAGCTCTTTTTTGACTCGATGGAAAATCGTTGCATAAAGAACTGCGCCAAAACCGGCACATCTTCTTTTCGGCCTCTTAAGGGAGGGAGTACGATGGGAACGACGTTGATGCGGTAATACAAATCCTCGCGGAATCGCCCTTCTTTGACGGCGGCTTCCAGGTTGCGGTTGGTGGCGGCGATGATTCTCACGTCGACCCGAATAAGCTGGGTGCCGCCCACCCGCTCAAACTCCCGCTCCTGGAGAAATCGCAGGAGCTTAGCCTGAAGTTCCTCGGAGATATCGCCGACTTCGTCGAGAAATACCGTTCCGCCATTGGCGATTTCGATCTTTCCTCTTTTGAGCTGGCTAGCGCCGGTAAAAGCGCCTTTTTCGTAACCGAACAGTTCGCTCTCCAACAGTTCCTTCGAGAGACCAACGCAATTGATGGCAATAAAGGGCCGGTCCTTTCTCTCGCTCCAGTTGTGAATCGCCCGGGCGAACAGCTCTTTGCCTGTCCCGCTCTCACCCAGTAATAGAATCGTGCTCTTGCTTCCCGCAGCTTTCTTTGCGCCGCTGATGGCGGCGTTGAGCTTCGCGCTAGTGCCGGCGACGAGGCGATAACGCTTGTCGACTTCTTCGGAAAGCACCTCCTTTTCGCGGCGGAGCCGTTGCCTTTCCATGGCTTTCTCCACCACAAGCGCGATGTGGTTTGCTTTAAAAGGCTTTGGAATAAAATCATAGGCGCCTTCTTTCATCGCCTCCACTGCCAGATCTACAGAACCGTACGCCGTAATCATGACCACGGGAAAATCCTTCTCCCGTGCGCGGATCTCGCGGAGCACGTCGAGGCCCTTCATGCCCGGCATTTCGATATCGAGGAAAACCATTTGCGGGTCCTGGTGATCGATTAACTCCAAAGCTTGTTTTCCGTCGGATGCCCGGGCGACCCGATAGCCAAGGGATTCCAGACGGTCTCCCAACGCCTCTTGAATATAAGGATCATCATCAACCACAAGGATGGTCTCACCAAGAGTAGTCATAAGCCTCTTTCTACGCTGACGGTTGCGTCCGTATCATGCGGACTGTGCGCCGGAATACTGAAGGAGAAACTGCTGCCTCTGCCAACGACGCTTTCAACTCGGATTTTTCCCCCATGCATCTCCACAAGCTTCTTGGAGATCGCCAGACCGAGCCCCACTCCCTTGGATTTGTCTCGGCCCGGCTGACTCATCTGATAGAACTCGTCAAAGATTTTCGTGGCTTCCTCCGGCGGAATGCCGGGGCCCGTGTCGGTTATGGAAACCTGCAGCCATGCGTCGTTTGTGGAATTCACCTCCATACTTACTTTACCTAAAGTGGGCGTAAACTTGACCGCATTGCCGATGAGGTTCGTTAACACCTGAGTGACCTTATCCCGGTCCGCCCAGGCCATTGAATGACCATTGATTGAACCGATTTCGACGGTGATCTGTTTTTCTTCCGCCATCGGTTTCAAGGTATCTCTGACTTCACGCAGCAGTCTCATCATCGAGAAGCTCGTCGGTTTCAACGCCGCCTTGCCCGCCTCGATAACCGACAGATCGAGCAGATCATTGATCAGCCGCTCAAGGCGCTCGGTGCTCTCTCTAATGCCGATCATATAGTTCGCTTGCTTGGCCGTCAGGGGTCCGGTCACGCCATCGAGCAGATTATCCGCCAGACCTTCAATCGCGGTGAGCGGTGTTCTCAGCTCATGGGAGACATTAGAGACAAAGCTGGACTTCAGCCGGTCAAGTTCCTTGAGTTTTTCATTGGCCATCTTTATTTCTTCATTATAACGGGCCAACTCCTGCGTCCGATCCTTGAGCTCCTGGAACAAATGGACGTTGTCGAGCGCGATCGCGGCCTGATTGGCGAAAGTGGTCAGCAAATTAATTTGACCTTCGGTAAATGGCCGAGCCTCGCGGCGGGTCAAGACAATCGCGCCAACGAGTTTGTTCTCCTTGAGCATCGGCGCCGCGACCACCGCGCAAATCCCCTCACGACGATAGATTTCCGGCGGGGAAAACCTCGGATCGGCGAAAATATCGGCTGTGTGAACCGATCGTAACTCCAAACCCGCTCTTCTGAGGGGGGTTTCCGGCCCGGGTCGGATCGGCAAATCCCGCAGGTAAGCCAGGACCTCGGGTGAAATATTATCGGTAGCCACGGAAAGGCAAAACTGTTCCCCATCAAAGACGAACGTCGCGCCACTATCCGCCTCACAGAGCCGTAACGCATTGTTATGGATGGTCGCCAACACGGCCCCGAGTTCCGTGGGTGAGCTCGCCATAACCTGGAGTACTTTGGCGATTTCGGTTTGCTGCTCCAATGACTCCATAAGTTCCTGATTGGTCGTTTCCAGCGCAGCCGTTTTTTCCCTCAATTCTTCAAAGAGATTGATGTTATCGATGGCCGGTCCAATTTGATCGGCCATCGAGCTCATCAAACGGATCTCCTGCTCCGTGAGCTGTCGCGGCAACCGCCCATTACATGCAATCGCGCCTAAGGACTTTCCCTTTGCGTTGATGGGGATTGCAGCGAAAAATCTATAGCCGACCGTTTTTGATCCCTTGCTGTGGCTCAGTTCAGCGTAGCGCGGTTCATTCTGCACGTCCTCAAAGATAATAGGTTCGCCGGTTTCCGCTGCTTTGCCGACGATCCCTTGTCCCAGTCCAAAAGCCCTTTGGATAAAACCCTCCGGGTTATAACCGGAAGCGGCCCGCACGCGGAACTCTCTTTGCTGGTGGTCCAGAAGATAAATCCGGGTTGAATCGAGCCCAAAAACATCCGTGATCTTCTCAGCTACCTCTTGCAGGATCGGATCCAAATCCAAGGATTGGGTTGCGGTCGCGGCCACATCAAAAAGCGCCGCCAGCTCCCTGGTTCTCTGTTGCACTTTATCTTCCAGCGATTGATAGGAGTTTTTGATTTCGTCTACCATTTTGTTGAATTGTTCCGCGAGAACTTCGATGTCATCGCCGGTCTTGATTTCGAGATGATGGTTCAAATCCCCTTTGCCGATTTTTTCAACGCCACGGCGCAGCGCTTCCAGAGGACGGACCACGCGGCGCGCTACATAGACGGTGGCCAAGAAGGCGATGCCCAAACCGATCGTTACCAAAGTGTATGTGCGCAGCAGTGAAGCATAGAGCGGTTCATACGCCTCTGCGAGCGGCCGCTCAACGATGACTGCCCAGTCGAGGCTTGGAAGATAAGCGTACGAGCTCAATACCTCCTCACCGTTTAAACCCTGCGTCACTATGCTTTCCGGCTTTTGAATGTTGGGAGCGGGACGCAAAGCCGATTTGACCTGCTCCAGGTAACCTGCCTTGTGTCTTTGCAAGACCATACTGATATTCGGGTGGGCGATTACGTCCCCCGACCTAGCCACGATATAAGCATAGCCCGCCTTGCCCACGTGAATGTCCCGGACGATTTCCCAAATGTAACTAAGATTCACTTCGGCCTGGAGAACACCGATAACACTTCCGGGAAACTCCTCAATGGGCACGGCCATCGTCATGTAAGGCTCGGATCCTCGGACGAAATAAACCGGACCAAAAAAAGTGGCGCCTTGTCTTGCCTGCAAAAAAGCGACGGATTTGGCATAATCCGTCTCTTCGTTAGGAAGAATCGCGCGAAACCGGGACACGTGAAGGCGAGGTGCGCCGTCACGGTCGATGGCTGCAGCCTCGCTGATTGCCGGGGCCACATAAAGGAGCTTCATCAATTCGAATTTGTTTGCCGGCGCAAATCCTCGTTCGGCAATCTCCCGGCTGAGGCTCGTCGATTTCATTTGCCCTTCGATGGTCAAGATGTACTGCGCTATCTTTGCGAGCGCCGCATTGGCGGTTTCGCCTTGAAGCATTCCAATCTGCTCCCGGGTCTCATAAGAGCGAAAATAAATCTCCGTGAGGCCACTCAGGATCATTCCGCCGCCGATCAAAGTCACGAAAATGAAGAAGTAGTTGCGGACCAGCCGGCCTCGACGCCGGCCAAAGGAACCAACAATTGAAAGCTTCGGTAAGAGTTGTCGGACTCGCATGGAGCGTGTTTTTTCGCGGTACCGTGGCTATCTAAAAACTCTGTCCGCCAGCATTAACATCTCAGGGGCAATTTTTAGACCGATCTCCGACGCAACTTTGCTATTGATCACCAGCTCGAACTTCCGCGGCGTTTCCACGGGTAGATCCTGAGGCTTCGCTCCTTTGAAGATCCGATCCACGAACCAGGCGCCTCGATAACCCAAAGAGTACAAGTCCGGTGCATAGCTTAACAAAACGTTCTGCTCGGCTACCTGAAAGGCATTGCAGCCAAATAACGGCAGCTTGCGTTTCATCGCAGCCGCCGCTAAGCCCTCCGCGTCTTTAAACAAGCCGGAACAAAAGACAAATACGCCACCCCTCATTGCCGGGTTGGGGAGCGAAGCAATCTTGCGCGACGCTTCAGCACTGGATGTGACCGGCAACTCGATTAGATGAATGCCCAGCCATGAGGCCACGACAGCGAGTCTTTTCCAGCTTTCGCCGAGAGCCGGAGATTTTAGCCGGCCGTCGAACAGGACCCCGACTCTATCAAGAGAAGGCACGACCTGCTTAAAAACTTCCAACTGCTTGCCTAAGTTTTCGCTATCTGTAAAAAAGGTCAACCCTGTAAGGTTAGTCCCGGGACTTGCCAGCGAACGAACAAAACCAGATTTGACCGGATCGGCCGCGGGCAGGAAAACCATTGGAGTACTTGGAGCAATGTCTTTGGCGACGTTAGTTTCCGTCGTCCCGAGCGTCACCAACACGTCCACGCGTTGTCTTTGAAGCAGTGACTTCAGAGTGCCGCGGAGTTCCTCGTTGCTTCCGCCGTCGATGCGTTGCCAATTTAGATTTTCCCCCTCTATGTATTTGAGTTCCTCCAACCCGTCGCGCAGGCCGTTCACCTGAGGTTGGAGCCGAATATTACGACCCTCCATGACGATCGCAACATGAAGAGGGCCCGGTTTCTTGGCCGGACCTATTCCCAGTCCCATCGCGGCCGCCAGTGCGAGGAGAAGCATGCAGCAAACTGTTTTCGTCGTCATGTGCGCCTAACCCTTGCTAAAAATCGTTGGCTCAAGTAAACCGCAGCTCAGTTTATTCATGACGGTGCGTTCATCGGATGGCACCGCCCCGCATGACTGTCTGAAGCGTCGCAAGGGTAAAGAGGCTAGGTTGGTAGCCCTGGTTGTATGCCCTCGTGGAAGTCACGAGGGTTGATCGTCCATTCTGGACGTTCATCATCACAACTGTTCCTATTGAAAGGATCGGCTGCCCGTCACTCAATTTGACCGGCGTACGGAAAGCAAATTGCTCCTTCCAATAGTTTCCCTGTGCATCCCAGACAAGCGTCCAGAGGGTTTCAAAATAATTCTTGTCGATATACAGGACTTTTTTTGGATAACAATAATTGGAGTCTTTGGGTATAATCTCCAAGGCATAAGTCTGTTGGATCTCCCACTCTTCTTCCAACGGTAAGTAATCCCCCCTCTTCCGATTGAACGGAAGTTGTGCCTGCGAAAAGTTTGCAAGCATTTGCTTTTCACCGAGGAACTTATAGCTAAAATCTGTCATCTTGCCGTTAAAGCTTTTGATATCATCAAAATTGAACTCGCTGGGAGCTAGCGTCCCGCACCTTTGGATCGGCGGCGCGCGTCGGACCCGGCGTATACTAGGAACATAGACATATAGGTCGTCTTCTCGATTACGGTCCACATATCGTATCTCCAGAGTCGTGGTGCCCGAGGTATCACGGGGATATTCGTCGGCGCGGATCTGCATCCAGTCGATATGTTCGTATCCCGACAGATTAGGCTTTGGCTCTAACGTGACCCGACCACGAGTCCTAATAAAGTGATGAATAACGTCCGCCCGACGCTCGGATCCATCTCTTTCAATAACGTCACGGATGATCTTTCCTGTTTTGGTTCCCCCTCCCTCTCTAACGTCATCCCCTAACCACCGCCAGTAAAAATTCCAGGCGAGCTTGAATCCAGCCTGAGAGTCGTGCGGATCAAAATGAGGAAACGGAAGCCCGGCCACATAATTGAGAAGCTCTCCATTGCGGCCTAATCGTACCTGACTCGAGTATTTTTCGGTCGCCTCTAAATACTCCCTTGGTGGTTTAAAATTCTTAGATTCTTTGATCTTGAAAGAATAACCTTGCTTGATACGGTTAAGGAGGTTTTCACCTACCATGCCCTTCACCTTTTCCCAGTTCTCCGGTCCGATGGCATCACCCGGCTTTAGGTCCGCTTCGCTCGCGGAGCAGTGGGATGAAATCGCTAAAAGCGTCAAAAGGATCGCTCCGCCTGCGAATTGCGCCCCCAGAATTGTCATTTCGTCCGGCCTCCTGCTTATCTATCGAATTGAACCACCCCGCATCACCGTTTGAAGTGTCGCAAGGGTAAAGAGGGTGGGTTGATAGCCTTGGTTAAAGGCCCTTGGGGCGGTTAGGACCGTTGACCGTTTATTTTGAACATTTACGATGACCACCGTCCCCGTGGATATAACCGTTTGGCCGCGGGGAAGCCCTACCGGCGTATAGAAAGTAAACGCCTCTTTCCAATAGTGCCCTTTCGCGTCCCACATTGCGCTCCAGATGGATTGAAAAGAAATCTTTTCGATATAAAGCACTTTCCTCGGATAGCAGTAGCTGGAATCCTTAGGCGTAATCTCTAAAACGTAGACGTCATAGAGTCGCCAACCTTCATCGAGAGGCAAATAGTCTCCTTGGTTGCGACGGAAGGGCAGACTTTCCTGAGAAAGGTTTCCCAGCGCTTTTTTTTCTTCCAGAAGTCTATAACTAAAATTGGTAACCTTACCGTTAAAGGTATTGATGTCATCGAAATTGAATTCACTCGGAGCGATGGTGGCGCATCTTTGGAGCGGAGGGGCTCTGCGAATTCGGCGTATACTAGGGACATAGATGTAGAAATCATCTTCCCGAGCAGGATCGGCATAACGTATTTCCAGCGTTGTCGTACCCGAGGTGTCTCGGGGATACTCGTCCGCACGGAGTTGCATCCAGTCAATGTACTCATATCCCGGGAAGACTGGTTTTGGATCTAGACTAACTCGATTTCTAGTAAAGATACTATGCGCGACGACGGTTCCGCGACGCTCCGAACCATCCCGCTCAATTGCATCGCGGATTATTCTCCCCTCTTTGGTCGAACCTCCGTTCTTGTAATCGTCTCCTAACCACCGCCAATAAAAATTCCAGGCGAGCTTGAGTCCCGCCTGGGGATCATTAGGATCAAATTTGGGGAACGGGAGACCGGCAACATAGTTGAGTAGCTCTCCATTATTCCCTAGCCTCACCGAGCCCGAATATTTTTCCGTCGCCTCTAAATATTCCGTTGGTGGTTTGAAGTTCTTCGGTTCCTTGATTTTAAATGTATAGCCCTGTTTGATGCGATTCAGGAGGTTTTCGCCCACCATCCCCTGAGCCTTCCACCAATTCTGCGGCCCAATGGTGCCAGCGGGCTTAAGGTCAACGTCATCAGCCCTTGCCAGTGAAAAGTTGAGCAGGAGGAAAAAGATGGCTGTTCGAATCCAGAAGGAGGATTTCAACATATCGGACCACGTCATCTGATCGCGCCGCCCCGCATCACGGTTTGCAGAGTCGCAATGGTAAAAAAGGAGGGACGGTAACCGTAGTTATAATTTCTACCCACCGTCACCAGCGTGGAACGGCCATTCTGGGCGTTGACAATAACGACCGTCCCTACCGAGTAGATCTGTCGCTTGTCCAGGAGATCGAGGGGATAGCGGAAAGCAAATTGCTCTTTCCAGTATCTCCCCTGCCGATCCCATATCATCGTCCAAATGGTCTCAAAATGGACTTTATCGAGAAAAAGGACTTTTCGCGGATAACAGTACTCTGGGTTTTTAGGCGTGATCTCTAATACGTACGCATCATGAATCTCCCAATCTTCATTAAGCGGTAGATAGTCTCCCGTCTTGCGACGAAAGGGCAAGCTGCCCTGAGAAAAGTTGCCCAGCATCGGCTTTTCGCCCAGCAGCCGGTATTTAAAGTCGGTGACTTTGCCGTTAAAACTATTGACGTCATCATAGTTAAACTCGCTGGGCGCGATGGTTCCGCATCTTTGGATTGGCGGAACACGGCGAATGCGGCGAAGACTGGGAACATACACATAGAAGTCATCTTCGATGTGAGGACTGGCGTACCGCATCTCCAGGACGGTCGTGCCGGAAGAGTCTCGCGGATACTCGTCCGCAATGATCTGCATCCAGTCGATGTGTTCGTAGCCGGGAATGACAGGTTTCGGATCGACGGTGACTCGATTACGAGCCCGGATGGAAATGTTAATCACATCGCCGCGACGCTCAGAGCCGTCCCGGTCGATAAAATAGCGAATGATCCGTCCCTCTTTAAGAGCCCCCGCATTCTTGTAATCATCCCCCAACCACCGCCAGTAGAAATTCCAGGCTACCTTTTGGCCCGCTTGGGGATCATTGCGATCGAAGTTGGGGAACGGCCGGCCGGCAAAATAGTTCAGCAGCTCGCCGTTGGAGCCAAGTCTCACTGCGCTGGAATACTTCTCAGTGGCTGCATCGTATTCCCTGAGCGGTTCAATTGTCCTCGGTTCCTTGATTTTGAATGTATAGCCTTGCTTGATTCGCTGGAGGAGGTTTTCACCAACCATTCCCTGAACCTTTTGCCAGTTATGCGGACCGATAGTATCGCCGGGCTTCACATCAACTTCGGCAGCCCAGAGCCCGTGAGCAAAGCCGGGGAATGGAATGGGAAAAAACCAAAACATCAACAAGAATAGCAGGACCGGCGCCGGGCACCCTTTATTGAGTTTCATCTCACCACAGCCTCACGCTACAAAAGGGGCAACTAAAATGATCCCAATGTCTCCCTGTACTTTACTACAAGGCAATTTAAGACCACGACGGAGCCGCGAAGAAGCCGGGAAAAGCGACCCTTATCGCAGTCAAATCTAAACAGCAAGCTTTACGCCAACGCCGAAAGCCGAGAGCGTGCAGGATAAACGCTTGATCTTAAGCAAAAATTATTGCCGGAGATTAAAGTCAGCGATGATGGTGTCTACAAAATTACACCCGGGTGTGAACTTTTGGATACAGGTCGCTCTCTGCGTCTCCCACGCCTAAAGTTTGTGATTCTAATGGCCCTCCGGCCATTCACGAAGAAACCGATGGCGCGCAGAAGGTCCACCCAGGAAGCCCAGATTATTTGTTCATCTGCCTTCCCGCCAATACGACCATCTCGTCAACCAGACGATTCATCTCCTCGACAACATTCTCCAACACTCGTCGGCGAGATACTGAGATAAATGGCTGATCCGTATTGTCTTTGAGACTTGTTATGGCCAGCAGCAGCACAGACATGCAGTTCTTTAGATCGTGAGCGATCCGCTCCGTTTGAGAGCAGCACATGCCTGTTTCTTGTGCTTCCGACTCTTGAATTGGCGCTTGGGTTCGACCCTTAGGGGAAGTTGGCAAATAAAGAATCGTACTCATAAAATACCGTCCGAGCAGACGGCTTTGGGGCCATCCGTGCCTTTCACTTCTAGTTCGATCATGCGGGGGCATGGCGTGCCATGCACGCATTGTGCCAGGACTGTAGACCACCGGGCAGTTGCTCGAAGACGCGCCGTTGTTGAAGAATTTCTAACTCTGCAGTTTGACTCGTGGCTGAATCGAAGGGGTCACGGATACATTCGGATACACACCTATTTCTCTTCTATAGAAATCTAATCGGTATCGGCCAGCTAATCAGCGCGACCTAAGACGACGCTTTGAGGGTTAATCAAAGGCGTTGACAGCTCCGCTGTAAATTCATTTTTGAAAACGGGCGGATCATGCCTTGGTACCCACGATATTGAATGCACTGACAGGGTGCGTGAACCCTTTCAATTGCAATTGCGCCACAGGTTCCACGTGCACGAAGTCTTCGATCTTGCTGAGAGTGTTTTGATTCGTCAAGATCTGTCCGCCGCTCGCCTCCTCGCAAAGCCGGTAAGTCAAGTTCGGTACTTTTCCCACCACCCCATAGTCCATGCGCCCTTCAAAGCCGAAATTTCCCACGGTGGCATAGCCGGCGGCCAGGCCGATGCCTAAATCCAGATCATAACCCTTAGCGAGCCATCCTGTACGCAGCTCTTTACCACGGTCGCGCATCTCGAGCGCCATCGTCACAGCCTTTTTCGTCTGCTGCTCGCAGGCGACAGGATCGTTAAAAAAGACCATCATTCCGTCTCCGGTAAATCGTTCCAGTGTGCCGTCAAACTTGAAGACTAGCCTTCCCATCTCTGCATGATAGTTTCTCAGCAGCGCCATGACCTCTTCAGGCTCCGCGTTATTTGCAAATCTCGTAAAGCCACGCAAATCCAGAACAACAACCGTGACCTCCTGCCGATGGCTCTCCCAAAGACTATCCCCGTCCGGGCACTTGAGAACGATCTCGGCAATTTGCGGAGAAAAGTAACGCTTCAGCCGATACATACGGTGAAGCTCGTTCTCTTTCTGGAAGCCGCTTTCTTTCATCGCCTTATTGCAGTCGACTAGTGGCCGTCTAAAAGGAATCAGTTTTTGTTCTAACATAAATGCCTCTTCGAGTTATTTCTCACTCCCCGCACCATGGAAGTGCAGGCGCCGTGCCAACGCTGAAGACCCGCGCTTAAGAAAACACGTGGTCGTTTTTGCTGGAGTTTTTTGTACGGGGTCTCAGCATCGCCGCTGAAACCAACTATGGTGCACTGATTTTAGATACGGCCGGATATCTAAAAGGATATAGAACAACTGGGCGAGAAGTCACCGCCAAAACATCGTCGAGCGAAATGCCCCTCGAAGGGAAAACCGCGCCGCCAGCCACAGCTGACAGCTCATCGAGCAGGTAAGCCAAAAAAATAAAGCCATCCACCGATCAAAAACCACACCAGGAGAGCCGTCAGTGGACCAAGCAACAGATTGATCCTGTGAGTTTCACGGCGTCTGTCATGGACCCGCGCAGGTTCGACCGAAGCTAGAGTGCTTTGGCCTGGACTTGACACCGCCAGTGCTTCTTTCTGCCTTTCCATTGCTTCACCAGATACGTTTCTATCCCCCACAAATAATAATTATTCGCCTCTCACGCTCTGTGCTGCCAGGTCTGGGTGATTCGCCTCTAACGCCTTTTTTAAATCGCAAGGGATCGTTGATAGAGTGCTTCCGCCCGAAGGGGGGAGGGAACGAAGCCCTCCTCTAAACTGCCCAACTGATCCTGTGTGTCATTTAATCTCCATCTGCAAAATTGCCGTGAAGGAGCACGCGCCTCTGGGCTCGGATCTCGTCTAACCCCGTCGGGTCATAATCACAGGGACCATAGAAGTCGATGATATTGCCAGTAGTCGAGTCGAGGACTGGTCGCTCCCAAGACAAACTGTCTTCACGCATCGCCGGGAACTTTAGATGACAATAATCTGTGATGTCGGTAGGAACGCTGGAGATCATCTCTTCGGCTTCCGCGGATGGCACGCCCCAAAACAGTGTTGAGAACAGGAGCAGGTTGCATAGAAGTGATAGGCTCTTTTTCATCTGACTCACCTCCTTTCTTTCTCAATTTTCACTCCTTGCTCTGTTAGAAGTGCAGACCGCGTGCCAAGAGTGATCTCCTCTAAATATCTCTGTATCTGTGTGAAAATCCAATAATCGCAGAGCATGCTAAACGTCAACGTTGTTGTCGGTGCGTCGCCTTCGTTGACAGTGTTTTCGTCGATATGTTAGGGAGGAGCCGATGAACCAGAGCCAAACGCCTACGCTTGAGGTCCCGTCTGCTCAGAGCGAAGGCCAACACGCGGATCGGCTGCGGGCGATTCTCAACGTCTGCAAACGGATGACCTCCGTAGGGGATGTCATTTCTCTTTTGGAGTTGATCACGATTGAGACTAAGGCATTGCTCAAAGCGGATCGGGTGAGCATCTTCCTGCTGGATCGCGAGAAGTGCGAGCTTTGGTCCGTGATTTCTCAGGAGAAAAGGATCATGCGCTTCGACGCGCGGCTGGGAGTCGCCGGTAGTGTCGCGATGACGGGTCAAACGATCAACGTGGCGGATGCCTACGAGCATCCGCTGTTTTACAAGGATGTCGACTTACAGACGGGGTATCGAACTAGAACGTTACTGGCGGTGCCGCTCAGAGATCTCAAGGGTGAGATTATCGGTGTCGGCGAAGCGATCAACAAAAGCGCAGGGCTGTTCACCGATGAGGATGCCGAGCTGTTGCAGACCTTGGCGGCCCACGTCTCGGATACGATCGAAACCACCCAGCTTGAGAGACAGCTGCAGGACTACCCGTTAGAGAAAGAAAGCGATCGCCGCCCTGATATTGGCAGCGGCTTCTCGACACAGAACATCATCGGCATGAGTTACCGGATTCAATCGATCATTCGGCTGATCGACCAGATTCGCGACTGCTCGGTGGACGTCTTGATCGAGGGTGAGAGCGGCACCGGGAAAGAATTGGTAGCAAAGGCTTTGCACCACAGTAGCCCCCGTGCGAAATACCTCTTCGTAGCCGTGAACTGCGCCGCGCTGCCGGACAACCTTGTGGAAGCTGAATTATTCGGCATCGAAAAGGGAGTCGCCACCGGCGTCGATCGCCGCATCGGAAAATTCGAGGAAGCCAACGGGGGAACTCTGTTTTTGGACGAGATTGCTGACTTGAGCCTGCCGGCCCAAGCCAAGATCCTTCGAGTTCTCCAAGAACGGTCGGTGGACCGAGTCGGCGGCAGAGGCTCGGTACCGATCGATGTGCGCGTTATCGCGGCAACCAATCAGAACCTGGAAGCCGCCATCAAAAAGCATACGTTTCGCGAAGATCTGTACTACCGCTTGAAGGTGATTCATATTCAGACGCCATCGCTTCGCGATGTTCCAGAAGATATCTCTGTATTGGCCAACCACTTCCTGTCCAAGTATTGCAAGATGATGAACACGGAGCTGAAGCAATTTACCACCCGAGCGTTGGAGGAACTGTCCGGTTACTCGTGGCCCGGCAACGCGCGCCAGCTAGAAAACGAAGTCAAACGCCTGGTCGCTTCTGTTCGAGGAAAACCGATAACCGAAGATCTTTTGTCCGGTTCCATCCGAAATCTGAGCGCTCCCATTCAAAGCTTCCAGCTCAAAGAGGAACCGGTGCCGAAGTCGCCGACGTCTCGATCCTTACCGAACGCCGTCGAGCAATTAGAACGCCGGCTGATCGAAGACGCACTGCAAAATTCTGGTGGAAACAAACAAAAAGCGGCTCAGGCGTTAGGCCTGAGCCGCCAAGGGTTGATCAAGAAGTTGAAGCGGCTCTCTATTAATCAATGAATTGCCACCGTTTGGCTGGCTGACGGTACTGTGCCAGCAATTTTCGCGAGAGCGATCTCTGCCTCACGTAGCCCAGCTCTCATCTCCATCAAACGGTATAGATCGATGGCGGTCGATAGTTCCTTCTGAGCCTTATCACTTGGGTCTATTTGCGCGTATAGCTCTCCAAGGCTGAGATGGCAGTGTGCGATGAGCGGGCGCATTTTCAGCTCATTGGCTTGCTCCAGCGCCTGCCGGTAATAGAGCTCAATACGGTCTACGTCCAGAGGGTTGCGCCGCGCATGGATCTTCCCAATTTGCCTTAGGATCCATGCCTCACGCCCGCGTTCCTTGTAATTACGAGAAAACTCTAGGGCGAGGTCTGCATCGGAAGCGGCTTCTTCTATGCGACCGGCACGAAGATACGCCTCGCTCAGCCAGGACAGTCGAAATGCTTGGCCGCTGCTTCTTTTCGACGCTGTTTGTCCGACAGCCTGTTCGAGCAGCGTAGTACCTTCAGCGATACGGCCGGATAAGACGTAGGCCAGGCCCAACGCTGATGCAACCAAAGGAAACTGCACCGGTATATGCGCAACGCGGCAGCGCTCTAGACCTCGCTCGAGCACAGCGATCGCCGCGCCGACGTCTTCTTTCCGGAGATAGGCAAACCCAATTCCAAAGTCAGCATAGACGGAGCCGAATGCATGATCAATTTCATGAGCGATTCGCATTGCGTCTTTGCCGTATTCGATGGCCTCGGTAAATTCTCCGGTTTCGGCGAAGCACATGACCAGGAATACACGGCACAAAATCGATGGAGGGCATTCCATGTCAAAACACTCATGGGCGGTAGCATTACTGAGAGATGCAATGTTGCGCTTATGAAACTCAATCGCCTTCTCATAGTCGCCCATATAGTAATACGCTCTGCCGAGGTAGTAATTTAACTGGATCTGAAGGACGAGATCACCTAGGGCTTGCGCAAGAGCTAAACCTCGCCGGCCTGACTCGGTGGCTTTTTCCCGGTCGCCCATGAGTGTGTAGTAGTGGACCAGGTAGCCGGAAATTCTTCCAAGGCGGCGCTGATCACCGAGGGCTTCCGAAAGAGATTCGGCTGCGCGGAGATTTTCGAGAAGCCGCTCCAGTTCTTCGAGGGGAAAGAGTGCGTTACGCAGGTCAAGCCGCAGATCAATGGCCTGCTCTAAAATATGATGACTCTTCGGTAGATGCTCCACTGACGCGAGCGCCCGGTCGAAATAAATGACCGCTTCTCGATAGGCCGAGCGGCCCATCGCTTTGCTACCAGCTTCTTTCGAATAGGTGACCGCTTTGTCCCAAATTTCACCGTAGAAGGCATGGTGGGCAAGTTTCTCCAAATGGTCATGCGAAATATTCTCCGTCATCTCCTCCAGTGCCCTAACGATACGTGCATGCAGAAAAGTCCTTCGCTCATGGAGCAGGGCTCCGTATGCAACTTCAGTGGTAAGAGCATGCTTGAATGAATATTCCACCTCGGGGAAAAGACTTGTCTCGCAGATAAACTCAGCGGACTGAAGTTTAGCTAAGTACGCATACAGTTCATCCTCAGGCAGCTCTGCTACGGACCGTAGCAGCCTGAACGGAACCACGACGCCAATGACGGCAGCAGTTTGCAAAAGGTGCTTCTGCGCTATGGTTAGTCTGTCGATGCGATCTGCCACAACGCTCTGCACGGACCTTGGGATTCGAATGCTATCGAACGCAAGCCCCGGTCTATAGTTCCCCTTCTCCCCAACCAAGATTCCTGTTTCTACCAGGGAGCGCACGCTTTCTTCTGCGAAGAAGGGATTCCCTTCCGTGCGCTGGGTGAGCGACTCCTTTAGTGAGGCTAGGTCTTTATTGCTTCCCAACAAATGCTGCAGCAATTCTTCCGCACTTGCGGATTGTAACGGATCAATGCGAAGTTGAGTGTAATAAGCTTTGTCAGCCCAGTTATGACTATAACCGGGTCGATAATTGACAAGCAGGAGGATTCGGGCCATCGGCAAACTTTCGACGAGATTATCGAGAAAAGCATGCGTTTCGTTGTCGATCCAATGGAGGTCTTCAAAAACCATTAACAACGGCTGTTTTTGGCTTTCACGGATCATCAACCGCTTGAGCGATTCGAACGTTTGACGGCGCCGCTGCTGCGGCTCCATTTCATTGAATTTCTTTATCGCGTCGCCAACATCTTGTCGTCGATCATTCGACCCGTGGCTCGCTAGACCGTCTTCTTTGTGATCCGGCAGAACGCCCAGGAGCGCGAGGATCGGCGCGATCGCATCGTTCAGCATGCCATCCAGTTCTAAAAGCTGGTCGACTATCTTCTCTTGGACGATCTCCGCCGCGTCCCCTCCCGAGATTTCGCAGTAACGGCGGAGCAGTTCGATGACCGGGAAATAAGGGGTTGCTTTGCCATAGGAGACGGATGGCGCTTCAAGCACGAGCCAATCCACGGGCACATGGGAATGGATAAACTCGTAGACCAAGCGTGATTTACCCATGCCCGGCTCGCCGACCATAGCAAATATCTGGCCGCATCCGGCGCCCGACTTTTCTATGAGCTGCTGAAAAATCTCAATCTCGGCCTTCCGTCCCACGAAGGGGGTAAGCCCTCGGCTAACCGCGGCGTGGAGGCGTGTG
>Ga0209857_1000051_pt1 | contig 23088 bp, 22 predicted proteins | sample GWRWN1_10_20_FD_187226 | JGI IMG/M metagenome (GOLD analysis project Ga0209857, IMG submission 187226) | Riverbed sediment microbial communities from areas with no vegetation in Columbia River, Washington, USA - GW-RW N1_10_20 (SPAdes)... | ecosystem: Environmental > Aquatic > Freshwater > River... | reverse complement strand
CCTGGGCCGTCGCATACATGGAACAGCCCATCTTCAGGCGTTCCTCTCCCGATCGTTCCAACAGCATCTTCCGAAACTTCCGTTCGATTCGAGGCGCTGTGTCTTTCACTGGTTGACCTCACGGTAAAGTGATTCCACGCCTAACGCTTTTGCCCAGCGGGTAAGATAGCTTCGGTTCAGTCTCTTCACGTCTTTCAAGAGATTTCGCACGTCGTTGAGCTGAACTTCGGATCGTGAGTCTTTCGCCCACTCCAGCTTTGATAGAATCAGATCTTCCGGTGCCACAACATAGAGATCCTGGTCATCGACCGCCACCTTCTTTCTCCTGGAGAATTCCCGACGGCGGTACGGGGTATCTTTACGCACGACAAAGTCGATCTTGATGATATATTCATTGTGAATCAGGTTGAACATTCCCTTGGTCTTGACTGCCTCACGGACGGTTTCCGGCTCCAGATAGTAGTCGTTTTCAAAAAGCGGAATAAACCGACCGATGTCTCGCTCCAACAACTCCACCACGATATCGATATCGCGAGTCATGCGCGGAACAGTAGGGTCAAAGGCGAGGCGAAAAGACTTCCTGACCCGCTAATCCCTCTCGTCAAGTTGCCTGCGACAACCCCATGGCGAGTGCCCGGGAGGCTTTGACGACTCGCCTTTAGTAAGCGGCGAGATCGTTTCCTTAGTTATTGCGCCAGAAAACAATAGAACAAGCCGTCGCCGCCGGAAGCCTTCAAGTCCTCCTGGCCGCAGCCGCGCGAGGCATGCGCCGAGTTCCACGATGACACGCCGGGCGAATTCCCCTCCCGGTCATGGTGCCCGACCTGGGCTGCCCCCGCCAGCTTGTCGGCGTTGCCGACGGTCCAGTTCTGGCAAGTTAGATTCGGGCTTGCCGGATAGGCGGTGCCGTCGGGCTGCGAGCCGGTCAAAATGTCGTGCTTGTTCGGCTTATCGCCGCGAGCATTGACCCGGTTACCCTTCTCGTCCAGCGCAGTTTCTTTATTGAGGTTGTTGCTGTCCGAGTGCAGGTTGGCGACGTTCTCGGCAATCTTGACCCCCTTGGCGTTATACCAAGGGCCTTTGCCGATGCGATCACGGGCGTTCACGGCAGGTTTCCCATCCGCAGCGCTGACGCTCAGGTAAGCACGCCAGTTACCAGTACCTGCTCCAGCAGCCGTGGCCAGCTTCTGGCAGTATGCGTCGGCGCCGGCCACTCCACCAAGACTTGCCCCGCTGCCGGGTCCTTGGCTGGTAACGAAAAAACTCATCGCCGGCTTCTGGTCCTGCGCTGTCCCTAATCGCATGGCGAATAGGGCTAGTATGACCGCCCCTAGGGCCAGTTGAACCTTCTTCATTTTCATTTACCTCCTCCTTGCGGATACCCGAGGTTCAAGGAAGCCGCCACGGGCAGATACTAGTTAAAGAATCACACTCTGGCAAGCGAGAAGATAGGCCTCGACGGGTACGGCGGGAGGGCGAGGTTTTTTATTTTGTCATATTACCCCTGGTTGCATTATAATTGAGGTTATCGCTAGAGGGTTCTCAATTATCAACGGCTCGATGTTACGGACGAATAAAAAAAGGCGTGGCTGGGATCAAAATAGTTTAGATCTGAGGAGAGAAATCTCCGGCCAATTTTTCCTGATGGGGGCAAATTTCGATGACAACTGAAACTTCCTACGGCGAAGATTTTCGATCTATCGGTCAGGCTCTAGAAGCCAAAAACGTTCGTTCATTTGAATTAAAGAGGCTTGGAGATTGGTACATCCTACAGGGCGTTCCACCGGGAGATGGCTCGCTTCGGTCAAAGCTGCACAAGTTTAAAATGCGATTCCGCAGCGGCTCTGACGCCGAGTCATTGACTTTAGCTCTGCCTGACGTAGAAGAGCTGTCACGAAAAGGGAAGGCCAAACGCTTCATACCGGGACGGATGCCGGACTTTCGCAGGCTCTCGAATACCTTACGCACAATCGGCGCCTATCTCGAATCCAAGCAGGCAAAGCTTCTAGAGCTTCAGATAAGACCTTTGACTGTTACTCTCTCGTATGAAGATGGCGACGGCCAAGAACAAATAGAAGACCGTACTATTCGCTCATTCTACAATCTATTCCTTGAGCTCTCTGAGAAGCGCGACGAAGCCAAAGACGGCTCCAAGGCACAGCACTCTGCGGGTTAGCCTTCTCTAAAAGTGAAATAGCCGCTGCGGATTATCACCGAGCCCTGCGCCTTCGCCGTCGAATCTCTTGCGGCATTGTGTACGCCGAAGCAAGTGTCCTCGGGAAAAACCAGCGGTATAGGCCCGGAGCAATAGAACTCCGGATCACTCTCTTCTACGTGGGCGTCGCAATCGATGACTCCCATAAATAGGCGTCCGTTTGGCAACGAATTCGGACACGGATTTTACGGGTTGGCTTCCGAGTGAGCCAAGCATTTTTGATGCTCCAGCGAGAACGCGTTGAATCACGTCCATTCTACCAAGGTAAAATTGACATAACATTCTGTTGTCAGATATATATCTGACTCACAATGTTGATTTGAGGCAAGCCGTTTTTGCCCCGAATGGTTTGCGTTGCGAAAGACCGGCTGGCACGTGCTCTTTAGGCTTCTGTGTTCTCTGTCCGGCGGGGTCAAAAACAAGTTTCCATTACTTCTGTGGCTCAATTGAAAGCCTGGAAAAAATCGGCAAACTGAAAGGAGGCTATCATGGCTAGCAAGCGAATCACTCGACGCGATTTTATTCGAACAACAGCTGCCGGGGCACTGGCAACGGGTCTCGGCGCGCCCTTTATTATCCCGCAGCGGTCCTACGGCGCCAGCGCCAAAAAGAGCTTGAAGATTCTTCAGTGGGTGCACTTCGTCCCCGCCTTCGACAAATGGTTCAACGAGAAATATGTCAAGGAGTGGGGCGATAAGAACAACACCGAAGTGACCGTGGACAACATCGGTATCGCCGGGATCAGCGCCCGCGCGGCGGCCGAGGTGTCCGCCCAGAAAGGTCACGACATATTCCTCTTCAACTGGCCGCCGCCGTTTTATGAGGAGCAGGTGGTGGACATGAAGGATGTGTATGCGGAGTGCGAGAAGAAGTACGGCAAGCCCATCGATCTCGCCATCAAGAGCACATACAATCCTAAAACCAAGAAATACTTCGGCTTCTCTCCTTCCTTTACGCCGGATCCCATCAACTGGCGCAAGGACCTCTGGGACGACGTCGGAGTCGTGCCTGACAGTTGGGACAAAATCCTCGACGGCGGCCGCAAGATCAAACAGAAGCACAACATCCCGGTGGGCATCGGTCTGGCTCAGGAGATCGATACGGCCATGGCTCTGCGCACCATCATGTACTCTTTCGGCGCCCACGAGCAGGACGCCAATGGTTATCTGACCTTGAACTCCAAAAACACCATGGAGGCCGTGAAGTTCGTGAAGGCGCTGTTTCAAGAGACCATGACCCCGGAAGTGTTTACCTGGGACGCCTCCTCCAACAATCGCGCCATGCTGGCCGGCACCATCTCACTGGCACTCAACGCCATCTCGATCACGCGGACGGGCGAGAAGGACAACCCGGTTTTCACTGAGAAGATCCATCTGGCCAAGGCGGCCGCCGGCCCGGTGCGCCGGATCGGCCTCGAGCATGTGATGGACGTGTATGTCATCTGGAAGTTCGCCGAGAATATTGACGGCGCCAAGAAATTTCTCGTGGATTATGTGGGAAACTTTCGCCAGGCATTTGTCAATGGGGAATTCTATGATTTCCCCTGCTTCCAGCGTACCGTGCCAGACCTGAAGCAACTCATCAGCAACGACACCAAGGCGAAGCCGGCCGACAAGTACAAGGTCCTGGAGGACGTGCTGAGTTGGGCCACCAACATCGGCTACCCTGGCTACGCCAACGCGGCCATCGACGAGACCTACCAGAAGTGGGTCCTCAACGTGATGTTCGCCAAGGCGGCTCAAGGCGTGCTGAGCCCCGAGGATGCCGTCAAGGAAGCCGAGTTCGAATGCAGGCGCATTTGGAATAAGTGGCGTGAGCGGAAGCTGATGTAGATGCAGTGCCGCGCACCTAGTTTGACCCCGAAAATGTACGAGATCGCATGGCCACGGTAGAAACACGCGGGGTCAAGAAGTATTACGGCGACGTGGTTGCGGTGGACGGCGTGGACCTGGTCACTAGAGATGGCGAATTTCTCGTGCTACTCGGCCCCTCGGGTTGCGGGAAGACTACTCTCCTCCGCATGATCGCTGGCTTCGAGACGCCCACCGCGGGAGAGCTGGTGATCGCCGGTGAAGTGGTGAACGAACTGCCACCGCGGGCCCGCAAAATCGCCATGGTCTTCCAAAGCTACGCTCTTTATCCCCACATGACGGTTTTCAAAAATATCGCTTTCCCCTTAAAGGCGCAGCAGGTAGCAAAAGCGGCCATCCCGCAAAAGGTGGAGTGGGCCGCTTCTCTTTTCGGCATTGGCCACCTGCTTCACCGCAAGCCACGAGAGCTATCCGGCGGCGAGCGCCAGCGGGTGGCCTTGGCGCGTGCCCTGGTGCGGGAGCCGTCAGTTTTCCTGCTGGATGAGCCGCTCTCGAACCTGGACGCGCAATTGCGCGCGTCGGCGAGAGACGAGCTACAACAATTTCAACGGCGCATCGGCACTACGACGATCTATGTGACCCACGATCAGGTGGAAGCGATGGGTCTGGGTGATCGCATTGCCGTGATGAGAGCGGGCACGGTGCGCCAGATCGGCACGCCGCAGGAGATCTACCACGAGCCGGCCGACACCTTCGTGGCCCGCTTCGTGGGGTCGCCGCCGATGAATCTAGTGCAGCACCAAAACTATGTCCTGGGGTTTCGCCCCGAGCAATTTTTACCGAAGGGAAGCCAAAACGGAATTGGCAATGTGATCAACTTTCCCTTCCGAGTTACCCGAGTGGAATACCTCGGGGCCGACCGGCTCTTATATGGAACGCTAGGCGGCGCCTTTTCTGACCAGAAAGTCATCGCCCGCCTCCCCTCCACCGTAACCGTTGATATCAAGCCGGAGACCACCTACGATTTCACCGTGGAAGACAAGGAGCTAAAGTTTTTCGATAAGTCCACGGATCTCCGCATCTCCGCCCGGCCGCTCTAGGCACGCCGCCCATGGACTTACGCGCACAGACCGCAACGACTACGGGCGGCGTGGCCCGCACTCCTCGTCGCCCCATGTCTATCATCGATAGCGAGCGCTGGCTTGGGCCGCTCCTGATCGGCCCGGCCGTCCTTTACATCGTGCTGTTGGTGGGGTTGCCGTTTTTCATGGCTCTCTATTACAGCGTCAGCAACACCACCACCGGCGGCGGAACGCTGGGCTTCGTTGGCCTGCGCAACTTCACCAGCGTCGTCGGCACCCCGAAGTTCCAGACGGCCCTAAAAAACACCTTCGTATTTGCCCTCCTCTCCCAAGCAGTGATCCTGGTGCTGAGCAACGCTCTTGCGCTCACCCTTCAGAAGGATTTCCGCGGTAAATGGTTCATTCGGTTTCTCATCCTCCTTCCGTGGGTCGCGCCAATTTCGATCGGAACCATTGCGTGGCTCTGGATCTTCGACTCCACTTACAGCGTCTTGAACTGGACGCTGCGCATGGTGGGGTTGATCCAAGGACAGGGCTTCATGTGGTTAGGAGTGCCACACTTGGCGATGGGATCCGTCATCGCCGTTCACGTGTGGCGCCAGCTCCCGCTCGCCACAGTGATTCTACTGGGAGGACTCAGCTCGATTCCGCAAGATATCCACGATGCGGCCGCGGTGGACGGCGCCGGCTTCTGGCGGCATTACTTTCAGATAACGCTGCCGCTGATCTTACCTATCAGCTTGGTGGCGCTGCTTTTCGGTTTGATCTTCACCTTCACCGATATGGTCATCATCTACAATCTTACCCGGGGCGGGCCGTATGACAGCACGCAGGTGCTGGCCAGCCTGGCGTTCTATACCGGGATCGCGGGGGGCGACTTGGCTGAGGGTGCTGCCATCGCCCTGTTTCTCTTTCCCCTGCTCTTGGCCGTCGCGTGGGGCTTTCTGCGTATCGCGCACCGAACCGAGGTAACCTGAAATGATGAGCGAGAGGATGAAAATTTGGGGCGGACAGACGGCGCGCTGGAGCATCCTCGGCGCGCTAACGATCTTCCTCGCCTTCCCATTTGTCTGGATGTTGATCACTGCATTCAAGCGAACCGGTGACTTATACGATCTCAAGCACAACCCCTTTCTCTTTTACGAACCGCCGACCCTCGAGCACATTCAGCGCCTGTTCTCAGAAACCCAGTACGGCGAGTGGCTTCTCAACACCGCCCTGGTGGGCGTTCTCGTGGTGATCATCACGCTGGTCCTCGCCGTACCCGCCGGCTACGCCTTGGCGCGGCTCACCGGGCAGTGGGGAGAAAAACTGGGCATCGGCATCTTCCTGACCTATCTGGTTCCGCCCACGCTCTTGTTCATTCCGCTCTCCCGGGTCGTGGTGAACCTTCACCTGGACGATTCTCTGTGGTCGCTGGTGCTGGTCTACCCATCGTTCACCGTCCCTTTCTCGGCCTGGTTGATGATGGGCTTCTTCAAAGCTATCCCAAAGGATGTGGAAGAGGCGGCCATGGTCGACGGCTATAGCCGCCTCGGGGCGTTCTTCCGTGTGGTTGTTCCTATTTCGTTCGCGGGAATACTCACTGTCGCGATCTTCAGTTTCACACTCGTGATGCAGGAGTTCGTCTATGCTGTGACCTTCATCTCGTCGGTGCGACAGATGACTGTGAGCGTAGGCGTACCCACCTTTCTGGTCCACGGCGACGTATACTTCTGGGGTTCCCTCATGGCCGGCTGTTTCATCGCCAGCGTTCCCGTCGCCATTCTATACAATTTTTTCGTCGATCGTTTCATCGCCGGCTTCACCATGGGCGCCATCAAGTAGCTCCGGTGCATCGGCCTCCGATTCGGTCCGAGTAACAGCGATGGAGCGCGCCCTAGTGAATTTTCTTGACTCCTGAATTAGCTATCCATACTCTGGCGTAGCGGCTGGAATCGGTTTGTCCCAAGCAACGACAATCGCTAAGGCTTTGCTTGAGGGGCGCCTTGTGAGGCCCTGTAAAATCCACAGCTGAAGCAGAAAAAGAATTCTTCCCACCACGAACCCTGTGACGCGAAAAGTTACTCCTTGGCAGGTTCTCGCTCAGAGAGACTTTGGCCTTTTCTGGATTAGCCTACTTTTCTCCGCGGTGGGGAGCCAAATTTCCACTATAGCTGTTGCTTGGCAAGTCTATGAGATCACCAACTCGCCCTTCCAGCTGGGTCTGACGGGACTTTTCCGCGCTCTTCCGGTCATGATTCTTTCTATACCCGGTGGGGTTGTGGCGGATCGAATGGATCGGCGCCGTCTGCTGATCATAACCCAAATTCTCGCGGCGGTCCTCGCCCTTATCCTAGGTCTTTTAACATCCACGGGACAGGTCCGCGTTTGGCATATCTACGCCATCACCTTCTTATCCGGAGCGGTTGGTATTTTTGATGCTCCCGCAAGAACGGCGTTGATTCCTCTGTTGGTTTCCAGCGAACAACTGGCCTCGGCTTACGCTTTGAATATAACTTGGCGACAAATCGCTACCCTGGCAGGTCCCTTCTTGGGCGGGATCGTCATTAGCGTGTTCGGTATCAGTGCATCTTATTTCATCGATGCCTTGAGTTTCTTCAGCGTGATCGTTTGCCTCGCCTTCATGCGCGCGCGACCGAGCCCGCCTCCGGAAAAAAAGGAATCACCTCTTCAGAGCGTGCGCAGTGGCTTCAATTTCATTCGCGAGAATTCCGCGATTTTGGGATTGATGAGCATGGACACTTGCGTCAACTTTTTCGGCGCCTATCGATCGATGATGCCGGCCATCGCGCGGGATATTCTCGGCACGGGCCCCGCCGGTCTAGGCGCCCTGCTCGGCGTGCCTGCTTTCGGCGCTTTAGTGGGTTCGGGAGTTGTCATGGCCATGGGCAATCCCAAACACAAGGGCAAACTCATCATTTGGGTCACCTTGCTTTACACGGTCGGCCTTATCAGCTTTGCCTTCTCGCGCTCTTTGGCTCTATCTCTTGTGATTGTTTTTTGCTTGGGGCTCGTGGACGCCATCGGCGAAACATTGCGGGACACTTTAGTCCAGCTCATCACCCCGGACCGGATGCGCGGGCGGGTAAAGAGTTTCGATCAAGTTTTCATGTCCGCCGGTACCTACCTGGGCTATGCGCAGATGGGCACTGCGGCTACCTTCCTTGGAATTCCCGGCGCATTAATCTTGGGTGGCAGTCTGGGCTCGGCCGCAGTGTTACTAGTCGCCAAATTCGCGCGCAGTCTAAGAAACATCGAGAGTTAGTGTACTGTCTCAGAAGCTCATGCAAGCAATCCAAACGATGGCAGCGGCTGAAGTTGCACTCAAATCCCCCTCTGTCCCCCGAAGCTGTGAAGAAATAGGCGAAAACGGATTTGTTCAAAAAATTTCTCAATGATTCTGAGGCGCCTTTTTCCAAATCACGAATTTTTTCACAGCTTCCCCTTTTTCAAAGGGGGAATTTTCTCTGTAGTACTCTAACCCCTCTTTGGAAAAGCATGCCCTGAGCCGAGTCGAAGGGAGGGGAAAAGGAGATTTTTGGGCGGAATGGGGTGAAAATTATCGGGTCAATTCCTTGCCGCCTCCGACTTTACTTTTCTTCTTGACTCAAAGAACACACTTCGACTAGCTTCACTCATCGCTCGCGATTCTGGTCCAATCCAAATCGAAAATCGCGAGAGGAATGAAGAGGGACGAGATGGATTTTGATTTGCCTGAGGAGCTTCAAATATTGAGAGATACGGTGCGGCGGTTCGTGGATAAGGAGTTAATCCCGCTGGAGCGCGAGTACCGGCACGATAGTGAAGGGGCAATGCCGGAGCGGTTACTGAAACCGCTGCAAGAAAAAACCAAGAGCATGGGGCTCTGGATGCTCGATGTGCCGGCGGAGTACGGCGGCGCCGGTTTGGGCCTGCTGCCCCGCTGTATCATTCACGAGGAAATCGCACGCTCGGCGGCTCTGCCGTTTCGCAGTCTGGAGCTCTTCGGGCCGGAGGTGAGACCGGTGCTGTTTCACTGCAACGAGGAACAGAAGGAGCGTTTTCTAAAGCCGGTGCTGCGCGGCGAGATCCGTTTCTGCTTTGCCCAGACGGAGCCGGACGCGGGAAGCGATCCGGCGGCCATGCGCACCCGCGGGGTGCAAGATGGCGACTCGTTCATCCTCAACGGCACCAAGCGCTTCATCACAGCAGCGGGGCGCGCCGATTACGCCCAGGTCATGGCCGTAACCGATCCGGAAAAAAGAGCCCGCGGCGGTATCACCTGCTTCGCCGTGGACATGAAGAGCCCCGGAGTGCTGCTCGAACGACAGTGGCCGACGATGATGGGAGAAGCGCCCTGGCAGATCGTTTTCGACAACGTTCGCGTGCCCGCCGCGAACGTGATCGGCAGCGTCGGCGGTGGCTTTTCCCTGGCGCAGAAATGGATTCAAGAGGGGCGCATCAGAGGACACGGGGCGCGTCCGGTGGGCATCGCGCGGCGGGCGCTCGATATGATGATCGACTATTCACAACATCGCGTCACCTTTGGCCGGCCCCTGGCCGATCGACAGGCGATCCAGTTTATGATCGCCGATTCGGCGATGGAGCTGCACGCGGCGCGTCTCATGGTCTATGAGTGCGCCTGGCGTCACGATCGCGGCGATGACGTACGCAATATCTCCTACATGGTCAAGATCATGAGCACCGAAATGGCCGGTCGCGTGGTCGACCGCGCCATACAGGTTCACGGCGGCGTCGGATTGACCAAAGACTTGCCCCTCGAATGGTGGTATCGCCAGATTCGCAGCACGCGGATCACCGAAGGCGCCAACGAAGTGCTGCGCTGGCGGCTGGCGCAAAATCTGATTCGAGCTCACGCATGAACTCTTTCTTCGCAAAGAGCCGGGACAAAGTGACCATGACGCGACCAAGGCATTATATTGCTCACCTTTTCGGTTTCACCGCCCTGTTTTTAAGCGTAATTTCCGGCCCGGCGGCTGGAGGTCAAACAACGGGCCCGGTTAAAATAAAATCGATCACTTTGGGTCTCGTCTCCGCAACGTCCCAGAAAGAGATCGAAGCGCATTTTCAAAACTTCGTCCGTTACGTGGCTCGGCAACTCGGTGCTGGGACGGGCATCGAGGGAAAGGTGGTCATTGTTTCGTCGGCTTTACAGATGGCGAAGCTGCTTGAAGAAAAGAAGATCGACTTTTACATGGAGAGTCCCTATCCAACCTACCTTGCCAACAAACAGGGAGCCGCAGTCCTTCTCCTTCGACGTTGGAAAAGCGGGATGGCTGAATATCGGGGCCTCATTTTTAGCAAGAAGGACAGCGAGACAAGCCGCCTCGAACAGCTGCGCGGCAAGATGATAGCTTTTGAGGACCCCGGATCGACTTCGGGCTATTTTCTGCCGAAAGTTTTGCTTCTCAAGAAGGGATTTACGCTCATGGAAAAACCCGGACTCGACGCGAAGGTTAGTCCGAAAGAGATCGGCTACGTTTTTGCCTCTAGCAATGTCAATGTCGTGAATTTAGTTCTTTCAGATCGTGTCGCCGCCGGGGCGTTTAGCAATGATGATTACGGCGTACTTGACGAAAAGAGAAGAGCCAACGTTACTATTTTGGCCCAAACTGACCTGTTTCCTCGTCACCTGGTCTCGGTTCGCAAGGATTTGGATCCGACGGTGAGAAATCGCCTGAAGGAAATTTTGCTTTCTATGCACCAAAACGACGAAGGTCGAACCATCATGCAAAAAACCGAGAACACAACGAAGTTCGACCTGCTGCCCGGAGGGGAAGAGAATGTTCGGCGAAAGCTGGTTGAAACGTTCCGTCCGCGATAGAAGGACCTGTAGCTGAGAATCAGTCAGTTCTCCAAAATCTTTTTCACCCTTTCCATGACATCAGGTGGTTGGCTGGTAACCTCCTTCGCCAGATTCTGCATCTCTTCCCACGATACAGGTTCAAGATCATAGCGGCGCTTTTTCACCGCGGCGATGAACTCCGGGTCTTTGAGCATCTTGGCATAACCCTCCCGGATCGTGCGCGCGAGATCGGCGGCCATGCCCGGCGGCGCCAGCATCGGCCTGCCAAACCCGCCCGATGAAAGAACCACCGCCGCCATGCGTCGAAGCGCATCAGGAGTCTTTTGCTTGTCCATCAATTCGTACAGCGTCGGTACGTCGCCAAGCCTGGGATCGCGTTTTCGGCCGGTCTGGATCAGGCTTTTGACAAACCCGTTTTGGAACCAAGTCCGCGTCGGTTCTCGTCCGACGAAGCTGCCGATGTCGTACGCGCGGCAGTGCAGCTCCCCGCGTTCCACGGCGATATCAATCTCGCCGCCGCTTTGGTAACCCGTGACCGTTTTGAACTTAAGACCGAGAGTTTCTTCCAAAACCTTCGGAACGAAATATCCGGTCGCTCCCGTGCCCGCGCCGCCGCAACGCGGCGGCTCGCTAGCGCGCCGGATGTCTTCGAGCGTCTTGTACGGACTGTCCGCCCTCATGTAAAGCTGCGCCTCCAGTCGTTCGGGCGAGCCAATCCAGGTGAACTTGGCCCAGTCGAATTTCGCCGTGTCGCGACCGAGGATCTGATCGAAAAACGCTCCGCCTTGTAATGCACCTAACGTTAGCCCATCCGGCTTGGCCATGTTGTACAGATAGTTCGCAGCGACCACAGAGCTAGCGCCCGGCATATTCTGGGGCACAATTGCCGGCTCGCCTGGCAAATTCTTGCCCAGAAACTGCGCGACTAGGCGCGCATATAGATCGACACCGCCGCCCGTGCTCGTGCCAATGATGAGCCGGATCGTTTTACCTTTGAACTCAACTTCGCCTTGCGCACGGGCGACGCCATGCCCCATCGTGGCTAGAGCCGCAACCAACGCGGTCAACCGAATTCCCGCAACGCGCGATTTGCTTTTCATACTACTTAACTCCATCTACAGGTGAATTTTTGCATCTAGAACAGTCAATTCGGAAGGTTCTGAGGCAAGCACAAGCGGATTGATATCGATTGCTTTGATCTTGCCGTTCAGTTCCACCGCTAATTGCGACAGCTGCAGGACTGCATCGATCAAACCATTCAACTGAGCCGCGCTCTTGCGCACGACCGGAAACGCCCTGAGCGACGAAAGCATATCTCTAGCGTCAGTCTCAGCAAGCGGCGCGAGCCGCAGGGCGTAATCCCTGAGCAATTCGGTGAAAATGCCGCCCAAGCCGCACATGATCACGGGGCCAAACGTCGCATCGTATTTAACGCCGAGAATAGCCTCCAAATCATGCGCGATATATTTCTCGACGCTGAGCAAGAACGTTTTCCGCGTCAGGGCGGAGGCCGCTTGTCGGATCGCTCCATACTGTTTCTCCAGTTCAACGTCGTCGCAAATTTTACCGCTCACAAGACCTGCATCGGTTCGATGCGCCACGCCGTCAACCAGTCCCTTTATGATCACCGGATAGCCGAGTTTGTCAGCCCCCGCTGTTGCATCTTCCAGCGAATGCACCAGAACGTTTCGCGCACACTTGAAGCCATAAGCGCCGAGCAATTCGATCGTTGCAGCATGCGACAGCATCGACGCTCCGCTACCCACCTGCAGTATTCTGTCAGCATCCGGGCAAACCGAACCACGAACAGTGTCTGCTTTAGACGCGCCTGCGCCCTGGCGAAGATATTGCCCGTAGTCGATGTAGCCCCGCAACATCTTGAAACAAGCGTCCGTGGCCGCGTCAAAGACGGGAATGTGATGTTTTTGGAAAATATCGCGCATCTCCGGCTCGGAGAGATTGATAATTGCCGCAGCGGTCTTGCCGAACTTCTCGGACGCCGCAGCAAAATTTCTGGCGTACTCCTGACGCACCGCCAGTGGGCCCGTGAACATCAGGAGGCAATCGTTGGCGGTATCGGACGCGAAGGCTTCGCAAACGGCGGAAAGAAAGCCCGGACTTCTCGATGCGCCCGCGGTATCGAAGGGATTGGTCAGGATCGCGCTGCGTCGCTCGGGGATTCGCGCCTTAGCTTCCGCGGAAATGTCGGCGAGATCGAGGCCATATTCGCTGGCCTTATCGGCCATCAGGCTCGCCCCCGCCCCGCTCGAAGTCATGACAAGAATGCGACCGCCTCGAGGAACAGGTTGATGGGCGGCGAGTTGAGCAGTGCCCAAAAATGTTTCCACCGTATCTGTCGATATGACCCCGAACTGGCGGAAAGCGGCTTCGTAAACTTCTCCACAGCCGGCCATTCTCGCCGTGTGCGCCATGGTCGTGATCGCACCGCGCTCGGACTTGCCGACTTTGAGCACGACGATGGTCTTCTTCAACTCATGAGAACGACGCGCAAGATCGAGAAATCTCGGGCCATTCTTAAGTCCTTCCATGAGGACAGCGACGACTTTCGTGGTCTCGTCTTCCAAAAAGAATTCCACGAAATCGCACAAGTCCAAATCCATTTCATTGCCATTGCTAACCAGATAGCTGAGACCCTGATTCGCCTGCACCGCGCGATGGCCTAAGACTCCGAGGAGCGCGCCACTATGGGACGCAATGGCAACTGGACCGGGCTTGAGCGGCAATGAGAACGAATGATCGTAGCCGACAGGGATCCCTTTGATGACGTTGAAAGCGCCGTGGCAGTTGGGCCCGCACACTCGGATGTCGTACTGCTTGGCGATGGCGTTTAATTGCGCCTGGCGTTCCTGACCTTCCGGACCCGATTCGCTGAAGCCGGCGGAGCCGACGACGGCAGCTTTCACACCTTTGCGGCCGCATTCTTCCAAGACTTGAGGCGATAGACGCGCATCCACCATGAGCACGGCCACATCCGGAGCTTCCGGAAGATCTGTCACGGAAGGGTAACAGCGGACGCCACTGATTTCGGTGGCTCTCGGATTAACCGGATAGATTTTCCCGGAAAACCTGGATTGCAGCACGTTGCGCAAGGGCAATCCGGACGCCTTTGCTGGATCGGAAGAGGCACCAACGATGGCAATCGATTGCGGTTCAAAAAGAAGTCGAACGCGTTGATCGGACAAGAAATTCCTCCGGTGAGCAGTCTTGCTGGTTGGGTGGGCGTGACGGGAGGCCGTCACGCCTTCGTGGAAATTATGAAGGTAACCACCTTGGACTTGACCGGTCCGAGACCGGCTCGGTGGGTGCATCGCCGTTGGAGCTCATCGTCTCGGGACGCTGGGGGCTTTTGATCGCTTCTTTCCATGGAGAGGGCGCGCCCTTATATGCCGCAGGTCCTTTGATGAAGTGGCGGGCGTGCTCCAGAGTCTCGACGAAAGGCATATCCATCGCGTAGAGTTTTTTCCCTTTCGGCCTAGGTCCGCTCTTGGAAACATGCCCCCAGAGCGGGTGACCCACCATCTCTTCCGCCATCCAGACCGCTTCGATGAGTTTTTCCAAATCTACGCCCGTTTCGATTCCCATCCCTTCCAGCATGTGAATGAGGTCTTCCGTGGGAGCAAGACCCGCGGACCGGCCGTTGCCGCAAAAAGGACAACCTCCCATACCGCCGATCGCCGGTTGCAGCAGCAAGGCATCGGTAGCGTCCAAAACTTTCAGGCAAACATAAGAAGACGTCAGTGCCATACCGCGCGTGTTATGGAGATGAAGGTTGAAGCTTTTAATCGACGGCCAGCGTTCCTTGATCGCCACTAATTGCCGCTCCACTTGATCGGGCATGTTCCAACCCATGGGGTCTGAGATGCCGACTTTGGTGACTGGAATCTCGGCCTCTTCCCACAGCCGATACTGCCGTTCGAGCATCGTCATGCGGTCGGCCTGAGTAACCTCACCGGTCCAGTTGGATCCCCAGGAAGCGCTGATACCGATACCCGCCGCTTTAGCGCCCTTGGCCTTTGCTTCCTCAATGGCTTTGGGCCAGCGCGCCATCTGTTGGGCGATGGTTCTGTTGATATTGCGCTGCGCGAAAACGTCGCACAGATACACCGCGGTTTGCGCCTGGTATTTTTCATCCGAGAGCGGCGGAATATATTGTCGCAGCCTTTCTCTGCCCATCTCATTGAGCGCGGTCGCGGTATAGGTGACGCCGGGCTTGGGATGAAATCCTCTTACCAGCTCGTCGATGCAAGCCATTTGCGGCACCCATCTTGGACTTACGAAGGAACCGACGGCGATTTCTTTCAAGCCCGTTTCCGATAATGCATCCAGCAGCCGGATCTTGTCGGCCACCGGAATATCCGGGCGCTCGATCTGCAGGCCGTCGCGCATTCCTTCTTCGGTCAATATGACTTTTGCATAATTACTCATGTGGTCTCCCTAAATATTTGCGGAATTCTATCTGGCTAATCATCTTTCCAGGACGCCGAACGCTTTTCCGTGAAGGCCGCAGCCCCTTCTCTCGCGTCTTGGCTCTCATAAGGACTCGGTCCCGGCGCCATCTTCAACGCAAAGAAAAGCGGCGACCCGATGGACTTTACCGAAAGCTCTTTAATCCGGCGCAGCGACACGGGCGCGTTCTTAGCTATCTTTTCAGCTAAAGCCGTGGCGGCCGGCAATAGCTCGGGCAGCGGCACGACCTGATTGACCAGGCCAAAGCGCAAGGCCTCTTGAGCGGTAATCGGCTCGCCCGTAAAAAGCATTTGCATCGCTATCCCTCTCGGGATCAAATATTGAAGCATCACCGTGGCGAAGTTCGCGCCGCGGCCCCGCTTCGCCTCGGGCAGCCCGAAGCTGGCGTTCTCAGAGGCGATGCGAATATCGCACGCCAGCGAGAGCTCACAGCCGCCGGCCAGCGCGTAACCGTTGACCGCAGCGATCACCGGCTTATACGTTTCGATAACAATCGCGCTGGAGTGCGGCGGCTCGTCCAAGGCACCATAATCCGGCCCCACGCGATGGGACTTTTTCTTAAAGATCTCGTTGTGTTCCTTGAGATCCGCTCCAGCGGAGAAGGCCTTGTCACCTGCGCCGGTGATAATGGCTACTCTGATAGACGGCTCATAACGAACTTTCATGAACGCATCGATGAGCCCCTTGCGCACCTCCTGACCCAACGCGTTCATACGCTCGGGACGGTTGAGTGTGACGTAGGCGATGTGGTCTCTTTGTTCAAATAAAACGTAATCAGACATGATTGACTTTACCTCAACAAACTTTTCCGACTCTCAGCGCGGAAAATTATCACCGGGGAAGGATAACTTCAACGTGTATATCGCAGAGGAGAGACTTACGGATGCACGGTTTCCAGAAACCAGTCGGTGGGAATCTCGCGCCCTGCTCCCCTGCGCTTTGCTTCAGCGTAGACGGCTGCGCCCACGGCAGCGAACTGGAGGCCGATGCCTAAATTATTTAGAAAGCAGGTAGTCTCTTCCGCCGTGGCTCGACCGGGGACTTTTCCAGACACGAGCTCCCTTAGCTCGGGGGCGGCGAGCCAAAAGGGACGCTCCACAAGGGATCCGGCGGCTTGCCCGGGGCCCTTTTTGATGATGTCGATGGCGTCGTGAGCGGCTATGCCGTCGTCTCCGAAACCAGCGACGTAGTTTTCCGGAGCATGCTTGTGCGAGTGTATAACCAACCGGTCTACCTTTCGAATCGTCTCATCGCCGAGTTCCGGAACCCGGACACAAGTCAGATGCATACCCGGCCGCACCCACTCCGGGTTGACGACCCTCGTTAAAGAGTTTGTGGTGGTTGCAATAATATCCGCATCACGCACGGCTTCTTCGGGACTTTCCGCCGGCCGTACTTCAGCCTTAACTTTTTGTTGCATTTCTTTTGCGAAGGCTTCGCGATTGCTTTTCGTGGGGCTGTACACGTTTACTCTTTTTAGATTTCGTACCGCGCACATAGCCGGCAAATGGCTCCCCGCCTGCCAGCCGGAACCGAAGAGCGCCAAGGTACTCGCGTCCTCCCGCGCCAAACAACGGGCCGCTATCGCGCTGCTCGAGGCCACCCGCATGCGCTGGACGACCCCATCGGGAAAGATCGCCAGCGGTTCGCCGTTCTCCGTCGAGAACAACATAACCAGGCCCACATATTTGTCGCCGGGAGCGGCAGGAACCTTGGTCTTTAAAACCCGGCCCCCCTGCTCTCGCCACCGGATAATGTCGGAATTGATGCGCATCGCGACGATGGGCGGATCGACGAGTCCTGCCTCCATCGATTTGAAAGCATAAACGCCCGACTCATTGGGAGAGGGCAGGACCAAATCTGTGCGCGGGCGATTGATCGCCGTACCTTTATCCCAGCTCTTATAGGCTTTCTCGAGTGCGTCGATACATGTGGCGATAGATAAAAAGGACTCGATTTCTTCGTTGCTCAATATCAGCATGATTGCTGGCATATCAACGGCATTGCTCCAGGTCAAGCAAGACCGTGCAAGAGCTGCCCCGCAGCAAGCTTCGGGGAACCAAACCCGCAGTGATTGAACACGCTTCAGATCATGAGAAGGTGGATTTTGGATGCACCGGCTCAGTTCGTCAACCGCTGCCGCACGCTGCGGCGCGCCAAAAGCAGTAGCAACGCGGATGCGCCCAAGGTGTAAAAGAGATCCCACAAAACAACCGGAGAGAACTCACCGCTAAAGGACGCCCGAGCCAGCCGAACGGGATGAAGCAGGGGTAAAGCTTCCGCTACCCATAACCACGGTTGAGTGAGGCGCTCCTCGAGAGGAAAAAAGACATCGGAAAACAGAAACAAAGGAGTTAGAAACAGCGTAAAATAAAAACTGAAAAGATCGATGTTCGGGATGCGCAAGGAGAAAACCAGTCCGATCGCAGCAAAAAGGAGTCCCGTCATTGGGATCACCAACAAAACCCAAAGGGACGACGGCAATGGGGCAAGGCCGAAGAGCGCCAGCACGACAAAAAAGCAACCTCCGTAAATAGATGACCGCGTGATCGCCCACAGGACCTCGCCGGCCAGCACATCGTCCGGCTCGATGGGCGTTGTCATCATAGCGTCGTAGGCTTTCTCAAAAATGAGGCGGACATAGATATTATAGGTAACCTCGAAGCTCGCGCCATTCATGGCCGCCACACAAACCAGCCCCGGGGCAAGAAACTCAATGTAGCTCGTCCCGCCCATCTCGGAGACATAAGCACCGACGCCGATGCCGATCGAAAAAAGATAAAAAACCGGCTCGAAAAAATTCGGCAGGATATTCCACTTCCAAGTGCGCCGGTACATGGCTGCGTTGCGGCGCCAAACAGCGAGGGCGTAGGGAGCAGAAAAACTCATGAGCTCCCCTCAAGACTCGCTCCGGTTAAGGAGAGAAAAACATCCTCCAAATTCGTCGGCCGAACGATGATCGGGCGGCGATCGCCGTGGTCGTAGCGCCGAATCCTGTCGATAAGCTGGGTTGCGTCTTCGACGTATAGCATGAGCCGCTGCCCTACCCGCAACCGGCGGCCGAACCGCACGAAACCATCAAGCACCGCCGCTTCTTCCTGCGGCGTGCAATCAAATTCGACCGTTTCTGGCGCGAGTCGATGGGCAATGAGGTCCCCCGGTGCCCCGGCATCAATCACACTGCCACCCGATATAATTGCGACGCGATCGCAGAGACGCTGGGCCTCGTCCATGTAGTGGGTGGTGATGAGTACGGTTGTGCCGGCCGTCCGCAGTTCCCGAATACGCGACCACAAAACCAGCCGTACCGCCGGGTCGAGGCCGGTCGTGGGTTCATCCAAGATCAAAAGTTCAGGCCGATTCATTAGCGATAGTGCGATGGCAAGACGCCGTTGAAATCCGCCGGAAAGTTGACGCACGGGAACGTCGGCGTGGGAGCGCAAATCGAGAAAATCGATCAACTCAGCCGCGCGGCGGGAAAGTTCCGGTTCGCGCAGCAGGTGGTAACGGCCGAATACACGCAAGTTTTCTTTGGGCGAGAGCGCTTCGATCAATACGTTTTGCTGCAGGGTCACGCCAAGCCGGGAGCGGACGAACCGCAGATGTTGGTTAATATCCAGGCCGAAGACCCGAATCGTGCCGCTGGTCGCGCGCGTGACGCCGTATATCATGCGCAGGGTCGTAGTCTTGCCCGCTCCGTTGGGCCCCAAAAGACCGAAGCAAGCTTGCGCTGGGACCTCCAGATCCAAATTATCCACAGCCACGCGCTCACCGAATTTTTTCGAAACCGATCTTGCGGAGACGATAGTCGACCCGGTAGATATCTCTTTGACAGCCAAACGAAATTACCTCTTAGCCTTAAGGACCTGTAAGAAATGTGGCTTATCTTGCCCATGACCGCAAGATAGGTCTAGCAGGCTGCTGAAAAAGCCTTTAGACCGTTCATGCTTCGACTAAGCTCAGCACGAACGGTCAATGATTGTTATCGCTAATGCTTGACCCGATCGCCCTGAGCATCGTCGAAGGGTGCGCTCAATCGCCTCGCTCCAACGTAGTAAGCTTGGAATAGTGGAAGGATGGAACGATGGATTGATGGGTTCAAAGCCCCATATTCCAATGTTCCAATATTCTAACACCCCATTCCGCTCGTACGCCTCTGAGATGTTTTTGAGCAGCCTGCAAACAGAGTTTTTCAGCAAACTGCTAGGGGGGCGATAAAGACTCAGGACACCGGGGCGATCATAGGCGAATGAGCTCGAAGACGGGATAACGATCGGCGATGGGGGCGAATGATGCCGAAGGGGCGCCGGCAGGGACGGGAAAAAATCGTCGGACCATCCAACGGAAACGAGTCACATAAGCTTTCAGGATCTTGGGTTTCTCCGCAGCCAACACCACCCGCACTCGAAACTCCGTTCGCAACCTGCCTCTCTTGAGGGTAATGTTGCGGTTGGCCAGAACGTTACGCGACCACTGGGTCGATCCCCGAGTCGCAACCAAGAAAACCTTTCGGTTGTAGCTCAAAACATTGACGGGTACGGAACGAATCTTGCCGGTTTTGCGGCCGGACACCTGCAATACATAGCTGTTGGGCAGCCCTAAGCCAACTCTGGTGATCCAACCGTATAGCCGGTTGACGACTCGGGCGGCAAAACTCGGCCGAATAAAATATAAAGGCTCTTGATCCGTGCGAGCTTCTACAGGATCAGTGGGATTTTCTCCCTGTAGTAAAAGCCGCGTCTCCGTTTCCATACTTTGGAGCCCCGATTCTGAGTTTCGACCCATTCGGTTTGTTGGTGGCCGGGCTTCGGGACCAAGGGAGCGAGTCGAAGCCGAAAACTACAAACCAATACGCTTCCGCTCGAAGCGTTTCAGATCGGAAACCTTACAAACGCATTTGCCAGGATGATGTTTACCCTCGCTACAAGCAACAAAAAGTCCAGCTTGTAAACTGGTCTTATAGTAACGGCTACCTTTGACTGCCCTAGCGCTTTAGCCGGGAAAGGTTCCTACGACCATGCTTCACTATCCGCTGGTAATTCAGAGAGATTGTCAGCTAGTCTTAAACAAAGTCTAGATAAGATACGATTCGGTTAAATTAAGGTGACTTGGCGAGATTCGAACTGAAACGGGCGGCAGTTTGGTAAAACGTATGGTTAAGCCATCACGTGATGTCTGGATTTGCCGACGGTCATCTGGTTAAAATCTGACAACTACGTTCTAAAAAGGGGCCCAATTGCCTATCCTAAAGCCTTATATAGAACGAAATATCAAGGCGAATATCTAATCATTTAATGGTTTCATAATGCACGATAACCGTGAGAGCATCGGCGAAAGCTGTGGCGAGCAAAACAGTGAAGCGACGATGTCAAAATATTGGCGCAGGCTTTGCTTCAAAAAACTCCTGCAAAAGATTGTACTTAACTAAAGTTAAGCACACCCACGGAAAGGAGGTGAACCTAGAATGAACCTAAAAAAGCAGATTGGTGCAGTGCTCTTGGCGCTCACGTTGGCTCCGGCCTATGTCATCGCTCAGGACATGGAGTTCAACGGAACTATCGTCAGCAAGGAAGAGAAGTCCATCAAGGTCAAGACCAAGGACGGCGAAAAGATGCTTGCCATTGGTACTAAGACCAAGGGAGTTGAAAACGCAAAAGACGGAGCCAAGGTTACCATCAAATATACCGAAAAGGATGGTCAGCTGAGGGCCAGCGAGATCAATCCACGCTAATTGAAATAGGACTTTGAATAAAAAAGCGGGGTTTTAAAAAACCCCGCTTTTTTTTGTTCAAGGCGCTCTCAACTGTCGTTGTTCCCGTTGGGCAGTGCACCCGCCATCGAAAAAGATGAGCGGCTCATGAAAAATTCTGTAGCTCGCTCATCGCGCTTTTGTGTTCAGCCGCGACCATCAACTGAAGAGCGCAACGGATTTTGGTGAGGCTAGATATTGGACGAGAGCAGTGTGACCTGAAACCGAAACCAAAAACCCCCGAGACAGGCTGAAGCTCCGGCGCAACAGCCTGTCCCTTCTTCGCTTAAGCTTTGCTACTGCTTCGGCTGTGACACTAGGCGGAGATAGGGTTTCAGCGTTTTCCAGCCGCTTGGGTATTTCTTTTTTGCGTCTTCATCAGAAACCGAAGTGACGATGATGACGTCATCACCCTGCTTCCAGTTGACCGGTGTGGCAACCTGGTGCTTAGCGGTTAGCTGCATCGAGTCCACTACACGTAGTACCTCGTCAAAATTGCGGCCGGTCGTCATGGGATAGGTGAGCATCAGCTTGATCTTCTTGTCCGGTCCAACAACGAACACCGAGCGGACTGTGGCATTGTCTGCCGCAGTTCGCCCCTCGGCAGTTCCGCTAGCGCTGGGATGAATCATGTCGTAGAGTTTGGCGACCTTGAGATCAAAGTCACCGATAATCGGATAGTTCACCGCATGGCCCTGGGTTTCCTCGATATCCTTGGACCATTTCTTGTGATCGGTAACGGGATCAATGCTCAGACCGATCACTTTACAGTTCCGCTTCTCAAACTCTGATTTGAGACCCGCCATGTAGCCGAGCTCGGTAGTGCAAACCGGGGTGAAATCTTTTGGATGGGAAAACAGAATGGCCCACCCGTTACCAATCCAGTCATGGAAGTTGATGGTTCCTTCCGTCGTCTCCGCGGTAAAATTGGGAGCTTCTTCTCCGATATGGAGTGCCATGATTTCTCTCCTTTCTGTTTGATTAGAATCTATCGCTATCGCTAATTAGAATGTTAGTCAACACGCTCAGACGCGATTTAACCAAAAGTTAAACGACTGTAAGGCGTAAGATATCAACTTCGCCTGATGCACTGCTCGAAAAAAAGCATATTCATCACGAGAACTGTTTCGGAGCTCAGAGCCAAACGAAGGTCAATTTACCTTTGGTACATTGTGTAAACTTTTGGCTTCCGAAACCGTCTTATACTTCAGAACATATTCCCCAAGGAGGTCACATGAGAAAAATTCAAGTATTTTTAGGCAGTGCGGCACTAGCCTTATCAATGATTTCAGCCAGTTCGTTGCCGATGGCCGCTTACGGTCAAGCCGGCACAGGCGAATCCGGTCCCGCCAGGCCAAGAATGCATCGCATGTTGGGTGTCGAGGCACCGTGGATTAGCATTGCTCTTAGACACCAGAAAGAACTGAGTCTGAGCTCAGACCAGGTCGCAAACCTGGAGAAGATACGCACCCTTTACCGCGATCAGAGTACTCCAATCCAGGAGCAACTGCGCGCCGCTGAAAGCGAAATAACCGGGGTACTTCAGGAAACGCCGGCGAACCTCATCCAGGCTAAGCTCAAGATCGAGCAGGCCGAAAAGCTCCGTTCTCAGCTTCGCTATCTGCGCGCGGAGGCGCTCGAAAACGGCAAGTCCGTGTTAACAGCGCAGCAGCGAGACCAGCTAAAAAATCTCGTCTCTTCTCGCCATCCTGGTTTGAAAAAACCGCAAGGCCAGCCCTCCTAGTCCCCTTTAACGAAAACGAAAGTAAAGTTTTTATCCACGGCCCCTTCTCCTCTATCCTCTCCCCCGACAACGGGGGAGAGGGTTTGCCGTTCGCTTGAACGACACGCCGGAGTGTCGTACGGTTACAGCGTCCGAATAACGTATCATGGGAAAAGGAGTTTCGATTTATTATGGCTTCGGCAGAACTTAT
>Ga0209857_1000048_pt1 | contig 23751 bp, 21 predicted proteins | sample GWRWN1_10_20_FD_187226 | JGI IMG/M metagenome (GOLD analysis project Ga0209857, IMG submission 187226) | Riverbed sediment microbial communities from areas with no vegetation in Columbia River, Washington, USA - GW-RW N1_10_20 (SPAdes)... | ecosystem: Environmental > Aquatic > Freshwater > River... | reverse complement strand
AAAGCTCTATGGTTTCCGGGTCGCGCGGGATTTCTCGGATCGCCGTTTGATAGTCTTCGGGATTGATCGGTGAGGGGTCATCGCCGGTGACCTTGCGGTATTCTTTTTCAAACTCGGGATCATCATAGGCTTTGCGAAATGCCGCCTGAAGAATTTGCACTTGCTCTTTCGGTGTCCCCGGACTGACGAAATAGGGTGAGCCTGCGCCCCGCAGCAACCGGAACATAGAGATGAGGCTTCGCTCCTTTTCAGATCTGGCGAATGTTTCGATATCAGGAAGATGGGTAAATTGAGGAATCTTTTTTCCCCTCGGGACCTCGATAACAGCGTGGAGATGTGCCATTCCCTTCTCGACCCACTCGGGGTGTCTTTTCATGATAGAAAGAGAAACCTCTGAGCGTGCGTCGATCTCGCCCCTCGCGATGGCCACGTCCTGTTCGGGTGATGAGTAGCTGGGGATGAACTTTGGGCTTTTTAAGCTAAGAAAGTAGGCGAAGAAACGCCCCGTGAGATAAACCGGATGTCCCACGGCATGGGAGCCGATCCTGACCCCGGTGGCGGCGCGGAGCTTCTCCAAAGAGTCCCAACCGGCTTCACGGCGGGTCAAAAAGCTGTAATGGCTTTCGCTTTCCGTAGAGCCGAGAAAGATGAACTTGTCCAGATCATACAGGACGCCCCCTTCGCCCAAGATGGCGCTGGCGAGTATACCGCCCGGCGTGCTGCCGATGGTCAAACCATCGGACCTGCCGAATACGTGATTTGCGGCCTTTCGCCCGCCGCCGCCGTCCATGAACTCGATCAGGATTGTGGGCTGTCCGGGAATGTGTTTCTTCAAATACGGGATCAACGCCCTAACCCGCATCTCCCCAATTCCTCCCGGTGTGCTGCCGCGGACGAGAGTAATGGTCTTTCCCTGATAAAAGGGAGTTTGCCCGAAAGCTCTCCCCGCCGGCGCCAGCAAGTAAATCAAGGATAATAGCCCAACGACTTTCACCGAACGGGTCCATTCGAAGTGGAGCTTCATCGTTTACCTCAATGACCATTTGGGAAGCTGTACAGAATATATAGCGAAGGTCGGGCAGGGACAAGGAGAAAACTGCGGCAGGTCTTTCAACTCGCCCTCCGCGAGCAGCACTCTAGCTCCGTTTTATGCCGGACGATGGGTCAAGGAATCGTAGTAGCCCGTGAGTCCGTTGAGGACGTATTGCACGGCGAGGGCCGCGAGCACGATTCCCAACACTCGGGTAATGATGCGCACTTTGCCTTCACCAAAGCGTGCCATGATTCGTTCTCCGGCGTAGAGTACCCACCACGAAATCAGATATACAAAGGCAATGATGACGGCGAGCATCCCCATGCGGGAAGCATCTGCGGCGGCTTGATTGGCGAGCAGCAGAACAGTTGTGATCGTCCCTGGACCAGAAAGCAAGGGGATGGCTAAGGGAAATATCGCGATGTCTTCTCCAATCGTGCCCTGCTCATCGCGCTCGGGCGCTTGCAGGCCCGGACGATGGCCGAACAGCATTGGCCAGGAGACAACGAATAATAAGATCCCACCGCTGATCGCGAAGGCGTACACGGTGACGCCGAGATAGGAAAGCAACCATCGGCCGCCGACGAGGAAAAACAACGTCACGCCGAAGGCGATAACCAACGCCCGGCCTAGAGTTTTTCGTTTTTGGACGCTCTCCAGCTCGCTGGTCAACGCGACAAAACTGGGCGCAACGCCGAGCGGATCAACGACCACAATCAGCGTAACAAACGCCCTCAGGCCGAATTGAAGCAGATCTTCGTCCATGTTCGAGTCTAGTCAATCGATTCCGGTTGTCCGGGTTTTCGTGTTCGTAAGTGATTCCGATCACCTTGACGTTCTCGAATCGTGACCACGGCGTGCCAACCGAGAAACCTCAACCCAGTCCCCTCGCATCAGTGCTTCCTTCTTCCTCCGACTCCAACCTTTGATCTGCCGTTCACACGTTAAAGCTTCCTCCCGAGTCGGGAACTCCTCTGAGAATACTAACCTCACCGGGCGTCTCGTCGAAGTATAGCCTTCAATCGCACCAGCTTTATGTTTTGCTATCCGTTCTTCGAGATTCTCGGTATGACCAGTGTAGTAGGAATTATCAGCACAACGCAGAATATAAACCCAGAAACTCATTTCTTATCGTTTCAGCGCTTTCTGGCGTTGCTCCACTCCTCGGTAACCCCGACTTACGTGTTCGGAGCCCTTCGACATGCTCAGGGCGAACGGAATTTAGTGATTATAATATTTGTAAAGGTTGTTAAAAAAAATCCCTCCATGTTTCACAGGCTAAGGACGACCGGAGAATCATGAACGATTTGCACCCTCTTTTTCCGTTCGCCCTGAGGTACTCGAAGGGTGAACCCCGAGTTTTTTATTGCTCACTCCAAACCCGGAAGAGCCATTAGTTCATCAAGCGGCCGCCGGAGACGTTGAGTGATTCGCCTGTGGTATGAGAGGAGTCGCTGGACGCCAGAAAAAGAGCCGCTTTAGCGACTTCCTCATGTTTGGCATATTTTCGCAACGGCGTAAGTTCTAAGACGCTCTTTTCCAACTCGGAAAATTCCATTCCCAAGCCTTTGGCTCGTTCCGCGTACATGGCGCGGAGGTCCGGTTCGTCCATGCCGCCGGGACAGATGATGTTGGCCCTTATGCCGTGAGGCCCGGCTTCTTTCGCGATTGTCTGCGTTAGCCCCAGGAGTCCCCACTTAGCCGCACAGAGCGAGCCCCGCAGAGCCATGCCTTCTTTCCCGGCTGTGCCGGAGATGCTGACAATGCTGCCGCTTTTCTGCTTGATCATCTGCTTTAAAACGGCCCGGCAGCAAAGAAACACTGCCTTCAGGTTGACGGCGAGCACCGAATCCCATTCCTGCTCGGTGATCTCTTGCACCGGCACCAGAGGTCCTCTGAGCCCGGCGCTGTTGACCAGAATATCGATTTTGTCCCAGCGCCGCAGGGTTTCGCCCACCATGGCGTTCACCTGGCGATCATCCGTGCAGTCGGCCACGATAGCGATCACTCTACCGCCTTTCTCGGTAATTTCTTGCGCCACGCCGTCGAGCTGCGGTTTCATCTTTTCAAGATCCACCAGCACAATGCTTGCGCCTTCTTGCGCAAACGCATGGGCGATCGTTTCGCCGATGCCGCGCGCGCTGCCTACCACAATCGCAACTTGGCCGTCTAATTTCATTCTGATACCTCCTGGCAAACTGCTGAAAAAGCCTCACAGGCTTCGTTGCGCTCGACCGATTTCGCGTCAACGTACAAGGACAGTACGCCTCCGCTCATCGATCATCGCGCGCCTCGCCTCTGAGTCTTTTTGAGCAGCTTGCAAAAGTTTTTTCAGCAATCCACGAGATTCTAGAGGATTAGTTTGTTTTGGCAACGCCGCGCTATCAGCTGGCCATCGTGGCCAATTTTTCTCATTGCGGTCTTGAGTCGAGGCGTGATAGAGGCCGCTTATGCGTATCATGTGGTTGACAGAGGTGGGCACCATTCGACTCTTGACCTTATAGCAGGAGGTTTACATGAGCACCCGTGGCAAGCAAACCATCGTGATCTCTAACGGAACCTTGATCGACGGCACTGGGAATTCTCCGGCTCGGAACGAGGCCATCGTGATCCAAGGTAATCGCATCAAAAGCACGGGGCGCCTCCCCGGCGATATAAAGCTGGAAGACAGAGACAATGTGGAGGTTATCAACGCTGCCGGACAATGGATCATGCCGGGGCTAATCGATGCCCATACCCACCTTTCCTACGGCAACCCCAAGTTGCCTGGCGAAGCCAGGGGTAAAGGTACCACGAGACCTGAATTCAATACGCTGCGGTCGGCAAGGAATGCTCAGCAGGTGCTACGGTCTGGGGTGACCAGTATCTCCGTGCCGGGTGGGACTTGGTTTACTGACGTGGCGGTGCGAGACGCTATCAAACTTGGGTTGATCGAGGGCCCGCGCGTGTACTGTGCCAGTCGCATGATCGTGACGTACGGATCGATAGAGGACGAAGAGCCGTCCTGGGTGGGCACCCCGGAGCACTCCATCGGCATCCTCGCCAACACTGCGGCGGAGATGGTCACCGAAGTGCGGCGACAGTGCAAGCACGGCGTCGACTTCATCAAGATGGCCGATAGCCGCTCCGGCGAAGCCCAGACTATTTCGAAAGAAGAGATCGCGGCGGTAGTCATGGAAGCGCACCGTCACCACGTGCGGGTTGCGATTCACTCTAGAGGGTCAGCGTCGACCCGCGCCGCCGCGGAAGCGGGCGTCGACTGGATTATGCACACCGACCTGGCGACCGAAGCGGATCTCGAAGCCATCGCCAAGGCGGGTGTCCGCATCGTGCCCACCGCGACCTTCGTGGAGCGGGTGTTGGAGTTTGGTCGTGAAGTTGGCCAGGACCAGATTCAAATTAGTATTGACCGGATGAAGCGCAATATGGAAGGGCTTGTGAACGTGCTGCAGCGGGCGCGCGCTATGGGAATAAAAGTCATGTGCGGCACGGACACCGGCAATTACTCCTGGATGCCTTACGGAAAAATGCATGCTAAAGAAGCGGAGATTTTCGTCCGTTACGGCGGCTATACGCCACTGGAAGCGATTGCGGCGTGCACCAGAGACAATGCATTTGCGGTGGGGTTAGAAAATGAAGTGGGAGTGCTGGAGGCCGGGAAGCTGGCAGACGTTATCATTTTAAAGCAAAACCCGGTGGCGGATATACGAGTATTGCAGGAGCCTTCGAACATTGCGCTGGTCATCAAGGATGGCAAGAAGGTGGATTTGGACGCTCATGCCTCGGAAGAGGCCCCGCTGGCTTTCCAAGAGGCAGTCGCTTGAGGTCAACCCTCACCCCTTCCGCTTGCGGGTGAGGAAGAGGATCCCCCGCAAAGGCGCCCTTCGATAGCCTCAGCATAGAAACAGTGACTACTCTCGTGCAAGAAAGGAGACACAAAGATGGAAACGACGACTGCTACGGTGGGTCAAGTTTCTCCGGTAAGACAACCGTTCTTCTCCGGGATGAGCCACGTGAGCCTTCCCTGCCGCGATCTCGAAGAGTCCAAGATCTTTTATGCCAACGTCATGGGCGGAGAGTTGGTCCACGAGACCCAAGGCTTTGTTGAGTTTCGGATAGAGGACATTATCCTCGGGCTCTCCGAGCAGCCTCAAGGCTGGACCGACCCGGAGGCCGAATATCCCCACTATGCTTTTTATATCAGCGGACCGAACTTCGAGCTGATGAAGAGTTGGCTCGATAGCTACGGGGTGCCCAACTATCCTTATCGGCGGGGCGATACCGCGCTTATATATTTTCGCGATCCGTCGGGTAATCTCTTCGAGCTTTACTGTGATGCTGGCTACGAGGGGCTACTGTCTTTGCCATTAGCGCCCCGACGCGGAGGTCCACCGATCGATTTCCGCGGCCTCAATTACCACTGGACTAGCAAAGTCGCCGCACTCGATGCCGGCAAAAGTATACCGAGGCCGAAGTTCACGGCTTTCGCTCACGCGAGCATTTTCTGCCGCGATCTGGAACAGGCGAAACGTTTCTTCACCAAGGTCATCGGCGGAGAGCTGATTCACGACGTCGATGGTTTCGCCGAAGTGCGCGTTGCCGGGATTATCATCGGAATAACGGAACGTTCCGGCCGGCCGACCGGACGAGACGCCGAATATCCTCACTACGCTTTCTTCATCGAACCGGAGGATTTTTTGCCGATGGTCGCGTGGCTTCGCCAAAACGGCGTGACGACCTCGGAGCCGTGGACGCGGGATGGCATCAAGGGTCTCCTGTACTTTCGCGACCCCGCCGGAAATCTCTTCGAGATGTATTGTCCGAAGCTCAAAGAGGCGGACGCTTTCGTGCGCGGGGCAAAACAGGGCGGCAGCTATACAATCGATTTCGCCGGTTTGAATTACCAGTGGAATGGGTAGCGCCTGCATCGGCAGAGATCTTTTTTTCCTGGAAAATTCCTTGCGGCGCGATGAAGTGTCTTTGCACACAACGAAGTCAACTTTAGTTTCGAGACCCGCCAAGATTGCTTCATACATAAACAAACCCTGCCTTGCAGTTTCAGCCCACCGAGATTATAGAATCTCTCTAGTTCGGCAACTTGGTTCTAATCTTTTGAACGGGACAGGAGACGTTGATTCATGAGGCTGCCGCATCGCGATCCGATTCGTTTGGGTCCGACACCCTATGAAGTTTTTCAGGAGAAGGAAGGTATCCCTTCCGTCAAAGGATTTTTTGTCGAAGATTTGATGGATGTCGAGGTCAAACCCTGGGAACGGATGGGCGCCCTTGGGTCGTTTCTGAATCTCGGCGAACAGCAGGAGACGGACGCGTACGTTTGCGAGATACCGCCCGGTAAGCAGACGAATCCGCAGCGTCATCTGTTCGAGACGCTCGTCTACATCCACAAAGGCCGGGGGGCGACGACGGTTTGGTTCGAAGAGAACGCCAAACAGACTTTCGAATGGAGCGCCGGAGCGATCTTTGCGATTCCGCTGAACGTTGCTTATCAGCACTTCAATGCTTCCAATGAGCCGGTGCGTTTTCTTGGAGGCACCAACGCGCCCCACGTGATCAATCTGTTTCACAACGATGATTTTATCTTCCGTAATCCCTTCCAGTTCCGCGATCGATTTCGTCCTGAGCGGGAATTCTTTGAAGAAAATAAGCGGCTGACCGTGCGTTCGTGGGAAAGTAATTTGGTGCCGGACGTCAATCAGTTCGCTCTCGATGATTATCCGATGAAGGGTAAAGGCGTGAAGATCATGCGCTTCGGTCTTGCGGGAACGACCTATGGCTGCCACGTCCAGGAGTTTCCTCCCGGCAGCCGGAGCACGTTTCACCGCCACGGGCCCGGCGCGATTGTTTGCGTGACGCAAGGCGAAGGTTTCGCCATGGTCTGGCGCGAAGGCGAAGAACGGACACGTTTCGAGATCAAGCCCGGGTCTATTTATTCGCCCGGTGATCTTATGTACCATGGCCATTTCAACACGGGACACGCGACCCTGCGCCACTTTGCGATGCGCGGCCGGAGTCCGAAGTACAGCCAGGACCGCTATCGAACGAAACTGCACGAGATGATCCCGTTCGATGAAGAGCCGCCGGATATTCATCCGATGTATCTGGAGGAATTAGAGAAGAAGGGCGTTAAGAGTGAAATTTCAGTTGTTGAAGAGTAGTTGCATTAGAAACCTCCTCTCCCGCAAGAGGCTGTGTCGCAATGTCATCCTGAGGCGCAGCCGAAGGATCTCGTGGTTTGGAACCTATTGATAAGTCGAGATTCTTCACTTCGTTCAGAATGACACGTGTGAGGTTTCGAGCCATTACGACACAGTCTCCAAGGGGAGAGGGAACTTGGCAGGGAATTGTTGAAGCTCACTTCCTTATCTTACGCGAAGTGATTCGAGAGTTTGGCTAATTGAGGAGAAAGAAAATGGCAGAGCTTGCATACCACGATTTCCGGAGTTTCATCGAAGAGGCGAAAAAGATCAGCGACTATCGGTTGATCGAAGGAGCCGATTGGGACGGCGAGATCGGCGCGCTGGTGGAATCCACGGCGGAGCTTGTCCCGCAGCCGCCGATGCTCCTCTTCGATAAGGTCAAAGGTTATCCGGCCGGTTTCCGAGTTTGCAGCCTTCCCTATGCGGCTTACAAACGGGTTGCGCTGGCGTTGGGCTTGCCCACCGACAAACCGAAACTAGAAATACTTCGGCTGGCGGCGCGCAAGATACAGTCCTCAAAGCCGATTCCGCCCAAGGAAGTGAGCAGCTCACCGCTGTTCGAGAACAAGTTGACAGGCAGCGACGTCAATCTACTCAAGTTTCCCGCTTTACGCTTTCACGAAAACGACGGCGGGCGTTATTTCGGCCCCGGCGGCGGACTGATCAACCGCGATCCCGACAGCGGCTTCGTCAACACCGGTACCTACCGGATGCAGCTTCACGATAAGAACACCTTGGGTCTCTGGATGAGCCCTGGCCAAAATGGCCGGCAGATTTGCATGAAATACTGGGAAAAGGGCAGGAGCTGTCCGGTGGTGGCGACCTACGGCCAGCATCCGCTGGTTTTCATGCCGTCCTACACGAAATTTCCTTACGGCAGCTCAGAGATGGAAGTCTCCGGCGGCCTCATCGGCAAACCCCTCGAAATCTTACTCGGGCCCATCACGGGTTTGCCGATTCCGGCGTCCTCCGAAATCGCCATTGAAGGCGAAGTGCCGCCGCCATCTGAAGATGCGCGCGCCGAAGGACCATTTGGAGAATGGCCCGGTTATTATTCCGGTGGGACCCTCGGCACCGGCGACAAACAGCCGATCATTCGAGTCAAGGCGATCTATCACCGCAACGATCCGATCCTGGAAGACGAAGCGCCGCTATGGCCGGGAGCGGTGAAGATGGATTTGCATATCTCCGCGGGTGTTCTCTGGGATCAGCTGGAAAGCGCCGGAATCCAAGACATCGTCGGCGTCTATAATCATACTTCCTATCTGACCGTGGTAGCCATCAAGCAAAAATACGCCGGCCATGCCAAGCAGGCGGGCTTGGCCGCAGTGAGTTGCGCTGCCGCGGCGCGCAACGGCCGCTACGTCGTGGTTGTCGATGAAGATATCGATCCCACCAACCAAAAAGAAGTGCTTTGGGCGATGATGACCCGCGTGGACCCAGCGACTAACATCGACATCGTCGATGGTTGCTGGAGCACCCCGCTGGATCCGCGCATGCCTCCCGAGAAGCGGGAGAACCGCGACCATACGAACAGCCGGGGAATCTTCTACGCCGTGCGGCCGTTTGAGTGGCGGGATAAGTTTCCAAAAGTGAGCCGCTCCAGCCGAGAGCTACGCGAGAAGACCATCGCCAAGTTCAAAGGAATAATTCCGTTTCCGGGCGTCTGAAAAAAGGAAATTCGTGCTTCGAGTCTTAGAAGTTCGTTTACAAAGTCCAAGCGATGGGAGCGACCGAACTCGTACTCGAATCCCCCTCTGTCCCCCTTTTTCAAAGGGGGAATTTTCTCCGTAGAAACTTAACCCCTCTTTGGAAAAGAGGGAAGGGGAGATTTTTGGGGGGAGTGAGGCGGGAATTATCTGGCGAACTGTTGAGACCGGACACTAAAAGTAAGAGGGATTCCGGTGAGCGACGTTTTGCGATTAGGCATAGCCGGCCTGGGAGTGGCGAGCACACAAATCCTGCCGCCCATTTCAACCTTGCCGTTCATCAAGGTTACCGCAGCCGCGGATACGCGCACCGACGCACTGGCGAAGTTCAGGGAAGCGTACAAAGGTGAGACGTTCACCAGCGTGGACGCGATGTGCGCGAGTCCTAACGTTGACGCCGTCTACGTGGCGACACCGAATCAGCTTCACGCCCGGCATGTCATCACCGCCGCCAATCACAAAAAGCATGTGATCGTGGAAAAGCCCATGGCGCTGTCCATCGAAGAATGCGAGGCCATGAATCAGGCGGCGGAAAAAAACCGCGTCAACCTCCTGTGCGGTCACACCCACAGTTTCGATCCGCCGGTGCGCAAGATCCGCGAGATCGTAAAGAGCGGCGAGCTAGGCAAGCTGTGTATGATCAACACCTGGAACTACAACGAATTCATGTACCGGCCACGGATGAAACATGAGCTTGCCACCAGCCGCGGCGTCGTCTTGAACCAGGGGCCGCATCACGTCGATATCGTGAGACTCATCGGCGGCGGCATCGTGCGCAGCGTCCGGGCCATGACGGGAATTTGGGACAAGGCGCGCGCGCATGAAGGAAGTTACGCCTGCTACCTTGAATTCGAGGACGGCACACCGGCAACGTTGATCTACAGCGGCTATGGTTTCTTCGACAGTGCGGAATTGTTTAGTTGGGTAGGAGAAGGAGGACAACACCGAGATCCGGACACGAACCTGAAGGTCAGAAGACAACTGCGCGAGGTGCAAAGCCCGGAAGAGGAAGAACGACTCAAGGAGGGGATGCGTTTCGGCGGGCAGCGCGAAGGCGAGTTCAGCCATGTCTGGTCGGGGGAGCGTAAGCAGCCGTTCTTTGGCTTTACGCTGGTGAGCTGCGAACGAGGCGATATCCGTCAAACACCCGACGGGCTGCTCGTTTATGGGGAAAACGAGAAGCGAGAAATCACTCTTCCGCCGGGCAGGAGAGGGCGCGAGGCCGAGGTCGAAGAGCTGTATGACGCTGTAGTGCACGGTCGGCCGGTGTTTCATGACGGCCGCTGGGGCGCGGCGACACTAGAAGTATGCTTGGCAATGCTCGAGTCGGCAGAACAGCGCAAAGAAATCTTCTTGTCGCATCAAGTGCCGAGCCCGGAGTAGAAAGTAGCTCAAAGTTTCGTGTTCCAAGTTTCGAGTTAATCGAAATTATGGGAGAGCCGTCGCTTCGAGTAAAGGCAAGTTGGCGATGAGAAATGGCGCGAGCATAGGTTCCTTCCCCCTCGACGATCCACGCAAATCTCCCCTAGCCCCTCTTTTTCAAAGAGGGGTAGTGATAAGGGGTGCGGGGAATCGAGAACTCCGTGTGAGAAATTCCCCCTTTTTGAAAAGGGGGATAGAGGGGGATTTAGCGCGCGCTCGGGTATGCCGTGGTTGATGCCGAAATGTTCGTGGTGGGCGTCTCGAACCATTAACGGACGTGCGACACAGTCTCTCCAGGCGGGAAGTTTCGGAGGTCGATGGTTATGACGAAACGTTTGATCACAGTGCTGTTGGTGTTTTTCGTCTGCTGTTTAACCAGACTTTCCCATGCGGCCGAGTCGGCGCCGGGTTGGCAGCATGAATGGGAAAAAACCGTTGAGGCAGCAAAGAAAGAGGGGCGTCTGAATCTCTATGTGGGTCGTTATGGAACGGAGGTATTTCTAAACGAATTTAGAAAGGAGTATCCGGAAATAAAGGTTGTTACTGTCAATGGAACGGGAAATGATTTGGGTACAAGGATCCTCGCTGAAATGAGGGCTGGAAAGGTGTTAGCCGACCTATTCAGCGGCGGCGCAAACACAAACTACAATCTCCTTTATAAAGGGAAGGCCCTCGATTCCATCAAGGATGCGCTAATCCTCCCGGAGGTCGTGGACGAGAGCAAATGGTACGAAGGACAACATAGCTACGGGGACCCCGAAAGGAAGCATATTTACATCTACATCGCCAACCCGACCTCATCATCGCTCTATTTCAATACGACACTGGCAAGTCCTAACGAGTTCACGTCGCACTGGGATCTTCTTAATCCCAAGTGGCAAGGTAAGTTTGTCTCCCAAGATCCCGGCAGCACCGGACTCGGCGCGACGATGATATTTTTTTACTACAGTCCAGAGTTAGGGCCGGAGTTCATTAGGCGGCTGTTTGGCACCATGAATGTCACCTACGGAAAAGACCGACGACAGATCACAGACTGGCTCGTGCAAGGAAAATTCGCCATCTGCCTTGGCTGTAGGGACGCGCCAAGGGCAAAGACTCAAGGTCTGCCGGTGGACGAGTTCGACACGGGAAGCTGGAAAGAAGGCGAAAGCCTTTCCACGGGAGGAGGATCGATCAGCCTGATCAAAGGCGCGCCGCATCCGAACGCGTCGAGGGTGTTCATCAACTGGTTTCTCTCCCGCAAGGGACAGAGCGCGCTGCAAAAGCACCTGGACCTATACGGCGAGCTTCCCCCCAACTCGCGCAGGATCGATATCCCAAAAGAAGATCTCCCGCCCGAAAGCAAACTCATCAAAGGGCGAAAATATCTGGACACCTCTCGTCCCGAGTGGCAGGACATGGCGCCAATTTTCAAGCTGGTCAAGGAGATCAAGAAATAGCCTCGAAGGGAGAGCAGAGAGATGCTGACACTGGAAGAAAATGAGATGTTGACACGCGTTGGTCCTGGAACGCCGGCGGGAGAATTGCTGCGCCGCTACTGGCATCCGGTCGCTATCGCGGCGGAGTTACCAGAGGACAATCCGGTCAAGTTTGTCAGGATCCTGTGCGAAGATCTGGTGTTATTTCAAACCAAAAAGGGAGAAGTCGGTCTCCTGCATGATCGCTGTTCGCATCGCGGCGCTTCTCTATCTTATGGCAGAGTCGAGGAACGGGGGATTGCCTGCGCCTATCATGGTTGGCTCTACGATATTCAGGGCAATTGTCTTGAAACCCCGGCCGAGCCGGCGGAGAGCAATTTTTGCCGGACTGTGAAGCACAAAGCTTATCCGGTCCAAAAGTTGGCGGGGCTTTACTGGGCTTACTTCGGACCTCAGCCGGCCCCGGCGATTCCAAAGTACGATGTTTGGGCGCGCACCGATGGCTGGCACTGGTTGCGCGCGTTGCCGCAACTGGACTGCAACTGGCTTCAGGCCATGGAAAACTCCGTCGACACGGCCCACTTGCATATTCTGCATCAAGAGCTTGTCACCGACGGCTTTAAGGTTGAGAGCACGACCCGTGGCACCATCGACAACTTGACAAAGTTTGAGGTCGAGGAATTCGATCGCGGCATACTCAAGCGACGGTTTTTCAAGGATGGCAAAGTGGAGGAGCATCCGCTGCTGTTTCCGACCGTCTTGCGGCAGGCCAATCGCACACAGATTCGCGTGCCCATCGACGACACCCATACTTGGATCGTTTACGTCCACTTCGTGCCGGACTCAGCGGAACCGCGGGCGAACAAAGACGATGTGCCGGTGGACTACCGCAAGCCTTTCAAGAATCCACTCGGCGTCCGTCATCCGTTCACCAAGTTTCGTCTCGACGAAGTGGATGCCCAAGATTTCATGGCGTGGGAAACCCAAGGACCGATACTCGACCGTACTCGTGAACGGCTCGCGGCTTCGGACCGCGGGGTTGTGATGTATCGGGACATGCTGCGGCGCGAGATTAAGAAAGTGGAGCAGGGCTTGGACCCGATGAATGTTTTTCGCGATCCCAACCACGCGATCATCGATACCAAAATGGATGAATCCCTGCACGTGGGAAAAGCTGGCTCGGTCACCTATCACGTGCCGCCAAAGCAGTGATAGGCAACGCGGCAAGGCAGCAACCAAAAACAATTTGGAATCGGATAATTAAGTACGATCGCTTTGGCGAACGCTTGGTGTTGGCTCAAGTGCTGGGCATTCACTTCGGCCGCACGCGCAAACAAGAGACGGAGAAAATTCTCGAAGGATTGAAGAAACGCGAGCCCGAAACGCGCGGTGTGTCGTACAACAGCGTGGCCAAGCTGGCGATAAAACCGTACCCGGACATTCAAGCGGTAGCCAACGCGTATCGGCTCTGCTGCATGAAAGCGCCAGAGGCGAAGGAGCTGAGCCCGATGTCGATGTGGGACCTACATTTTTTGCGGCAGTTGGATAATTCCGGGTTTATCGATCGGCTCTACCAAGGCCATTGACCAAGGAAATGGCAATTACTCGTGGCGTATCGTCTAAAGCCTCTTCCCCCTTGACGGGGGAAGACTGAGATGGGGGTGACGTGTGTGGCACCCCTACCTTTATCCTTCCCCGTCGAGGGGAAGGAGTTCATGAGGTCTCAATCGGAACGGAAATGTGGCGACAGAACCCATTCATCTCTGACTTTCAGGAAGTTTCCATGAAACGCCTATCTGCGAACTTACTCCTGTTTTTTGTTTGCTGCGCGGCGACGCATTCACGCGCTGCTGATGTCAAACCCGACTGGCAAGCCGAATGGGAGCGGACGGTGCAAGCGGCGAAAAAGGAAGGCGCGCTCTCGCTCTACCTTTTCCAGGGGGAAGGGGAGCTCAGCACGGTGGTGCAACTGTTTCAGAAAAAATATCCCGAGATCAACGTTGTTACGACTCCGGGGCGGGGCAATACGCTCGCGCCGCGCATCATGGCGGAGCGGCGCGCCGGCAAGTATCTCGTCGATGTTTATATCGCCGGAGTGACGACGGCCTATGAAGTTTTTTATCGCGCCAAAATCTTGGACAGCGTGCGCGCGGCGCTGATCCTTCCCGAGGTCATCGATGAGTCCAAGTGGTGGCTCGGCCAGCATCAGTACGTCGACCCGGAGAACCGATACATCTTCCTCTATCTCGGTAATGTAGGCGAGTATGTCTCGTACCATACTAAGTCGGTGGATGCGGCCGAGATTCGCTCCTACTGGGATTTTCTCCAACCCAAGTGGAAAGGAAAAATTCTCTCGCGCGATCCGAAGATTTCTGGCAGCCAGCGTATCGGCTTGCGCATGTTTTACCACACGCCGGAGTTGGGCGCCGAATTCATTCGGCGCCTCTATGGAGAAATGGATGTGACGTTAACTCAAGAAATCCGTCAAGCGACGGATTGGCTGGCGAACGGGAAGTTTGCCATCTGTTTTTTTTGCTCCGAAATCCTGAAAGTCAAAGCTCAAGGCCTGCCCGTCGATGAATTTCGCACCGCCAAGTGGAAAGAGAGCCGGGCGATTTCCGCCGGCAACATGGGTTCTATAGCAATGCCGAGCCAGCCGCCGCATCCGAATGCCGCGCGCGTGTTCGTCAACTGGTTGCTCTCGCGCGAAGGTCAGACGGCGCTTCAGCGCGCCGCCAACACGCCGAACAATTCCGAAGAGTCGCTGCGCACCGATATCCCAAAGGACATGGTGCGCAGCGAAGTACGGCGCATTGACGGCGTCAAATATATGATGGTGGATAAGCCGCAGTATATAGACATGGCGCCGATACAGGAGATCGTCGAGAAGGCTTTGGCCCAGTCAAAGGGCGGTAAGTGAGCAGCACACAGAGAGGATGGAAGATGGAGGATAGAAGATGGCGATCTTCGATCCTCGATCCTCGGTTAGGATTTTCAGCGGGGAAAATCGTTGCCATCTTTCAGAATGACGGTCGGCGAAGTGGTGTACGTGCTTCAAGGGAGAGGGTTGGCGAGCGTCTGGGCCGGCGATCGCGCGAAGAAAATCTTCGAGTGGCAAAGCCATAGCACGTTTCTCATTCCGGGAGATTACCACAGCCAGTAAAGGCAAGTTGGCGATGAGAAATGGCGCGAGCATAGGTCCTTCCCCCTCGACGGGGGAAGAGCCTGCCCTGAGCAAAGTCGAAGGGTTAGGATAGGGGTGATGGTCACGACAAACTATGCGAGGTTAATATGAAACCTTTGTTCACAGCGATCCTGGTGGTTTTCGTCTGCTGTTTTGCCACCGCTTCTCATGCCGCCGATGCCAAGCCCGGTTGGCAGCAGGAATGGGAGAAAACCCTCGACGCGGCGCGCAAGGAAGGGCAAGTCACCGTCTATATCAGCGGCTACGAAGAGGTGCTGCCGGATTTTCAGAAGGAGTACCCGGAGATCAAAGTTAGCGCGGTGACGGGCCGCGGCTCGCAGATCAGCCAGCGCCTGCTGGCCGAGCGACGCGCGGAAAAATATCTTGCCGATGTGGTCAGTTCCGGCGGCGTAACGACGTACCAGCAGCTGTTTCCTGCCAAGGTTTTCGATCCGATCAAGCCGGCGCTACTTCTTCCCGAGATCACAGACACCTCCAAGTGGTATCAAGGTAAACACCACTATGCCGATCCGGAAAATCAATACATTTTCAGCTACGTCAGCTCGGCGACTTACGGTTCTGTCAGTTACAACACGAAGTTGGTCGACGCCAAAGATTTCAAATCCTATTGGGATCTACTTGCTTCCAAATGGAAAGGAAAGATCATCTCGCGAGATATTCGCGTTCCAGGCCCCGGTTCGGGCAATGCGCGCCTGTTTTATCACCTTCCGGACGTCGGCCCGTCTTTCATTCGCAAACTTTACGGGGAAATGGATATTACCTTGTTTCGCGACTACCGGCAGGGAACCGACTGGCTCGCGGTGGGCAAGGCTGCCATCTGCTTTTTTTGCGAGGTCGATGTTTCGAAGCAACAAGGGCTCCCGGTGGAAACTATCGGACCGGGTGTTTTCAAAGAAGGCGCCGGCTTGGTGCAACAGTTCGGCACGCTGGCATTGGTGAATCGCGCGCCTCATCCCAACGCGGCAAAAGTTTTTATCAACTGGCTCCTGTCGCGCAAAGGGCAGATCGCTTTGCAAAAGAATATGCTCAACACGGAGAATCCCGCTGATTCTCTGCGCATCGACATTCCTAAAGACGATGTGCCGCTGTTGAGCCGCCGCGTCGACGGCGTGAAATATCTCGACACCAGCCGGCCGGAGTGGCAGGAGATGAAGCCGATTCTCGATGTCATGAATGAGGCGTTGAGGGCGGCGGGGAAAAGTTAGGATTACGGTTGAGGATTGAGGATCGAGGATGGATGATGGCAGGCCTCGGTTGCATGAATCATGGGTAGTTACGAAATTCCATTCCTTCCCCCTTTGACGGGGTCAGGATAGGGGTGCTATGCACGCAGTTGAATGGGACCATTAATCGCTTTCTTACTAACGATTCATTTTTTCTACTCGGTGGCCCTATCCGACGCCGCAGAGGCGAAAAATCCTGCTTGGCAGCAGGAATGGGAAAAAACTCTCGAAGCGGCCAAGAAAGAAGGGCAAGTTGTCATCTACATCAGCGGCTATGAAGCCGTCTTGCCGGATTTCGCGAAAGAATTTCCCGATATCAAGGTCGTGGCTGTCACTATGCGCGGTAACCAACTCGGGCAACGATTGCTCGCTGAACGGCGCGCGGAAAAATATATTGCCGATGTGGTGAGTTCGGGGGCGAATCCAAACTATCAGCAATTCTATCCGGCGAAAGCGCTCGACCCGATCAGATCTGCGCTGATCTTGCCAGAGGTTATCGATCAAACCAACTGGTACTTAAAAAAACACCAATACTCGGATCCTGAAGGCCAGTACGTATTTAACTATGTCGGTTCGGCGACCTACGGCGCCGTTAATTACAACACGAAACTCGTCGACGCAAAGGAGTTCAAATCTTACTGGGATTTGCTGAACCCTAAGTGGAGGGGCAAGATCGAGGCTCGAGATATCCGCGAGGCCGGGCCGGGTGCAGGCAATACAAGGTTCTTCTACTATCATCCGGAACTGGGGTCGTCATTCATCAAGCGGCTTTTCGGCGAGATGGACGTAACTCTGTTTCGTGATTTTCGCCAGGGGCCGGACTGGTTGGCGACGGGAAAGTTCGCGATCTGTTTCTTTTGCGACGTGGATGTCTTGAAGCAGCAGGGGCTGCCAGTAGACACTTTTGGTCCCGGCGTATTTAAGGAGGGCGGCGGGCTTGTCCAGCAATTCGGCACGGTGGCGCTCGTGAACCGTGCGCCGCATCCCAATGCCGCCAAAGTTTTTATCAATTGGCTCTTGTCACGCCGGGGACAAATCGCATTGCAAAAGAGGACATCGACCGGCGAAAGCCCGGCGGATTCATTGCGGACCGATATTCCCAAAGATGATGTGCCTTACTTGAATCGCCGACTCGAGGGTATTAAATATCTAGACACCGGCAAGCCTGAATGGATCGAGATGAAACCGATCATCGAGGCTGTCAATGACGCGCTGAAAGCAGCAGGGAAGAATTAACCGCAGTGCAACGGAAAGGAGAACGAAATGGCAACAGTCAATAGCAGCCAAGTTGACGAGGTACAGATCTTCGATGTCGGTGAGGCGATGAAGCAGCGAGACCATCTAAGCGGTCGGGTCGATATGGCGAGGTCGCCCAATAGCTTCATCGCGGTGTTTCAGACGCGGCCCCGGGGCGGCGAAACGCACATCCATCAGCACCCAGATTCCGATCAGATTCTTTATATCCTCGACGGCGAGCTCACCGTGGAAGGGCTTTCGGGAAGATTTGTGCTTAAAGCCAACCAGGGCGTCTTGATCCCGGCCGGAGTTCACTACGGGTTTACCAACACGACAGAGCGGGACGTGGTCTTTTTAACGATGAGGACAGAGTCGAGCGGCGGGCGGCGGGTCGCCTACGTTGCCAACGTCCCATCCGATATCCACGTCAAGATTCCGGCCGATGAAATCGGCGCCAAAGGATTTGGCCGGCATATTTACGTCTATGCGATGGACCGCAGCACCATAGGAATATCTCCGCTGCTGATGGAAGAGTGGAACAAAGCGTGCCTGTTGCGCATGAATTGCGAGTACGAAAAACAAGATGGCGTCATCATCGCGAAGTTGCCGCAGAGAATGACGCAATGGTACAAAATCGAAGAGCTGGCGGAATCCGACTATCGCCTGCTGGCCGAGCCCGAGAAGATCCGGGTCCGAATGGATCTAACCCCGCTCGTTCAAAGGCAGGTGTAGTGGGAAGTCTCGCAAATTGATTACGTGATTCTGAGGTCATTCCGGGCAAGCTGGCGATAGCCAGCGCGACCCGGAATCCAGGAAGATCGAGAAGATCTGGATTCCACTTCCGCGGGAATGACGAAGGAGGCTGGCGATGTTTTTGAGCGAATTTCTGCATCACCAACTACAACCGGCGAATCTAGAGAGGTCACCGATGAAGACTAGAGGTTTCATTGGCGTGCTAATGGGCGCATCGATTTTGTCCCTCACTCCCCTGTGGGCTCAAGGTCTGGAGAAGATCGTGGACGGAGCCAAGAAAGAAGGGAAGATTAAGGTAGGGCTTACGGTCAGGTGGGAGGAGGCGGGTAAACCCGGGGCAAAGAAATTTGTCGAAGTTTTTCAAACCCGCTACCCGTTTCTCAAGGTCGAGTATGAGCGGGTGGGAGGTTCGCGGGAGCGTGAAAGAGTCTTGTCCGAGCTCGCCGCCGGAAAAGTTTCCTATGACGTGACGGTGCTGAGCGAAACCCAGGTGGCCACCGCTCTGCGCGCGAATGTAGTGGAAAAGGTCGATTGGAAATCTCTCGGCGTGACGCCCGCTCACGTGCATCCCGACGGCTTCGGCGTCAACTATCGCTCGCAGCTCTACGGCATCGCCTATAACCGCAAGCTCGTTCCCGATGACGTAGGGCGAAAGCTCACGTGGGAGGATTGTGCGGCTCCGAAGTGGAAGAAAAAAGTGGCGATGGACACCAGGCCGCGTCACTTAGAAATATTTTGGCAGCCCAACGTGTGGGGACGGGAAAAGACGCTTGCTCATGCGCGCCAATTAGCCGCGAACGAGACCATCTTTGAGCGCGACCGAACCGGCGCCATGACCAAGCTGGCTCTGGGCGAGTACGCCATTGACTGCGGCAGCTTTTATTCGACCTATTACGAGCAGACGAGATCGGGTAAAGGAGAGCATATCGGCTTTACGCTGGCGGAGCCCATCCCGGTCAACTTGGGCGACGTGGTTTTCATCCCCCGCGGCGCGGCGCATCTCAATAGCGCGAAGCTCTGGATCGTCTGGTCGCTTTCCGAAGAGGGCCAGAGGCTATTGGACGAGGTCGAAGGAAACGGTAGCCCGCTGATCCCGGGCACTCAATCGGCCAAACTCATCAAAGGAAAAAAAGCTGCCTGGTATGAGCCGCAGTATCGAGCGAAAGCGGAGGAGATTCTCAAAGAGATATTAGAAGCCGTCGGACTTCCCATCGTGCGCTGACCATGAAGGAGAGGCTGCCGAGCGGCTCGATTTACTTTTTCATCTTCGTCGTCGGAATTCTTCTCTGGCTCACACTTATCCCCCTGGGGCAGATGGTGATCAGCAGCTTTCGCTCCGGTCACCCGGCCGCGCCCGGACCGTTTACCTTCAATAATTACCTCGTTGCCTATACGAATCCGCTGACCTATCGGATGATTTTCAACACGCTGGTTTTCGCCGGCGGCGGCACGGCGATCACGGTCTTCATCGCCGTGCTTTTCACCTGGCTCCTTGAGCGCACCGACATGCCGCTGCGCAACTTGTGCTGGACCCTACTGCTCATCCCGTTGGCGATGCCCGGACTCCTCTTCTCTATGTCCTACGTGCTTCTCTTTATGCCTCAAAGCGGCATCATCAATGTTTTCATCCGTGACCTCGTCAGCAGTTTCGGCGTGGAGCTTTCTGAAGGGCCGATCAACATCTATTCCCTGGGCGGGATGATTTTCCTCGACGGGATGCGCGGAGTGACGACGGTATTTCTTCTTATCACAGGCGCATTTCGCATGATGGACCCCGGTCTCGAGGAGGCGTCTTTCGCGGCAGGCGCAAAAAACTGGACCACGGTTCGCCGCGTCACCCTGCCGGTCCTGCGGCCGGCGCTCCTCGCCGCCGTCTTATATGAGTTCACCTCTTCGATGGAATCCTTCGAAGCTCCGCTGGTCGTCGGCCTTCCCGGTCGGGTCTTTGTTTACAGCACGATGATCTATACCTCCACTCGCGACGCGATTCCCAATTACGGCTTAGGCGCGGCCTTTGCCGGCAGCTATTTTCTGATGGCGCTTGTGCTCGTTTATTTTTACCAGCGCGCCACTCTTCGGCAGGCCGAGCGCTTTACGACCGTGACAGGGAAGGGATTTCGGCCTCACACCCTGGCGTTGGGCTGTTGGCGCTACCCGGCCCTCGGTCTCTTCGTGCTCTATTTTATTTTGGCGGTTGCTCTTCCTCTAGGCGTGCTGATCTGGACCTCGCTCCTGCCGGTCTATCAGCCGCCGTCGATGAAGGTACTCTCCGAATTGTCGTGGGCGCACTATCACGGGATTCTTACCGGCTCGGGAGTTCTGCATGCGATGTGGAACACCGTGATCATCACACTGTTCGCGGCCACGGCAACAGTGCTGCTGGCGTTCGCCGTCTCCTGGCTGGTGGTTCGGACGAAGGTCAAGGGACGATATGCTCTGGACAGCCTTTTGTTTGCCTCCCACGCCGTGCCGGGCATCGTCGTGGCGCTCTCTTTTATCTTTCTGTATCTCGAGCCGCCGTTTCGCTCCCTCGGTCTTTACGGCACGGTATGGATCGTCTCCCTCGCGCTGATTGCGCAGTACATCGCGTTTGCGACTAGAACCACCAACGCCGCGATCACCCAGATTCACAAGGAGTTGGAAGAAGCGGGAGAAGTTAGCGGCGCGAGCCAGCTGCGGGTCGCTTGGCAAATCACCTTCCCGCTCATCCGCCCCGCCTTTATCGCGGCGTGGCTCTGGGTGGCGGCGCACGCCGTCCGGGCGTTCTCTGTGCCGTTAATGCTCGCAAGCAGGGACAGCTGGCCCGTGTCGGTCATGCTCTGGCATCTTTGGGACGAAGAGCAAAATCTGCCGGCAGCCGCCGCCTTGGGAGTGGTGCTAATCCTGGTGCTGACGGTTTTGACTTTGCTTGCGAGGGTTGTGGTAGCCAAAGGATTTGAGCAAACGTAAAGACGCGGAGAAGTCTTGTTACTCAGGGAGGTCGGGTGCTAAAAAGGCTGTTGAAAAACGCTTTCCCATGCTGCGACCCTTCGGCTTCGCTCAGGACAGGCAGGCTCAGCATGAACGGTTCGCCCTGAGCAGCGTGTCGAAGGGCTCCGAATCAAACTCGAAACAGTCTCCAAGCGAGCGGGAAACAGACCGAAAACGAGCACATCTGAGGGGAAACCCATGAAGAAAATCCTTCTCTCGGCAGTTGCGACTTTAATACTAACCTCTGTTTTTCCCGCTGCCGCGCAGCAGCCGACGAACATCCCGCGGATTGGTTACGTGTCGGGAACCGGCAGCCCCTCCGATCCTGGGCCTTACGTCGAGGCATTACGGCAAGGGCTGAGGGATCTCGGTCATATTGACGGGAACAACATCATGACTGAGTCTCGCGGCGCTGAGGGAAAACCGGACCGTTACCCAAGCCTGGTGAACGAACGCGTACAACTCAAAGTCGATGTTCTTGTCGTCCCTACTCTACCAGCAATCCTCGCAGCGAGGCTGGCGACCAAAACGATCCCCATCGTGATGGTGACCAATACCGATCCAGTCGCGGGTAAGCTAGTTGATAGCTTGGCGCGCCCAGGTGGGAATATCACCGGGCTCTCCACGCTCGCCCAAGACTTAAGCGGAAAGCGGCTGGAATTGCTTACGGAAGTGGTTCCGCGGCTCTCACGTGTCGCAGTCCTTCGGGATGGGGACAGTCAAAATTCGGCGATCGCGTTTAAAGAGTATGAGGCCACGGCACGCGCCCTGAAAGTACAGATTCAATCTCTAGACGTGCGAGGTCCGAACCCTGATCTGGCGCGAAGCCGGCTGATCTCCCTGTGGAGCAGCCAAAGAAGTTCGAGTTTATCATCAATCTGAAAGCGGCCAAGCAGATCGGTCTGACGATTCCGCCGAATGTGCTGGCGCGGGCGGACAAAGTTATTCGGTGAGGCGTAAGGCATAAGTAGTTAGGGACACAAAAAATGATTTCGAATTTGCGATTTTGGACTAGGAATTGAGGATGAGGCGAAGCCGAAAACAAGAACAGTTCTTACAACGCGCGAAATTGCTCTTCGCTGAGGCCGGCCTGTTTAAGAATCTTGCGAAAGGTTCCGGTTGGCAGCGTACCGGGATGCATTGCGACGTAAGTTTGCCTTCCATCGGGATGGCGAAGAACTTTGTGGCTCCCACTCTGTCTTACTTCTACGAATCCGGCGCGAATCAATCTTGTGAGGACCTCACGGGCGGAGTAAGGCATCGGGGATTTCGACCTGAGCGATCAAAGACTTGGTTTCGACAGGAACGCTTTCACCGCGCGAGCGCTTCTCTTCGACCCACGCCTCAATCAATTCTTGAGCGGCAGCGATGGCTCCTTCGATACCCTGGCCGTGAGTGGTCAGGTCGAGAGTCGGAATATGTGCGTAATAGTAACCCTGAAATTCAGGTTCGTTTATCGGCTCAAGAAGCACGGAGTAACGCATGATGATCCCTCCAGCAGAGAATTCTATAACAGCCTCGCCCATTAGCACAAGGTTGTCATTGGTCAAAGGCAAGTTGTTCAAAACACTGATACTCGTAATTTTTATGTTGGTGTTCGTACATCTAGTCCACGCGCAGCAGCTGGCGAAAGTTCCCCGGATAGGGTTTTTAGTAGCAAGCTCCCCCTCGTTCTATTCGAGTCGTATCGAGGCATTCCGGAAAGGTCTGCGCGAGCTAGGTTACGTTGAGGGGAAAAACATTGCCATTGAGTACCGATTTGCGGAGGGAAAGGAAGATCGTCTGCGTGAGCTAGCGGCCGAGCTAGTTAGTCTCAGAGTTGACATTATCGTCGCTGCCGGTAGTGCTGCAGCAGCCAAGGACGCAACCAAGATGATCCCGATCGTCTTTGCTGCAGCTGCCGACCCAGTCGCGAGTGGGATTGTTGCCAGCCTAGCGCAGCCGGGGGGAAACGTTACCGGGCTGACTATTCTTGCTCCAGAGCTAACTGGAAAACGGCTGGAACTACTTAAGGAGGCCTTCCCCAAGGTAACTCGGGTGGCCTTCCTCCGAGATCCATCAGGTATAAACAGTCCGATCGTTTGGAAAGAAGCGCAGGCAGCATCACAGTCGCTCGGGTTACAGCTTCAATCGCTGGAGGTGCGCCGCCTTGAAGATTTTAAGAGCGCATTTGAAGCAGTGAAAAGGGAACGTGCCCATGCTCTTACTACGGCAGCAAATCCGCTCATCAATGCTTATCGTGCCCGGATTTTGGAATTCGTGGCAAAGAACAGGCTGCCAGCGATATACCCAGCGCCGGAGGTAGTGGAAGCCGGTGGCCTCATGTCTTATTCGCCCGATTATTCCGAGATGTTTCGCCGCACCGCGCTGTTTGTGCATAAGATTCTTAACGGTGCAAAGCCAGGCGATCTACCGATCGAACAGCCGACTAAATTTGAATTTGTCATCAACCTAAAAACAGCCAAACAGATCGGCGTGACGATTCCGCCGAATGTGCTGGCGCGAGCGGATAGGGTGATCAGATGAAACCATTTTGGATTTTAGATTGCCGATTTTAGATTAGG
>Ga0209857_1000041_pt1 | contig 24668 bp, 19 predicted proteins | sample GWRWN1_10_20_FD_187226 | JGI IMG/M metagenome (GOLD analysis project Ga0209857, IMG submission 187226) | Riverbed sediment microbial communities from areas with no vegetation in Columbia River, Washington, USA - GW-RW N1_10_20 (SPAdes)... | ecosystem: Environmental > Aquatic > Freshwater > River... | reverse complement strand
TTTCAAGCCGGTGCGTTCGAACAGCCATCCGGTGCTGGTGTCGAAGATGATCAAATACTGCGGATAAAACACGATCCCGGCGGGATCGCACTGACCCCACTCAATGCGTAAAGTGCGGCGATTGACCAGCATCGGCTCCAATTTCCTTTCGTTTAAGCCGGGCCCTCACCACTGGCGGGACGGAAAGCCCCGTTTTCGTTCGGTGCAATATCTGTTGTTCGAGCATTGATACCGGAGCAAATACAACAACCGTCCATTTGTCAAACCACCTCCGCGCCCTGCTCGATCAGGAGTACCTTTAACAGCGACCTATGGCATCGGGTCTCGTCCTCACAGTAGCAGCCGAAGGAAAAGTTCGTCTGTGACGACAGCGCAGCCAGCAATGCGATGAGACGTTGAGCGGCCGGCTGGCGCATCTCTCGCCGATACCGCCGCTCGTAGGCGGCCCAGCGTTTTGGACTAAACGGCTCCGAGAGCGCCCACGACACGAGAGGTGCGCTGGGCGCCAATTCCGGCAGCCACACATCAAAGTAATCGCGCGCGGCATAGTCTTCTTTGCGGACACCGCGCGGCGGCCGGCGAACGGTACCGATGCGCAAACCTTCGTCAGGATCACGCGGTGTACCAAGTCTAACGACACGAACCGACATAAACTTTCCATATTATTGGACAGCCCAACAAGCGGTCATGGTAATTGGGTAAGATTAGGGCCTTAGTCGAAGAGCTGTTTGCTTTTGGCCTTGCACTTTTCATTAGATATGTCGCCGCAAATACCTGCCTTTGGGAGTTGCCTACGTTCCGGCGAGCGATCGCAGGATAGGCTCCAGGACCTTCCAGACATTAGCGGCGACGATTTCGTGCCCCTTAGTCGTTGGGTGGATGCCGTCGGCGAGGTTCAGCTCGCGGCTCCCGCCCACTCCTTCCAACACGAAAGGGATGAGCACGGCTTTGTTCTTTTTTGCCAGATCGACGAAGACCGCTTCGAACTTTCGGCCGTAGTCGCCGCCCATGTTCGGCGGAACCTTCATGCCCGCCACGATTACCTTGGCTTCCGGATATTTACCTTTAGTACGATCAATTATTGCTTGAAGATTTTTTCTGGTCGTTTCGGCCGGTAAGCCGCGCAATCCGTCGTTGGCGCCCAGTTCGAGAATCAAAATGTCGACCCTATTTTTCAGCAGCCAGTCGAGCCGGTTTAAACCGCCGGCGCTGGTATCGCCGCTCTGCCCGGCGTTGACGACTTTGAAATTCCAGCGTTTCGCATCGATTTTTTCCTGGATCAATGCAGGAAAGGCCTGTTCGGGATCGAGTCCATAGCCGGCTGTAATACTGTCCCCTAAAAACAAAATGAACCGTGGCGCTGGTGCGGCCATGGACAATGCTCTCAATATTAAAAAGCAAAGAGCAAGAAAAACAATCTTCGAACTCCGGGTGAGTTGTGTACGTGTCATAAAAATCTTAAAGTTACTTCAGTGTTGGCGATTGATCTTGTCATCTTGCAGTATTTCCTGCCGCATCTGACCATCAAGCATCGGGCATGACTAACAATCCAATCTTAAGCGTAGAGCATTTGCGCAAGTTTTTTAAGAGCGGAGAACAAACTCTTACTGTCCTCAGCGATGTGTCCTTTGCCATCGAAGCGGGAAGCGCCTGCGCGATTGTCGGCCCTTCGGGAAGCGGGAAGACCACTCTGATCGCCATCTGCGCGGGTCTAGAACGCCCCAGCGAGGGATCGGTGGTCTTCAATGGAGTCGCCATGCACGGGTCGAACGAAAAGGAGCTGGCTCAAATCCGCAACCAGTTCATCGGTTTCATCTTCCAGAGCTTCCAGTTGCTGCCGTCGCTGACCGCCCTGGAAAACGTGATGGTGCCGGCGGAGATCCGCGGTGAAAATCATGCGCGCAGCCGCGCCGCAGATCTGCTGCAACGGGTCGGTCTCGAAGGCCGCCTGCATCACTACCCGATCCAGCTTTCCGGCGGGGAGCAGCAGCGGGTTGCCATCGCCCGCGCTTTCATGAACCGGCCGAAAATTCTTTTTGCCGACGAGCCCACGGGTAACCTCGACGCGGAGACCGCGAAGGAGATCGTGCGGCTGATTTTTGAACTCAATGGCACAACCGGCACGACGCTTGTGCTTGTGACCCATGATCCGGATCTCACCCGACAGGCCGGCCGCGTGCTCAGCCTGAAAGCAGGCAGGCTGGTGGGCGACGATCGAAAATGGCGCGGCAAAACCGGAACCAGATCGGAGTGATTCGCGCAAAGGCGCAAAGGCCGCAAAGCAAAAAAATGATTCCGAACTTGGCGAGCTTGGCGTCTTGGCGCGAGCATAATCCGACGCGTCGGTACTAAGGGCAAAGACAGCCGGGAAAATTTGTACAAGCATGAGATCGATCTGCAAAATTTGGGTTTGGAAAATGGCCCTGCGGGACGCCCGGCGCGGGCTGAAGCCGCTGCTTCTCTCCATGTCTTGTGTCATCCTGGGAGTTGCGTCCATCGTCGTTGCTTACTCGTTCCGCGATAATCTGCAGTCTAGTATTCGGACGCAATCGAAAAGCCTGCTGGGCGCCGACCTGGCAATCGACAGCCGGGAGCCATTCTCTCAGGAAGCCGAAGCCCTGATTGCTTCGCTCGGCGGCGATCAATCGCGCCAGATCGGGTTTGCCTCCATGGCGTACTTTCCCGGCAGCGGCGCTTCTCGCCTCGTCCAGGTCAGAGCCATTAGCGGAAAGTTTCCCTATTACGGGGCGTTAGAGACGGAACCTCTATCGGCAGTTCAACAGTTTCAGGATGGCCCGAATGCGCTGGTGGATGAAAACGTCATGTTGCAATTCAAGGCGCGGATGGGGGATCGTTTGAAAATCGGCGATCAAGAGTTTCGCATCGCGGGGAAGCTTCGCAAGATTCCCGGAGAAACTCTGGCTTTTTCCTTGATCAGCCCGCGGGTCTATATTCCCATCGCTTATTTAGACCGCACCCAACTTATTCAAAGGGGCAGCCTGGTTCGCTACCGAGTGTATTTCAAGCTGGATGCTCAAGCGGACGTCGACCAACTGGTGCAGCGCATCTCGCCCGATTTGCAGCGCCTGCAGCTGCAGGCCGACACGGTGAGCCGGCGCACGGCCGCCATCTCGGCTGCCATAGAAAATCTTTCCCGCTATCTCAGGCTGGCGGTTTTCGTTGCCGTGTTGCTTGCCGGAGTGGGCGTCGCCAGCGGCGTCCACGTTTACGCCAAAGAAAAAACCGCTTCAGTGGCGGTGCTGCGCTGTATTGGGGCCAATCCGGCTGAAACCGTAATGGTCTATCTCATTCAAGTGCTGATGCTAACCTTCGGCGGCTCGATCGTTGGAGCGCTTCTGGGCGCTTCCTTGAGCTTTTTGCTTCCCGTAGCGCTCAAGGATTTTCTTCCCGTGAATGCCGTGATGGTCATTGCGCCCTCTGGGATCGTCGTCGGTTTGCTCGTCGGTCTGAGCACGGCGCTGCTTTTTTGTCTTATTCCCTTGCTGCCCCTCCGCAAGATCTCGCCGTTGCTTGCTCTTCGTTCTTCCTATGAAGCGGGTCAACGCTACAAGGATCCGCTGCTCTGGTTGGTTTTTTCCGCCATCCTGGCGGCGGTCGCCGGCTTCGCCGTGATTACCACCGCGAGCTGGCTCTTTGGCCTGTGGTTCACCGCAGGAGTGACGTTCGCGTTCGGACTTCTGGTGGCCGTGGCCCGGGGTGTGGCGGTTCTAATGAGCAAGGTAGCCCCGGGATTTTTGTCCTTTCCCTGGCGCCAGGGGTTGGCCAATCTTCACCGACCCAACAATCAGACCACCGCGGTAATGCTTGCCATCGGTTTGGGGACTTTTCTGCTCGTGACACTTTACAATGTTCGTGGCGCGTTGATGAGCCAGGTCGTGCAACGAAGCGGCAAGGGGGAGCCGAATCTGGTGCTCTTCGACGTGCAGCAACAACAGCGACGAAACATCGAGAAGCTGATGCAATCCTTTAATCTCGGCCTTTATGCTGAGGTGCCGGTGGTGACCATGCGACTGTCTGCGGTCAAAGACCGAAGAGTCGAAGAACTCCGCGCTGATACCAGCTCGAGGATTCCATCGTGGGCGCTGCGCCGGGAATATCGCTCGACCTATCGGAGCCGGCTCGTCGGCACCGAGCAGATCGTCGCGGGAAAGTGGCAGGGAAAGGTTGGCGGCGACTCGCAACCGATACCGGTCTCTCTCGAGACGGGTATCGCGGAAACACTGCGTGTGGGTATCGGCGATTCATTGGAGTTCGAGATTCAAGGGGTTTCGCTGCGGACTCGCGTCGCCAGCCTGCGGGAAGTCGATTGGCAGCGCGTGCAGCCTAACTTCTTCGTGGTTTTTCCGGAGGGCGTGCTGGAGAATGCTCCGCAGTTCTATGCCGTGGTGGCTCGAGCGGAGTCCGCCGCCTCCTCCGCGAATCTTCAGCGCGCCGTTGTGGAGCGTTTTCCCAACGTCTCCGTCATCGATTTGACCCTCGTCCTCAATACTCTCGATTCCATACTTGGGAGAGTTTCCGACGCGATTCGCGTCGTCGCTCTTTTTACCATCCTCACCGGTTGCGCCGTGCTTACCAGCGCCGTGCTCAGCAGCCGTTCCCAGCGCGTTAAGGAAAGTATTTTGCTGAGGACGCTCGGCGCGCCGCGACGGCAAATTGTCACCAGCGTGATCGCGGAATATGTATTCTTGGGATTGATTTCCGCCGTGACCGGCTCGCTGCTTGCCATTCTGTCGAGCTGGGCGCTGAGCTTTTACTTTTTCAAAACCGCGGCCGCTCTTTCGGTTGGGGCCGTGGTTTCGGTGCCGATGCTGGTCACCGTTATCACGGTTCTCGCCGGCGCCTTGGGTTGTTGGGGAATCTTCCGGCGCTCCGCGCTGGAAACCCTCCGAGCGGAAGCGTGATAGTTGCTCCGGAATGAACGCCCACGAGTTTTCGATGGCGCGCGATTTTGCCTACCGTTTCCGTGTTCGCCATGATGAGCTTGACTCCTTCGGACATCTCAACAACGCAGTCTGCGTTAAGTACATGCAGGAAGCCGCCATTCAGGCTTCAGCGGACGCTGGATATTCGCTTCAGTGGTATGAGGAGCGCAGCGTCGCCTGGGTGATCCGCCGCTTGGAGATTCGCTATTACCTGCAGGTCCGTTACGGCGATGAGCTTGAGGTGACAACCTGGATATCCGAGTGCGGCAGGTCCACCTGCATTCGTGAATACGACGTCACCTGTATTATAGACGGAGCGCGGGTCGCGCGCGGCCGGGCGCTGTGGGTTTACATAGATTCGAGAAGCGGGCGGCCGGTGCGTCTACCGGAAGAAATCAAAATCGCCCTTTCTCCGAGAGGCGAAAAAGAGGACCTCGGAATTCGCGGTTACAAGTCACGTACGGTGGAGGATTGCTACCGGTATTGTTACCGGCGTCAGGTGCAAAGCTATGAGCTCGATCCCCTCGGGCGGGCGCACCACACGGTCTTTTTCAACTGGATCGAGCAGGCGTACTACAATGCGATACGCTTGGCCGGCCATCCGCTGGACCAGTTGCGCGCTGGAGACTGGATGGTTTTCCAGGGAGGCCACGAGATCGAATATTTTAGTCCTGCGCGCGACAACGATGAGATCGAGATCGTGAGCTGGATTTGCGAGGTCGGCAAAGTGCGCGGCGCATGGATTCACGAAATCTACGAAGTCCGAAGTAAAACGCTCCTGGCGCGGGACTATTCACTGGGAATATTTGTCAATGCTAACGGCAAGCCGACTGCGGCGCCGCGATCTCTGCTGGACGATGTTTTGCGCGGCCCGCGGAGTGGCGGATAACACTTTTACTTGAGCTCGACCTGGGGCTATTGCCTCCGCGCTCGTGGCTTTCTATAGTTTTCGAAAGAAATCCCTTTAGGAGTTTCAATGTCAGAACAAAAACCCTACAGGCTGCCTACCACAGTTATCCCCGAACGTTACGAGATCAAACTTACGCCGGACCTTTCCGCGGCGACCTTTGCGGGAGAAGAAAAAGTTTTTATTCAAATTATCGAGCCGGTCAGGCAAGTCGTTGTTAACTCGGCCGAGCTTGGATTTCAAGCCGTTTCGATCAAAGGGCCCGGCGGCAAAGTGGTGCGGGGGAATACGGCTCTGGATGTCGAGAACGAGCAGGCGACCTTCGATTTCCCTGAAGCTCTAAATCCTGGACGGTGGGAGTTGCAGATTGCCTACTCCGGAATCTTGAACGATAAACTTCACGGTTTTTATCGCAGCACCTACAAAGACCCCAACGGACGAGAAAAGACACTGGCCTCGACACAGTTCGAATCCACCGACGCCCGGCGGGCTTTTCCTTGTTGGGATGAGCCGGCGTTCAAGGCGGTTTTCCAGGTGACTCTTGTAGTGGACCAAGCCTTGACGGCGATCTCCAACGCGCGGGTTCTCCGCGAGACTCCGTTATCGGGCACCGGGAAAAAAGAAGTGGTCTTCGCCGATACCATCAAGATGTCCACTTATCTTGTCGCCTTCATTGTCGGCGAGTTCGAGGGCACGGATCCGGTCATGGTGGGCAACGCCCCGTTGCGGGTATGGGCGGTACCCGGGAAAGGCCATCTCGCCAAGTTCGCTCAGGAAATTGGCGCTTTCTCGCTGACCTTTTTCAGCCGCTACTACGATATCGCTTATCCCGGGGACAAATTGGATCTGATTGCGATTCCTGATTTTGCCTCCGGTGCCATGGAGAATCTCGGCGCGATCACATTTCGCGAGACCGCTCTTCTGGTCGACGAAGGTAAGGCGACGCGGGCGGAGTTGGAGCGGGTGGCGGACGTCGTGTCTCACGAGAACGCCCATATGTGGTTCGGCGACTTGGTGACCATGAAGTGGTGGAACGGACTCTGGCTGAACGAAGCCTTTGCCACTTTCATGGAGATGCTCGCGGTAGACGGTTGGAAACCCGAATGGCGGCGCTGGGACAGTTTCACCGTGTCCCGCGCGGCGGCGATGCAAGTCGACGGCTTGAAGAGCACGCGTCCCATCGAGTTTCCGGTGGAAAGACCAGAAGAAGCAGCGGGTATGTTCGATGTGCTGACTTATGAAAAAGGCGCCTCGGTGTTGCGCATGCTCGAACAGTATCTCGGCGCGGATAAATTCCGCGACGGCATCCGGCTGTACTTGCGCCGCCACGAATACGCCAACGCCGAAACCACTGATCTCTGGGACGCGCTGGAAGACTCGACACGCCAGCCCGCGCGTGCGCTCATGGACTCGTGGATTTTTCAGGCGGGCTATCCGTTGATCAGCGTCGAAAGAAACACAAGTGACCTGATTCTTTCGCAGCGCATTTTTCGTTACCTACGGGACGGTGATCACCCGGATCGGAAATTTCACGTGCCGGTTTTTCTTCGCGCAGGCACGAAACAGGGGACGGTTAATCAGACCGTTCTTTTAACCGATCAAGAACTCCGCATCCCATTACCCGAGGATTTAGATTGGGTTGTGGCGAACGCCGGGGGCCACGGGTTCTATCGTGTGCGCTATAGTCCGGAGTTGGTGACGGCCGTGAAGCGAGAGCTGCAATCCAATCTTTTGGCAGTGGAACGTTTCAACCTGGCGAATGATACCTGGGCAACGACCTTGGCCGGCCTAACGTCGTTGGCAGATTACTTGGACTTGATCGATCTCTTCCGTGATGAGACCGATCTTAACGTCTGGACCACGGTGATCATCTCTAGTCACCATCTGCACCGAATCCTGGATGACGTGCAGGAGCGGCTATTTCAAGAGCGGATCCGCGCCGTTTTTAACCCAGCGCTTCAGCGCCTTACCTGGTCTCCGAAAGAAGGGGAAACGGAGCTCGAGCGGCAACTGCGGGGCGACCTGATCAATGCTCTTGGCACGGTAGGAGAGGACAAAGCGTGTCAACAGCGGGCGCGGGAGCTATACGTTCAATACGAAAAGGACCCAGCCTCCGTCGAGCGCAACCTGGTTCCGGCTTTGGTATCGATTGTCGCTCATACGGGGACCGCCGCGGATTATGACAAGTTTTACTTCAGGTTTAAAAACGCTCAAACCCCGCAGGAAGAGACACGTTATCTTTTCGCTCTCGGAGGCTTCCGGCAACCAGACTTGATCGACCGAACGTTGCAGATGACCATTAATGGCGAAGTGCGCACCCAGAACGCGCCCTATCTGATGCGCGGCATTCTCCTTAATAAGGACGCAAGAGAAAAGGCCTGGTCCTTCATGAAAGCGCATTGGGAAGAAATGCTCCGTCGCTACCCCGATAACTCCATTCCCCGCATGTGCGAAGGTATCGTCGGTCTGGCTACTCCCGAGCTTGAAGCGGACGTGAGAGATTTTTTCGCTCGTCACCCGGTAAAGCAGGGAGCGAAGCAAATGGAACAGCATCTGGAAAGGTTGCGAATCGCCGTGTCCTGTAAGGAGCGCTGGAAGGATTTGCTGCGAACATGAGGCAAATTCCCGCGTCTAACGAGCAATATCGTTGAACCCGCCTTGGCGGACAGCACCGCGATAGAAACGGGCATTCGGAGACGTGTCGACCCATGATCGCGTGTGCTGAACGTACCCGCCCGGCCTACCTATATGGCTCTGACTGAAGATGCAGCGGCAAAGATTATTTTGATTCGTTCCGTCGAGGAATGCGACAGGGACTTCTTTTCAGATTCTTTGCTGGTCGATGCGTTTGCCGCCGCGAGAAAGGTCGCCCCTGGGTTGGGCTGGGTCAAGGCGCGGGCGCAATTTCTGTTTGACCATCTTTCGTCCGCTTACCAATCGGTTATTCATCTGGCAACGCTACCGACGCCGCTAACGTTGCCCCTGTGCTTGATCGCCTTGGCTTTGGGCTTTGCAACGAATTTGCTCGGACCGGCGGAGAAAATCCATGTTGTGCGCAACCCGGTGCTATTGCTCGTGGCGTGGAACCTCTTTGTCTATCTTGTGCTTTTCCTGGTGCTCTTGGCTAAGCCAAGAAAAAGGAATCTGGTTTCTTCGCCATCCACTAGGAGTGCCAGCGCCGAACAGCCGACGAACAACCCACGAGAAACGGTATCGGAAGCTAAGATCAATATTCCCCGGTTGGCGCAGATTTTCATGCCAGGGCTCTGGCATTTTTTTCACCGGGTCGCCTTGGGTGTGGGCGAAAAAAAGAAATTAGCGGATATCGCCAGCCGCTTTAGTGTCAACTGGTACGCCGTTGCCGCCCCTTTGGTGGTTGCGCGGTGGGAAGTCATGCTTCATTTGGGGGCGTTGTTTCTGGCCACTGGGGCAGTGGCGGGCATGTATTTTCAGGGACTCTTTCAAGGTTATCAAGCGATCTGGAGCAGCACGTTCATTACGGGCGAACCGTCCGTCATCGCCTTTGTCCATGCTCTCTTTGGTCCAAGTCTCTTGGTATCCGACCTGCTCGGTCTTGGACTGGCAAGCGAGATCGATGTCGCCCGCCTGCTTTCACCGCAAGGCGACAAAGCGGCCGCGTGGATTCATCTGTTCGCGATTACGGTAGTGCTCGTAATCGTGATCCCGCGGGGGGCGCTGGCCGCCTGGCAATGGAGAAACATCAAGCGGCGGCGCAGCGACATCGGCCTTAGGTTGGACCCCTATTATGGCGAGGTTATCGAAGCTCCCGTGCGCGCGTTGATTGAGAAAGAAGTCGCAAACGGGGCGAAACAGTTCTCAGAGGATGTCGCCTCCTTCGTTGGCCAGAAGCTCTATGATGAGCGCATCGTTCCGCGATTGCGGCAATTCAGGGAAGAGGGGGGAAAAGTTTCAGAACTGAAGTCCGAGATACAGTCGCTCTCGGAAGCCTTTGTCCCGCAAATCGAGTCTTATGTCGTTGAAGCTCGCTTGCCCGAGTTTCAGAGTACCTTATCGCAGCGCGTCGGCGAGATCCTAAGAAGTCTAGGGACGGATTTCATCGTTCTCAAAGAACCGCAAGCGGTACTTGGCGGGATGAAAATAACTAGTGGCGGAAATACGGATATGGGTATCTCTCAAGAATTCACCAGTGCCATCGGCCTTTCGGTCGGAACCTCGATCGCGCTTGCCATTGCCACCGTCAGCGGTGGGCTCGGCAAATACCTGGGAGTAGCGTGCGTAGCGACGTTACTGCACACCACCGGGCCCGTCGGTTTCTTGATCGGCCTCATCGTCGGCGCGGCGGTCGCGGCCGGCGCGTGGTGGTTGGGCAAGGAGGAAATCGCGGGCGCGGTTGAAACTCTCCCCCTGCCCGCGGCCGTTGTACGGACCGCGCTTTGGGAGTCGCGCTTCCAGCGCCTGGCCGACGATGGCCGAAAGCAATGCGAAGACTCCGTGCGCGCAGAGGTCGATGAGCGGCTCAAAGCACTGCAGCCGAGAATAACTACTGAGATATTGTCGCGGGTACGCAGTTTGTGGCAGGCTTGAGGGAGGGGCGGCTTGGATGGTTCAAGTCGTTCAAATCGTTCAAGCCGTTCAAAAAGTTCAAAGCGTGACGCGGTTCAAAGTTTCGCGTTCAAGCTTCAATGTTCCAGGTCCAAGGCGTTTCATGATGCAACTCGCTTACATTCTATTAGCGGCAGTCATTTTCGCTTTCAGTGACGCGCGTCCGGCGCCAGCCCAGGTGCCCGCCGACAAAGTTGTCGTCAGCTACCCAAGCAAGTCCATCACTAACTTTCCGATTCTGGAAACGGCGAAACAGAAAGGTTTCTTCCAAAAAGAATCGCTGAATGTCAGCGCCGTCTACATGCGCGGTGGGATCGATATTAAAGCGTTGCTAACGGGTGACGCCGACTTCGGTACGGGTAGCACCACCGCGGTGACTGCGTTTGTCGCCGGCGCGCCGCTGCGCGTGATCATGAGCCTTAATGCTTACGTCGATCAAGGTCTTTACGCGCAACCGAAGTACCGCAGCTTGGTACAGCTCAAAGGGCAACCGATCGGATCACTCAATCCCGGCGGGCTCGTGGATACCCTGTTGCGACGGATTCTGATCCAGGGCGGACTTCAGCCTGATAAAGACGTTGTCGTTCTCAACATGGGTGGGACGCCGGAACGCTATGCCGCCTTGAAATCTGGGTCCATCGCGGCGTCGATGCTGAGCGCTCCCCACAGCCTGCGCGCGGAGAAAGAAGGTTTCACCAAGCTCGCGGCCACCCGCGATTACGTAAACGTGTCCGGCACAGGTCTTGTCGCACATGCCGACCAGATCAAAAAACGGCCGGCTATGATGAAACGATTTATGCGCGCCTCCCTGCGCGCGATGAATTACATCCGTGAGAATCGTACCGAGACGACCCAGATGATCGTCCGCGAGTTCGGCATGGATCAAGAAGTTGCCACGCTCGCTTACAAACAGTTGTTAGAGCTACTCAGCACGGACGGCAAAAATCGCGTGGACGGTTATCAGCTCTTGATCGATTTCGCGCGCGCCGGGCAAAAAGTGGATAAGCCGATCAGTGCCGCTCAGTTCATCGACGAAACCTTACTCGACGAGGTACTGCGTGAAGGCGTGATACAGCGGTAACTAACAAGACTCAACCGCAAAGAACCCAGGGCGGTCGAGCCGCAACCAAAACTCGGAATATCTCCCGCAAAGGCGCAAAGGTCGCAAAGAAATTAAACTTCCGGACTTGGCGTTCTTGGCGTCTTGGCGCGAACAAATCCCCGTTTTTGGATAGCCACGCCCAGCGGAGAATTTGCGCGAGCTGCGAAAACTTTAAGCATAGTAGCAAAAAGTACGCTGAGAACTAGTCAACGCTCTGACGAAGAGGATAGGCGGAAAATTGGCGAAGAGAAACAAAAACAAATCGAAGAATAAGGCCAATCGCCCTCGGCCGCGTGAACAAGGTTTACGCGTAGAAGAACCAGAGTCACGGCCTGAACCTGTCGCAGTTCAAGACAAACGATTGGTTTATGCTGGCGGCGCCGCGGTCATTGTCATTCTAGTTGGGATCATCTGGTTTATTATCCACAGGTCAAGTGACGAATCGGCCCTGCATCCCCCGTCACCTAGGGCAAAGTGGTTAGAACAAACGACCGAATCCGCAGCAAACCGCCCGACGGTATCGAAAGACTCCTCAACCCAAGGCCAGATTCCTGACAGTGCGAAAAGCTCAATCCGAGCTCCTTCGAGCACAAGAGTGTTTCGCGACCGCCTGAAGAGTGGGGGAGAAGGACCTGAGATGGTCGTGATTGCGGCAGGGTCGTTTCAGATGGGCGACGTTCAAGGTGGCCGCGACAAATCCGCGCTGCCGGTTCGCACGGTTAGAATCCAGAAGCCTTTCGCCATTGGCCGCTACGAGGTGACTTTCGAAGAGTACGATATATTTGCCCAAGCGACAAAACGAGAGCTCCCGAATGATGGGGGAGGGGGTCGTGGCCGACAACCCGTCATCAATTTCTCATGGCAAGACGCCGTCGAATATGCCAAGTGGTTGTCGATACAAACCGACAAGCATTATCGTTTGCCGACCGAAGCGGAGTGGGAATATGCCGCGCGCGGGGGGAGGCAACTGCCTATTGGTGGGGGAACCAAATGAAATCCGGCATGGCGAACTGCGCTGGCTGCGGCAGCCAGTGGGACGAAAAACTGACGGCGCCAGTGGGTTCGTTCCCGCCCAATCCTTTCGGACTGTACGATACTGCCGGTAATGTGTGGGAGTGGGTAGAAGACTGCGACCATGAGGATTACAACGGCGCGCCCACGGATGGATCGGCTTGGAAGAAGGAAGGCGGTGGCAACTGCTATCTGCGCGTGTTTCGCGGCGGCGCATGGAACTACGCAGCGAGGGGCGTACGTTCATCGTTCCGGGGCAGGGGCGATCCTGCCAACAAGAGCGCCAGCATCGGCTTTCGTCTTGTCCGGGAGATGGACTAGAGAAACACCCGTTCAAATCGTTCAAGCCGTTCAAATCGATCAAAGCGTGACTGTGGAGTTGAAAGTTTCCATATTCAAGGTTCAGGTGTTCAAGGCGTAAAGAGGGTTTAAGACACTGGCCTCAACTGTACCTCACGCCGTCAAATCTCACACTCGACAGGATCTGCAAAATCCCCTTTTATCTCCCTTTTTTAAAAGGGGGAAATTCTAACACGCAGTTCTTAATTCCTCACGTCTCACAGTATTACCCCTCTTTAAAAAAGAGGGGCCAGGGGAGATTTGCAAACACAGCGTGAGGAGAAGCATGGCGGCGGAAGAAGCTCTCTAGGACAGAATACCGGCAGGAAACTTTTCCAAAAAAACTGTTGACAACTAAGTGAGTAATTGCTAACTAACCGTCATATGAGCAATAACGGGCGACTTTCTGCTGAAGAGCGGCGGCAGGCCATTGCTGATGCCGTTCGCGGGGTTTTTGCGGACAAAGGGTTCGACGGAACCACGACACGGGAGCTGGCCAAAGCCGCCGGAGTCTCGGAGGCCTTACTTTACAAACACTTTCCCAGCAAAGAGTCGCTTTATGCGGCGATGCTTGATGCCTGCGTCAAAGGTCCGACCTTCGCGGAATTCAAGCGAATCTTGACTTTGGACCCGTCCACCTCGACCCTAGTTTTTATGGTCCATTTCGTCGTCACCCGTTTCGTCCAGGGATGGGCCGGCGACCCTAACAAGAAGGTCATGGATCGCTTGAGCGTGCGCAGCCTCCTAGACGATGGGGCTTTCATAAGACTAACGCATAAGAAGTTTGCTCCCGCGTGGCTCGCCAAGTTCGAGGCCTGCCTGAAAGCCGCGGCCAAGGCTGGAGAAATGCATGAAATTCCGTTGCGCCATGATCTTAGGGCCTGGTTGGTGCATCACATCGCTTTTGCTCTGATGCTCCATCTTCATCCCGAGCAGCCGGCGGTGGATTATAAAGTTTCAAGACAAGCTTTGGTTGAGCAAACGGTGTGGTTTGCGTTATTGGGCGTGGGCCTTAAGGAGCAGGCGGTCAAGCGCTATTACAATCCCAAGGCGCTGTCGTTATTAACCCAATAGTAAGTTAGTGAAGACACACTAACTCTTTGCTTCAGGAGATAACAAACATGAGAGTCGAAAAAAAGCGTGCCGAGAATACACCGGTGCAAACCAACCCTGGCGGCGACGAAAGAATTTCGTCCCTCTTTCAGCCGGACGTGCTGCTGGCCGAACAGTACATCGAGAATTTTCGCAGGAAAACGCCTTTGGAGCCTGAAAAAGCCCTCCTGCTGGCGGTTTTGGAAGACGGCGTCCGATGTTTTCAGGACAACATCTTGCCTCGAGATAAAAAAAAGCAGATCTTGTTCGAAGAGGCTGAAGCATGGCTTTTTAGCGATGAATCGAATGAGATTTTCTCGTTCGCTTCGATCTGCGCCTTACTCGGTTTTGATCCAGGTTATGTCCGGCGCGGGCTCAGGCAATGGCAGGAGCGGGCCGTCGGTGGAACGCGCAAGAAACGGCGGGGTTTTGGGTCCGTACCCCAACGTCTCGTGGCATAAAAGTGAGGTTTCGCGGTTTACAAACTCCGCGGAGATGGATTTCTATTTCCGCCAGGGCGGTGTTAGTTCTAGGCAGCTTGTTCCCCTTCGCCGCCTGCGAGAGAAAAGCGCCGCCATCCTTCGAACGGCCGCCGGCACCGGTGACGGTCGCCACGGCGGTTGCGCAAGACGTTCCCAATTATATTGATGCCATCGGCAAATTCGTCGCCCGGGAAGTGGTTTCCATCCAGCCGCAGGTGTCCGGGCGGATTACCCAAATCCATTTCGCTGACGGAGCCGACGTCAAGGTCGGACAGGTGCTCTTCACCATCGACCCACGGCCCTTTCAGGCGCAGCTCAATATGGCAGAGGCCAATCTTGGCCAGGCGAAAGCGGCGCTTGAACTAGCCAAGATCAATTTTGATCGCGTGGCGAGTGTCACCGATCAGAGAGCGGTTTCCAGGCAAGATTACGACGCAAAGAAAAACGCGGTTGAAGTGGCCGAAGCCCAGGTCAAGCAAAACCAAGCCGCGCTGGACAGCGCCCGTCTCAACCTCGACTACTGTACGATTCGCTCACCCATCAACGGCCGGACCGGGCAACGGCTCGTCGACCTCGGCAACGTCGTGACGGCCAACAGCGGCTCCTTGTTGGTTATCCAGCGCTTGGACCCGATCTATGCCGACTTCACTATTACCGAGAAAGACCTTACGGCGGTGCAAAGTAACATGGCGCGCGGAACGCTGAGCATCGAAGCGCGGCTGCCGGACGAGCCCGACACACCGCGTGCGCGTGATGGAAAACTCACCTTCCTTGATAACTCCGTGCAGGATGGCACTGGAACGATCAAACTGCGTGCGACGATCGCCAACAACGATCGCCGCTTCTGGCCGGGCCGATTCGCCAATATCCGCTTGATTCTCGGCATGCAGCAGAATGCGGTATTGATCTCCGCCGAAGCGCCGCAGATGTCAGCTAAAGGACCCTTCGTCTACGTTATTAAACAAGACTCCACTGCTGAATTGCGCCCGGTCACCATAGGGCAACGCCAAGGGGATCTCGTGGTTGTCACTAAGGGTATTAACTCAGGCGAACGGGTGGTGACCGTCGGCCAGCTCGGCGTCACGCCCGGCGGCAAAGTCCGCATCGCAGAGCCGACCAAGGTCGAGAATACGCCTGCCCCATCAAGCTCCGAAACCAAGTCATGAATTTCTCCGAGCCCTTCATTCGCCGGCCGGTCATGACGACGGTCTTGACCGTCTCCGTCATTTTCTTCGGCATCCTTAGCTATTTGCGGCTGCCCGTAAACGATCTGCCGGCGGTGGACTATCCCGTGATCCAGGTGCAAGTGGACTACCCGGGTGCTAGCCCGGACACCGTGGCGAACAACATCGCCACGCCGCTGGAGCGGCAGTTCATGCAGATCAACGGGCTTGAGCTGGTTACTTCGAAGAGCAGCCAGGGGAACGCGAGCATGACCCTGCAATTCGCTCTCGACAAGAGCATCGACGCTGCGGCCACGGACGTGCAGACGGCGATCTCGCGGGCGACCGGCAGTTTGCCTATCGACCTGCCATCGCCGCCGACCTTTTCCAAGACCAATCCCAACGACCAGCCGATTATGTACATCGCGCTGACCAGCGACTCGGTTACGCCGGGACAGCTTTATGACTACGGTAGCACGCAGGTCGGCCAGCGGATCAGCATCCTGCGCGGGGTGAGCAGCGTCGCCGTCTTCGGCACGAAATCAGCGATTCGGATCAAAGCCGATCCATCCGCCATGTGGGCTCGCGGCATATCCGTTGATGATTTGACTGCCGCGGTCAAGAACGGCACAAGCACCGTCGGCGCGGGACAGTTCGACGCCTCGGCCGGCACATTGCTGCTTCGGCCGCAGGGCCAACTGGATGATGCCCAACAATACAGCGATCTAATCGTCAGCACCAAGAACGGCTCGCCGGTTTATCTGCGCGATGTCGCTCGGGTTGAAAATTCGGTTCAGGATGAGCGCATCAACATGCGCTTTTGGGTGCGCGGTTACCCGCCGCCATCGGCCACCGTCGTCGTTGCGGTTAACCGCCGGGCCGGCGCTAACGCGGTGGAAGTCGCCAAGAGCGTTCGGGATCTGCTGCCGCTGATCAGTGCTGAGCTGCCCGGATCGGTGCGGGTGACACCGATCTACGACCGTTCGCAGACCATTATTCACTCCGTAATCGACGTGGAAATGACTCTCGCCATTGCCTTCGTTCTCGTGGTGGTTGTGATCTTTATGTTTCTCGGACGGGCGAGGGATACATTGATTCCAGCCGTGGCTCTGCCGCTTTCTCTTCTCATCACCTTCGTAGCGATGGATTTTTTGGGATACAGTTTGGACAACCTATCGCTCATGGCCCTCACTTTGGCCATCGGCTTCCTGGTGGACGACGCCATCGTGTTTCTGGAGAACACCGTGCGGCGGATGGAGCGCGGCGAGAAAGCGTTGGAGGCGACCCTCAACAGCGCCAAGGAGATCAGCTTCACCATTGTGTCCATGACGATTTCTCTGGCGGCGGTCTTCCTCCCGTTGGTCCTTATGTCCGGTTTGGTGGGCCGCATCTTCCGAGAGTTCGCGATCACCATTGTTATCGCGATCATCGCATCGGGTTTGGTGTCGCTGACGTTGACGCCGCTCATGTGCGCAAGGCTGCTCAAAGAACGGGGAGAAGGCGCGAAGAAAACCTGGATGGAACGGGTCATCGGCGGCGCCGAGAAGCGCGTACTCGGCGCCTATGGCAGGTCGCTCTGGTGGTTCCTGCGCTTTCGCTGGATCTCCGCGCTCATCTGGGTTGTCTGCCTCCTCGGTACTGTCTGGCTTTTCATGGTAGTTCCCAAGGCGTTCTTGCCCGTGGGCGACAGCAGTTTTGTCTGGGGAGTTATGATCGGCCGTGAAGGCTCGTCGCCCAAGGAGATGCGCAGTCTCCAGGACCGCGCTGACGAGGTGATGCGACAGGATCCCGCCGTTGGGGCAACCTTCACCATGACGGGAAACGGCCAGTTTCTTTCGTCGAACCAGGGACTGCTTCTCGCATTCCTCAAGTCGCCCGGCAATCGAGCGCCTATTCAAGAGGTGGCGGGCAATTTAATGGGCCAGCTCAGCGCGATTCCCGGCGTTCTGCCATTCTTGCGGCCATTTCCAGTGCTGGAGATCAGCACTGGCGCGACGAATCAGAACCAGGGGCAATACGCCTTCTCTGTATCCGGGGTGAACCAAAGGCAAGTGTATGATGTGGCAACGAAGCTCATGGAGAGGCTCAGTGCTTATCCTGGATTTGCCACGATCTCTTCGGACTACTTCAACAACACGCCCAACCTCGATATCGAAATCCGGCGCGACCAGGCTAAGATTTACGGCGTATCGGAGACGCGCATCCTGGCGCTCCTCAGAAACGCCTACTCCCAGAATTATCTCTACCTGATCAAAAAGCCTGAGGATCAATATCAAGTCATCTTAGAAGCCCAAGATGCCGCCCGGTCAGAACCCCGGGACCTCTCGCTTCTGTACATCAAATCCGACGATGGGAAAAATCTTGTGCCGCTCAACGCCCTGGTCACTTGGAAGGAATCACTGGGCCCCCAGGCCGTGAACCATCTCAACCAATTCACCAGCGTCACCCTATTTTTCAACCTCAAGCCGGGCGTAGCCGTCGGTGATGCCACCAACTTCATCACGAAGACCGCAGCCGAGGTCGTGCCCCCAACGGTACGCGCGAGCCTGCAGGGTGAGGCGCTGACGTTCAGCAATACCGTTCGCGATTTGACGATTCTCATGTTTTTGGCTGTCTTCGTCATGTACGTCATCCTGGCCATCCTCTACGAAAGCTACGTCCATCCTTTGACCGTGCTCTCGACCTTGCCCACGGCGCTGGTGGGAGGATTGCTGACGCTTTACTTATTCGGCCAAGAGGCATCGCTCTACGCTTTTGTCGGCATGTTCATGCTCATGGGCATCGTGAAAAAGAACGGCATCATGATTGTCGATTTCGCTCTTCACCGGGTGGCTGCCGGCGAGTCCGCGGAGAAAGCGATTCACGATGCCAGCATGGACCGTTTCCGCCCGATCCTGATGACGACCCTCGCTGCGGTTTTTGGCGCGCTGCCGATCGCCCTTGGCTTCGGCGCCGACGGCGCCTCGCGGCAACCGCTGGGCTTGGTGATCGTCGGCGGTCTGGTCGTTTCCCAGTTCATTACTCTGTTCATCACCCCGGTGATTTATCTCTACCTCGAGCAGTTCCAAGAGAAAGTCTTAGACCGCACTTCTTTCTTCCGTTCGGACCGCACTGCTGCGCCCAGCGGCGTCCCGATGGAGCGATAGATCGCGGACCCCACGCCTCTGCCTCGTTGAACCTCACGACGAAAGACTCCCTTGAGGGAGATGGAGGAAGAAGAAAGGCCCATTTGAACGTCAAGCCTCGAGTTCTTGCCGTGATAAGTGGAAACTGATAATACTGTTTAAGTTTCTTCAGTATATATGGTTCGATTAGCCAAACAGGAGAAAGCTGCTACGCCAGAACCGCCGCTGACAAACCCGGCTGCTCCCAGAATTATCACTGCGGCGCGGCGCCATTTTTTTGCTCATGGCTTCCGCAGCGTCACCATGGATGACCTGGCGGAAGAGCTGGGGATGAGCAAAAAGACGCTGTACGCGTCCTTTGCGGGCAAGACGGATCTCTTGCGCGCGGTGCTGCTGGATAAGTTCCACAGCATCGAGACCGACCTGGAGCGAATTGCCTCTGCTTCCTCAACCGATGTGCTTGATTCGCTGCATCAACTGCTCGCCTGCGTGCAGCGCCACGCGGAGGAAATCCAGCCGCCCTTCGTGCGCGACATCCGCCGGGAGGCGCCGGAAATGTTCCAGCTGGTGCAGAGCCGCCGCCGGGACGTGATTCAACGCTACTTCGGCAAAATTCTTGACGAAGGACGAAGAGCAGGAATTTTTCGTAAAGATATTTCAACCCGATTGATGATCGAAATTCTTCTCGGTGCAACGGAGGCGATTATGAATCCGCCGAAGATGGCGGAGCTCGGTCTAACTCCAAAGACCGGGTTTTTAACTATCATTACCGTTGTCCTCGAGGGCGTGCTGACGGAAAAAGGCAGATCGAGAGAGAGACAGGGGGAGGAGGAGACAAGAAGACGGGGAGACAAGGAGCGGACAAGGAGACAGGGAGACAAGGAGGAGACGGGGAGACAAGGAGATAAGGAGCGAGGAGATACGGAGAAAAGGAGCCGCGGGAACGCGCGCGCGTCGGCGCGAGGTGATGTATGAGGCGCACGGTGTGGGTTGTGGGGTTGGTCGTCGTGATCGGACTGGTGGCCGGCCTGGCTTGGTGGCTCAATCGGCGCGAGAGCGCGCCGGGCGAGCTTGTCGCCTATGGGAATGTCGCCCTGCGGCAGGTACAGCTTTCTTTCAACAACAGTGAGCGAATTGCCGCGGTGCTGGTGCAGGAAGGCGATCGCGTCCGACAAGGCCAGCTTGTTGCCCGGTTGGACACTCGACGTTTGGAACCGCAGGTGTCCCAGGCCGAGGCACAAGCCGCGGCTCAACGGCAAGTCGTACAAAGGCTCCGTAGCGGCAGCCGTCCCGAAGAAATCGCCCAGGCGCGGGCCAACGTCGAGTCGGCCAAAGCTGATGCTGTTAACGCACGCCAGCAGTACGAGCGCATCAAGAGCGCAGCCGAAATGTCTGCTGGACGGGCGGTGCGGCAGCAGGATGTCGATAGCGCCAAGGCCGCTTTGCAAGTAGCTGAGGCAAAACTTGCCGTCAATGAGCGGGCGCTGGAGCTGGCCGTAATCGGGCCGCGCAAAGAAGACATTGCCGAAGCCGAGGCGCGGCTGCGGGCCAACGAGGCGCAGGTGGCGTTGCTGCGGCAACAATTAGTGGACGCTCAGCTGCTGGCGCCAGTGGATGCCGTTGTGCGCACGCGTATATTGGAGCCCGGCGACATGGCGTCTCCACAAAAGCCGGTGTTCTCGCTGGCGATCACCGACCCAAAATGGGTGCGCGCCTATGTCTCAGAGCCAGATCTGGGCAAAATTCATGAGGGTATGGCTGCAGCGGTTGGGGTGGATAGTTTTCCTAAACGCCGCTTCGACGGCTGGGTCGGTTTTATCTCGCCGGTCGCTGAGTTCACGCCGAAAGCCGTACAGACCGAGGAGCTCCGGACAAGCCTAGTTTATGAGATCCGTGTGTTTGTAAAAGATCCGTCGGATGAGTTGCGTCTCGGCATGCCGGCGACGGTCTACCTGAATACGGACAAGGAGAAGGGCAGACAGGGAGACAAGACAGAAGGGGAGACACGGAGATGAAGATACAACAATATACCGACCTTGAGGTGTACAGGAAGGGGTTTGACGCGGCGATGTTGCTCTTTTGGGCATCGAAGAATTTTCCGAAAGAGGAAACGTGCTCGCTCACTGATCAGATCCGGCGTTCTTCGCGTTCGGTCTGTGCGAATCTCGCTGAAGCGTGGCGGAAGCGTCGGTATAATGCAGCTTTTATTTCCAAGTTATCCGATGCCGAAAGCGAAGCTGCCGAAACCCAGGTCTGGATCGAATTCGCGATGAAGTGCGGCTACTTGGAACGAGATGAGAGCGTGCCGCTATATAAGTCTTACGACGAGATCCTCCGAATGCTCGTCGCAATGATCAACAAACCGCAATCTTGGGTAATCTCGCGATGAGCTCCTGGTCTCTTTGTCTCCAAGTCTCCCTGTCTCCCCATCCTGTAGTCTCGGTGTCCCCTTGTCTCCCGGTCTCCAAGTCTCCTTGTCTACGCGGAGAGGACCGGCGATGAGCGTCACAGCGTATGAAAAAGCCCTGCTCGGTCGGGACATACGCAAATCCTTCCGTCGCGATACCGGTGAAATCGTGCACGCTCTCGACGGTGTTTCGCTTGAGGTAGAACACGGCACACTCACGGCCCTGGTGGGACCGGACGGCGCGGGTAAGACTACGCTCATTCGTTTAGCGGCGGGGTTGATGACCGCGAATGGCGGGGAGTTGAAAATTCTGGGTGTCGACGTAGCCGCCGATCCCCAGCAAGTTCAAGATCGCATCGGTTACATGCCGCAGAAGTTCGGGCTCTACGAGGACCTAAGCGTTCAGGAGAATCTGGACTTTTATGCGGATTTGCACGGTGTCACGGCCGAAGAACGTCGCGAACGCTACCCGCGACTTATGGAGATGACGGCGCTGGGTCCCTTCACGCAACGCTTGGCCGGAAGGTTATCGGGCGGAATGAAGCAGAAACTCGGGCTTGCCTGTACCTTGGTCCGCGCACCGGAACTTTTGCTCTTGGATGAGCCCACGGTGGGCGTTGATCCGCTTTCGCGCCGCGAGCTGTGGGAGATCATTCGACAGCTCGTGAATGATCAAGGTCTGACCGTATTGCTCAGCACTTCCTATCTCGATGAAGCCGAGCGATGCGATCGCGTGATTGTAATCCACCAGGGAAGGGTGCTGGCGCAGGGACACCCAAGCGACGTGAGCGGGTTGGCCGCAGGCCGGGTTTTTGTCGCCGCGCCGCCTGCCGGTCGGAAGGCCAGGGAGTTCCAGGCCCGGCTATTGGACCATCCGGGCGTAGTCGATGCGGTGCCGGAGGGCGGTCGAGTACGGTTCGTGCGAGCCGCCGACACTGACCCTTCAGCGCGTAGAGAAATTTCTTTCGATGATGTAGTCGCGACTCCCGTGCCGCCGCGATTTGAAGACGGATTTATGGTGCTTTTACAACAGGGGACAGACAAGGAGACAAGGAGACAAGGAGTCAAAGATATCGACCAGGAGACAAGGAGAAAAGGAGAAGGGGAGACGGAACACTTCCGCTCCTTGTCTCCTAGTCTCCCCGTCTCCTTGTCTTCCGAAGGTGACGCCGTCGTTCAGGTCCGTGATCTGGTGCGCCAGTTTGGCACCTTCGCCGCCGTTAACCATATCAGTTTCGACGTGCAACGGGGCGAAATCTTCGGCCTGCTTGGTCCAAACGGCGCGGGTAAGACAACTACGTTTCGCATGCTGTGCGGGTTGCTGCCTGCGACCAGCGGCACACTGCGAGTGGCGGGTGTAGACCTGCGCCGCGCCCGCGCTTCGGCGCGCCAGAGGATCGGCTACGTTGCCCAGAAGTTCTCGCTTTACGGTCAGCTCTCGGTAACCGAGAATCTAGAATTTTTCGCCAGCGCTTATAACCTGCGAGGCGCGCGCAAGCGAGACCGCATCGACTGGGCTTTGCAACAGTTTGATCTCGCCCCGTTGGCTGGATTGCCGAGTGGAAATTTGCCCGGCGGGTTCAAGCAGCGGCTGGCGATGGCAGCGGCATTGTTACATGGGCCGGAAATCCTCTTCCTTGACGAGCCCACCAGCGGCGCCGATCCTTTGGCTCGCCGGGAGTTTTGGCGACGCATCACTGCGCTTTCCGAGCAGGGTGTAACGGCGGTAGTGACGACTCATTTCATGGAAGAAGCGGAATATTGTGACCGGGTTGCGATCATGGACGCCGGCCGAATGCTGGCTCAGGGAACGCCCGCCGAGATCCGCAGCCGCGCACTCTCCGAAGAAGAGAGAGAGCCGACCATGGAGGATGCGTTTATCGCTGTCGTCGAACAGGCGCGCGAGCGGAATGGGGTGTTGGAGTATGGGAGTATTGGAGTGTTGGGTTTTTAATGCATCACTCCATTACTCCATCCCTCCAATACTCCAGTCTCTGATACGTTGGAGCGAGGCAATTGATGGTTCGACAAGCTCACCATGAACGGGTCGAACATCGTAGATTTGGTTCTTAAGCCGTTCGCCCTGAGCTTTGTCGAAGGGCTCCTATGAAGTTTTACGCAACGCAACGAAGCATATGAGTCTTTTTCAGCAGTCTAAAAAAATGCGGCGCGTCGGGTCTCTCGTGCGAAAGGAAACCCGACAGATCATCCGGGATCCCAGCAGTATCGCGATCGGCATTGTATTGCCCGTGGTTTTGATTCTGCTGTTCGGTTATGGGCTTTCGCTGGACGTGACCCATGTTCCGGTGGCTGTCGTGTTGGAAGATCCGTCGCCTGCGGCGACGGACTTGGCTGCCAGCTTCCAGCTCTCTCCCTATTTCGACGTGCAACTCATGACATCGATGCCGGAGGCTCGGCAGCTCATGCTCGCCCGAAAAATAGACGGCGTTGTCCGTATCCGCCCGGATTTCGGCAGGCAACTGAGTATGGGAGATGCCGAGGTTCAATTACTTGTCCACGGTGTCGATGCCAACCATGCCCGCATTATACAGAGTTACGCCCAGGGGGCCGTCAACCAGTGGGCCGCGAAACGAACCGCTCAAGGACAAGAGGTTTTGAGCGGGCCGGTGGTCGTCCAGAGTCGGCTCTGGTTTAACGAGGCCAACGAGAGCCGCTACTTTCTGGTTCCCGGTCTGATCGTTTTGATCATGACACTGATTGGTGCCTTTCTCACATCATTGATAGTGGCGCGGGAGTGGGAACGCGGGACGATGGAGGCTCTGTTTGTAACACCCGTCCGCCCCGATGAGATTTTGCTCGGCAAGACTATACCGTACTTCGTGCTGGGTATGATCGGCCTGGTGTTGTGCCTTCTCGCTGCCAAGTTTCTTTTTCATGTCCCATTTCGCGGATCGGTGGCTGTTCTGACCGGCGTCTCGATGCTCTACCTGTTGGTGGCGCTCGCTATCGGGCTCTTGATCTCATCTGGGTTCAAGAGCCAATTCGTGGCGAGCCAGATCGCTCTGCTGGTTACTTTCCTCCCCGCCCTGATGCTTTCGGGATTCCTCTTCGATTTACGCAGCATGCCGGCCGTAGTCGGTCTGATTACTCATGTGCTGCCCGCCCGCTACTACGTCACTCTGCTGCAGACGATCTTTTTAGCCGGCGATATCTGGGCGGTCATCCTGCCGAATGCAGCGGTGTTGGCCGGGATGGCGGCGGTGTTACTCTTGCTGACTCGAAGGGCGATTCAGAAAAAATTGGATTGAGGCAAACTATGCTCGAAGCGATTTTCCGCATACTCGCGCTCACCCATAAGGAGCTGCTGGCGATCCTGAAGGATCCGCGGAGTCGCTTCAGCCTTCTGATACCGCCGATACTTCAATGCCTGATCTACGGATACGTGGCGACTTACGACTTGAATGATGTTCCCTACGCTGTGCTTGATCAGGATCGCAGCGCCGCTTCTCAGCAGCTGCTGGCGGGATTGGATGGATCGGGCGTATTCCGCCG
>Ga0209857_1000039_pt1 | contig 24755 bp, 26 predicted proteins | sample GWRWN1_10_20_FD_187226 | JGI IMG/M metagenome (GOLD analysis project Ga0209857, IMG submission 187226) | Riverbed sediment microbial communities from areas with no vegetation in Columbia River, Washington, USA - GW-RW N1_10_20 (SPAdes)... | ecosystem: Environmental > Aquatic > Freshwater > River... | reverse complement strand
GGGTCAACCGGATCGTACTGGCAATGATGGTGACTGAAGCAGCTGACAAAATGCCTCCCACAGCGATCGCGCCCAGCTCAATAAAGCCGACCAACGTCGCGAGGTTTTCGATCCAGTCACGGCTATATTGTACCTGACCCACGCCGGGCACAGTCGTCAAACGCTTGACCCACTGTTTGACCGCCTCGGATGACCTAAACCGAGGGGACAGAGTCACCACGAACGAAGCAGGCAACGGGTTCTCGCCTAATCCCTGCAACAGATGGGACTCAGAGGGGAACTGTTCGCGAAAATCCGCGAGGGCCTGTTCTTTGGACACATAGGAGAGGGCGGCAACTTCCCGCTCGCTCCTCAGCCGTTGCTGGAGGTCCGACAGTCCCTGAGCAGAAAGGCCATCGTGCAGGTACACGACCACTTTGATGTCATCCTGCAGCGAACTGACCACTCCTCGAAGGTTCAGGTAAAGCAGCAAGAATACACCGAAACACGCCAGCGTGAAGGCCGTGGAGGCCACGGCTACCAGCGTGGTGGTTCGGTTGAGACGGATGTTCGTCATGGCTTCCTTGACTAGGTAGGCAAGCCGCCTCATAGCCCAGCCTTCGGATCAGCAATCAGTTTCCCCTGCTCGAGCATCAGCACCCGCCGGTTGGCCTGTGCCATGACCTGGGGATTATGGGTGGCGACCATGATAGTGGTACCACGCGCGTTGATCACCTTGAATGACTCGATGATCTCGCTGGCGAGGTGTGGATCTAGATTCCCTGTCGGTTCATCTGCCAACAGGATGATCGGGCTGTTCACGATTGCGCGCGCGATGCAGACGCGCTGTTGCTCCCCTGCCGAGAGCGTCGCAGGGCGATGGTCCTTCTTGTGGTCGATTCCAACGGCTTTCAACGCCTCCGCCACCTTCCTCCGGGTCTCAAACGTCGAAGCGCCCTGGACCATCAACGGCAGCGCCACATTCTCGAAGACGTTTTTTTTCGGCAGCAACCGGAAATCCTGGAACACGATCCCCATCGTCCGCCTGAGATAAGGGATGTCGGACGGCCTGAGCCGGGCGACGTTTCGGTTCTGGACCAGGATCTGGCCATCATCGGGTCGTTCAGCGCCGAAGAGCAGCTTCAGGAGCGTGGTCTTTCCCGCCCCGCTGGGCCCCATGAGCAAGACGAACTCGCCCTTCTCGATCTGCAGGTTGATATCGGAGAGAGCCGGGCGACGGTCATAATACTTTGAGACATGAAATAATTGGATCATGATCCCGGCCGGCTCACCAGCCGTGTACCGATGCAAGATGTTCGCCAGTGTTCGTCTCTTCCTCAGGACCCACAGCAAGTGCCCGTGCCATCAGCACTTCACCATCACCATCGCAGATCTTCGCCCGGGACCTCAAAGGCATTCTCGATGTGCTCGATCTCGGCAGGCTTGGCCGTTCCACCCCTGCAGAGCACCACATCAAAGCGGCAGGACCGATTCCGCACCTGATGACGAGCCAAGTACTGCGCCGCAAGTCGGACGAGCCGGGTTTGCTTGCGTCCGTCCACCGCGTGAGAAGCCCCTCCGAACGCAGAGGTCCGCCGAGCCTTGACCTCGATGAACACCAACGTGTCTGCTTGCTGTGCAACCAGATCGAGCTCGCCACTGGACGACCGGTCGTTACGAGCAAGGATCCGATACCCTTTCCGGCGCAAATACCGTTCAGCTTCCGACTCAGCGATCTGTCCGAAAGCCTGTCGCCCGTCGTTCATGCATGGACTCTCTGGAAGCCGTACTCGAGCAGCAGTGAGGGCCTGCCTCCCTCATCCCTTGCCTTTGAAGGAGAAGGAGGTGGTCTCTGATCCCAGGGCGCAGGTCCTCAACACGGGACGAAAGGTGCGCCGGTGGATCTCGCAAGGACCATATTGCGCGAGCAGCTGGAGATGCTCTGCCGTCCCATAGCCCTTGTGGGTCAGAAAGTTGTACTGAGGGTATCTCAAGTGATACTCCCTCATGAGGCGATCCCGGCTGACCTTAGCCATGATGGAGGCGGCGGCGATGGAAAAGCACAGTTCATCCCCTTTGATGATGGACCGCTGCGGGAGGTAGACACCAGGAAGAGTCACGGCGTCAAGAAGCAGAAAATCCGGCGGCGGAGCAAGCGCCAGGATCGCCCGCTCCATGGCAAGGCGAGTCGCCTGCAGAATATTCATGGCATCGATTTCTTGCTCGCTCGCGCATCCGATTCCAACCCCCACGGCTCGCCGTGCGATCTCCTCATAGAGCCGCTCCCGCTCAGACTCGCCCACTTGCTTGGAGTCATTGAGGCCTGCCAGCCGACAGCGGCGCGGTAGGATCACCGCAGCCGCAACCACAGGGCCTGCGAGAGGGCCACGCCCGGCCTCGTCGAGGCCCGCCACGAAATGGTAGCCGCGTTGCTGGGCCTCCACCTCGAAGTCGTCGGTGGGTTGCACGCAGGCGACCTCCGTGTCGAATAGCAGCGATCAGGCCTTCCCCGCCGGAACAGTCGCCTCAGATGCGACGGCCGTTTCAGCCTGGCTGGATTTGGCGCGACCTGCGGTTCCGCCCTGAACCTTCGATTCCGGAGAAAAATCGCGCTCCCCGACCCTCGCCATTTTCCCCTTCTTCTCTCGCAGATAGTAGAGCTTGGCCCGACGAACCTTTCCCTGGCGGACCACATCGATCCTGGCGACGATCGGCGAGTGAACCGGAAAGATCCGTTCCACCCCGACTCCATACGAGACCTTTCGAACCGTGAAGGTCTCGCTGTTTTGTCCACCCTTCCTGCTGATCACCGCCCCTTCAAAAATCTGGATGCGCTCCTTCTCACCTTCAACCACCTTGACGTGCACCCGAACGGTGTCCCCGATTTCGAACGGTGGCACCGTTTTCTTCGTCAAGGATCGTCGGATTCGCTCTAACCGATTCATGTCCCTACCCCTCCTCCCCCACCGCTCGTCAGATGCGCTGTCGCTCCTTCACGGACGATCGCATCCAACAACCGCTTATCTTCCTCGTTGAGAAGCTCGTCTTTGAGCAGATCGGGACGCTTGAGGTAGGTGCTGCGGAGCGCCTCCTTCCGACGCCAGATCCTAATGGCTTCGTGGTTCCCGGACAGCAGGACCTCAGGTACCGCGAGGCCCCGCACCTCGGGCGGCCGCGTGTAATGCGGATACTCCAGCAGAGATTCAGCGAACGAGTCATACTGCGCCGACTCCGGATCTCCCAACACGCCGGGGATGAGGCGCGCTGTCGCGTCAACCATAACGAGAGCGGGGAGTTCCCCTCCGGTCAACACGTAGTCGCCGATGGAGACTTCCTCCGGGTCCAAACCGAGCCGGACCCGTTCATCCACCCCCTCATAATGCCCGCAGAGAAAGACCAGCCTGCGCCGCTCATCGCGAAGGTCCTCCGCCAATCTCTGTGTGAAGGGACGCCCCTGGGGCGAGGGAAGCAAGAGCCGAAGCTCAGTGCCGGCCGGGCTATCCTGATACTCCCGGCGAAGGGCATCCACTGCCCGGAACAGGGGCTCCGCCTTCATCACCATCCCCGCCCCGCCGCCATACGGCGCGTCATCAGCGACTTGGTGGCGATCCAGTGTGTAGCCTCTGAGATCTCTGACCCGGACCTCGAGCATGCCCTTCTCTTGGGCCCGTTTGAGGATGCTCTGGTTCAAGACCGGCAGGACCATGTCCGGGAAAAGGGTGATGAGGTCACAGCGAATCATCGTCCTGCACCCACCCTTCCACCGACCGAATCGTCATGGTCCGGTTCTTCACATCCACCGAAGCCACCGCATCCTTGATCGCGGGGATCAGAATCTCCCGGCCTGGCCGGCGGATCACAAAGACATGGTTGCTGGGGGTCTCCAAGATCTCTTCCAAGGTTCCCAGCACGTGACCGGCCTCATCCATCACTGCCATTCCGATCAGATCAAACTCATAATACTGTCCGGCCGGCAACGTCGGAGCCTGGTCCCGCGGAATCTTGATCAATCCGCCGCGAAAGACCGCCGCCTCCTCCGGTGTCGTGAAGGCGTCGAAGCCCAGCACGTAGGAGTTGCCGTTCGCCCGCACACGGGTGACTCCCGTGACCAGCGCTCGCCCGGAGGGAGCCACAAGCGTCACCTGCGTGAGCCCTTCAAACCGCCCCGGCACATCGCTGAGCGACCGGACACGGACTTCGCCCCTGACCCCAAACAGCTTCTCAATTTTTCCGATCGCAATCAGCTCCGCCGAGTCTGCCATGGACACCGACAAGGAAAACGTAATTCGTCAGGAGGCCTCCTTGGCCTTCCCACGCTCACTTTCGAACTGCTTCAGCAGGCCGGACCGGCGGAGCAACGTCCGCACCGTCACGGAGGGCTGGGCACCTTTCCTCAACCAGTCAAGTACTCGCTCCTGCTTCAGGACAGGCAGAGCCGGATTCTTCAACGGATCAAAGGTGCCCAGCACCTCGAGGTACCGCCCGTCTCTTGGCATTCTGGAATCAGCCGCCACCAGCCGATAAAAGGGCAGCTTATGTCGACCGCCCCGCGTCAACCGCAAATGAACAGCCACGTCGTTCTCCTCCTCACATGAAGGTTGAGGCTAAAGGGTTAGGGTGGAATTCCAGACTCAGTCCTTGCTCAACCTTAACCTCAGCCTTAGCCTTAACCTCGCAGCAGCTGCGCAAGTTGCCGTTTCCCCCCGCCGGCGGTCAAGGCTTTCATCATTTTTCGCGCGGTCAAGAACTGTTTAATCAACCGATTCACATCCTGCACGTTCGTCCCGCTCCCGCGGGCAATGCGCTTCTTGCGGCTGCCACTGATGATGGTATGGTCACGTCGTTCACGCGGAGTCATCGAGTCGATCATCGCCAGGACGCGTGTGATGTCCCGCTCAGGTACCCCCCCACCGGCCATCTCCTTGAGACGCTGCCCCCCAGGAAGCATGCCCAGGATCTGGTCCATTGACCCCAGCCGATTCACTTGGCCGATCTGGTCACGAAAATCCTCCAGGGTCAAGGTGGTCCCGGTCAGCTGCTTCTGGATCGCTTCCGCCTGCTCACTTGAGTAGGTTTCCTGGGCCTTCTCAATCAGCGACAAGACATCCCCCATCCCCAGTATCCGGGACGCCAGACGGTCCGGATGGAAGACCTCCAGCGCATCGAGCTTTTCGCCCACACCCAGAAACTTGATCGGCTTACCGGTAGCAGCCCGGATCGACAGCACGGCACCGCCGCGCGCATCACCCTCCACCTTCGTCAGAATCACACCAGTCAGCCCCACACGTTGGTCAAAGCGTTCCGCCATCGTCACGGCATCCTGACCGACCATCGCGTCCGCCACCAGCAGCATCTCGTGCGGCTTGACTGCCTGTTTGACCTGCGCCAACTCCTCCATCAGCTCGTCATCAATATGGAGACGGCCACCAGTGTCCAGAATCACGACGTCATAGCCCTGCTCGCTTCCGCGGGCGACCCCTTCTGCGCAAACCCGCACGACATCGTCCCGTGAGGCACCCGTTCGCTCGGCTCGATGCACCGGTACGTTCAGGTCAGCCCCGAGACTCGCCAACTGCTCGCCCGCCGCAGGCCGGCGCGGGTCGGCTGCGACCAACAGCACCCGCCTCCCTTGGTCTTTGAAGAGGCGCGCGAGCTTGCCGCAGGTCGTCGTTTTGCCGGCGCCCTGCAATCCCACCATCATGATCACGGTGGGTGGAACCGAAGCCAAACTGAGACCCGCATGGTCCTGGCCCATCAGCGCCCGGAGCTCTTCCCATACAACCTTCACGACCTGATGGCCTGGGGTCAGGCTCTGCAGCACCTCCTGGCCGACCGCCTTTTCACGGACACGGTCAATAAAGTCTTTGACGATCTTGAAGTTGACATCCGCCTCAAGAAGAGCCAGGCGGACTTCCTTCAGCGCTTCCGCAATGTTCTGTTCCGTCAAGACTCCATGGCCACGGAGTCTCTTCAGGATTACCTCAAACTTCTGGCTGAGGGCATCTAGCATCGTCCCAAGCTCCTCGGAGGCTGTCGAGGAATGCGTAACAGTCTCCGATCACCTCGAAAAACATAGAAAAAGTTTATCGTTCAGTCTAAAGAATGGACGAGAAAGAAGTCAAGAAGTAGCTTTCCTTGACTTCTTCCAGAGCTTTCGCTATCGTGCCCCGCAGTTTACCCTAGGCATGCTTCGCAAACGGGAGGGAGATGATGCGAAAATCTCCGTGGCTCCTGCTCGTGTTTATGCTCCTTGGAGGACTGCTGGGCGGGATTCTCGGCGAGATTCTCCGGATCATGGCGCCGCATGGCACGATCCAGAACATTTTCTCAACCGCGATTACACCGGGGATAAGCCCGCCTCTGAGCATTGATCTCATCCTGTTCAAATTCACGTTCGGGTTTTCCGTGAAGATAAACCTTCTGACGTTCCTGGGCCTCGTCACCGGCGCCTATCTCTACAAACAATTCTAGGACCTCACCGACTCACTTCCAGCTCTTTCAGCCTGAGCGCGCGAATCCGATCCCGCAACTCCGCTGCCCGCTCAAACTCCAGCTCCTTGGCTGCCGCTTTCATCTCCTCTTCCAAGCGCTGGATCGTCTGATCCACCCCGCCGGTACGGTCATAGGTCGCCTCCGGTTCAGCCGCCAGGTCAAGCGACAGGTAGTCCGCCTCAGCCATCCGGTACTCCAGCGCGGGGATCCCCTTCTTGACGCTTTCCGGCGTGATCCCGTTGGCTTGATTGTAGTCAGCTTGGATACGCCGGCGGCGCGCGGTTTCTTCGATAGCCAGCCGCATCGACTCCGTGACCACGTCGCCATAGAGAATCACGCGTCCTTCCATATTGCGGGCTGCGCGGCCGGCAGTCTGGATTAAAGACCGGTGGGACCGCAGATAGCCTTCTTTATCAGCGTCCAATATTGCCACCAAGCTCACCTCCGGGATGTCCAGCCCCTCCCGCAACAAATTGATACCGACGAGCACATCAAAGACGCCTAGCCGCAAGTTCCGGACGATCTCGGCACGCTCCAGCGTCTTGATGTCGGAATGCAGGTACCGGACCCTCACGCCCAGATCATGAAAATATTCGGTGAGGTCTTCCGCCATCCGCTTGGTCAGCGTCGTCACCAGGACCCGGTTCCCGCGTGCTGCCTCAGCCCGAACCTGACCCAGCAGATCATCCACCTGCCCGCGCGCCGGACGAACCTCGATCACCGGGTCTATCAAACCCGTGGGCCGGATGATCTGCTCCACCACGGACGACCCGGCGTGCTTCAACTCATACGGACCGGGCGTGGCGGACACATAGACCACTTGATTGATGCACCGCTCGAACTCGTGGAAGGTCAGCGGCCGGTTGTCGAAAGCGGAGGGTAAACGGAAGCCATATTCGACCAGGCTCTTCTTGCGGGACCGGTCACCTTCGTGCATACCCTGCACCTGCGGGATCGTCGCATGGGATTCGTCAATGATGAACAGGAAGTCTTTGGGAAAATAATCCAGCAGCGTCGGCGGCGGCTCGCCTGGGGCCCGCCCGCTGAGATGGCGCGAATAGTTCTCGATGCCGTGGCAGTAGCCCATCGCCCGGATCATCTCCAGGTCAAACTTCGTGCGCTGCTCGATCCGCTGGGCTTCCAGCAACTGGTTGCGCTGCTTGAAATGGGTGATGCGCTCCTCCAACTCCTCTTCGATGCCATTCAGGGCGCGCTCATACCGGTCCGGCGCGATGAGGTAGTGCGTGTTCGGATAGATCGGCACCTTCGGCAGGCGGTTCAGGGACTTTCCCGTCAACGGATCAATTTCATGGATTGCATCCACTGTGTCGCCGAACAGTTCGATTCGCACTGAGATCGCATCTGACGAAGCCGGAAAGATCTCGATCACGTCCCCACGAGCCCGGAACGTACCTCGATGGAAGTCGGTATCATTGCGCGCATACTGGATCTCCACAAGCTTCGACAGAATCTGCTCACGCCGGATCTCCATTCCTTCTTCCAGGTACAGCAACATCCCGTGATAGACCTCCGGCGAGCCCAGCCCATAGATGCAGGAGACCGAGCACACGATGACCACATCGTTCCGCTCCAGGAGCGAGCGTGTGGCGGAGTGCCGCATCTGATCAATCGTATCGTTGATCGAGGCATCCTTGGCGATGTAGGTGTCGGTCTGAGGGATATAGGCCTCCGGTTGGTAGTAATCGTAATAGCTGACGAAATACTCGACCATGTTGTGCGGGAAGAACTGCCTGAACTCCTGATAGAGCTGACCGGCCAGCGTCTTGTTGTGGACCAGCACCAGGGTCGGCTTCTGGGCGCACTCGATCAGATTGGCCATCGTGAAAGTCTTGCCAGAACCGGTGACCCCTAACAACACCTGGTGCTTCTTGCCCGCTCGCACGCCAGCCGCAAGCTTCTCGATCGCCTGGCTCTGATCGCCACAAGGCTTGAACGGGGCTTCGAGTTTGAAGGTAGTCATGGCGGCCATCTTACCACAGGGCTACGCGCGCAGTTCACATTCCCATCACGGATTATTGGCGCTCATCGTTGATGGAGCGGGGATCGACGTCAAGGATGGTTCTGGAAGGCGAGAGGCACCTGGACAGGGGACTCATCGGTCCACTCGACGTTGTGTCGCCGAGTGAAGGACGAGAGTTAATTCTCTCTATAGGAGATCGGTGCGCCAGCCCGATGAACTGCAGACCCCAGATGCCACCCGACTCCTTATTTCTTTTTGTCCGCAGGGGGAGGCGGCGCCTGCTTTTCTACCTTGAGAATCTTCACGTCGAAGGTCAGGTCCTTGCCAGCGAGGGGATGGTTCAGGTCCAACACGACCGACTTCTCGGAGACTTCCAGCACCTTGACGGTTCGTCCATCGGCTGATTGCAGCAGATCGCCGGTCTTGGCACCCACAGGCACTTTACCCTTCTCGACCGTGGCCCTTGCGTTCTTGTCGTAGGCACCGTACGCCTGTTCTGCAGGCACCTCGACTCGCTTACTCTGTCCGGCCTTCATACCAGTCAGAGCCTTTTCCAAACCGGGAACGATCTGATGCCCCCCCTGCGTATACGAGAAGGGAGCTTGCCCGACATTGGAATCCGCCACGGTTTTGTCTGGGAGCGTCAGGGTGTATTCAAGCGTAACCTTGAATCCATCGGCGACTTGCAGGTCGCTTTCCGCCCGAGCCATTCCTGCCCAGAGTGGACTCCCCACCAGTACCAGCGCAGCGCCAACCAGCCAAAACCGTGAGTATCTCATCTGTTCCCCCTTCCCATCGGTGACAGTACAACCTACAAGGTGTGCGCGGAATCGGCCGTCCAGTGTCAGTTGGCGCCTCTGCGAACGATGGCCAGATTTGGGCAGCCCTCACGCGTATGGATCGTTCAGAGGTTAGAAAAACGGGGCTGCCGCAGAGCGGCAGCCCCTAGACTTCTTGCAGTTTGCGAGCTTACCAGCGGTCGCGCTTGCCACCACCGGAACGGCCGCCGCCGCCGCCGCTCGAGCGAGCTTCCTGAGGGCGCGCCTCATTGACCGTTAGCGTACGGCCGCCGAGTTGGGTACCATTCAAGGCCGCAATCGCGGTCTTGGCCTCCTCGGCCGTGGCCATCTCGACAAAGCCGAAGCCTCGCGACTGCCCAGTGAACTTGTCCGTGATCACACGCGCCGATTCAACGGTGCCATGCGCCGCGAACAGTTCATTCAATTGCTGCTCAGTCGCCGAATACGGCAACCCACCCACATAAATCTTCGAACCCATCGGGTTCCTCCTTGTTAATGATGATATTGTCTTGGACTCGAGAACGAAGTGAGGAAGGAACGGGCCGAAGACGCGAACAACGCGGCGACTTGGGTCTGACTTCCGATCAAATTCCCGGGCAAAACAACATCGGTTGGGGCCTTGCTGCTCGATGCTTCACCACCAGGCCCATGCGACGAAGCAGGGTCACTCTACCGCACGGGGCGCCAAAAAGCAAGCAGAATCAGAATTTCTTTCTCGCCGCAGCGGCTTAATAGGCAGCCGGCCGAGAGAGCGGCCACTAGGAATAGAGTGGGATCGCATGAAGATTGTCGAAGCTGATGGCGACCTCGCCCCTCGCCACGACCAACCCAGCCAGAAGGCCGCGCACACCCCTGACAGGCTGAACGTCTCTGCACTTCCTCGAACGCAGCTTCATCAGTGCATCCAAATCTTTTCCGGGGTATCCTCGAAGGGAGACACATGGACCATCCAGCCAAAGATCTGGGGGTAAAATCTCCCGCCGACTTTGTCGCAGTCATCTTTGGTCGAGATCGATCCTTTGAAACCAAATCTGGTCCAATCGGCCATGCCGACTTCATTGCGAGGCGGCAGGCAGATGTTCACATGCGCGTGCCACTGCGCCACGCTGAGCGGCACCCGCTCGTTCAACTGCTCTTCGGTCATATCTTTGCGAGCTGTAAACATCGCGCCGATCAATTCATACCCTCCAGGCGTCCGCTTATAGAGAAGCGAGGTAGGTTGCGTCGGGCTAAACCTGAAGGCTGCCTTGAACCCATACCACTTTCTGGTGAAATGGTATCGGGGTTGGGCGATGTGAGGCAGAAAGGGCTCGTACCCATCTTTCTGCGCAACGCGATAGTCTCGATAGGGCTTCAGGGCCTCTCGCAAGACCTGGACAATCTCGTCGGCCCGTGAGAGGTCTTCGGGAATCTGGGGTCTAGGTCTGGTCCATTTCATATGAGGGCCCATGTGGTGATGCTGACCAGTCATGGACTCGACCGCTTGCATCGTGTGCTGATGGGCACCTTCTGCTTCGTGGTCCTGCAGGTCGTCCATCTTCATGCTCCCTGCCTTGTCACCTCGAGCGCAGGACAGGATCAGCAAAACGGCCATTGCGAGAAGAACCGTCAGCGCGTTGGGGCACAGGCGTGCCAGCATGGCATCTACCACTATTTCTGAGGGGGTTTTCTGAGCTGGACGATCTCCAGCAGGCGACGGTCCCGTTCCTCCCTGATCTTCTTCCTGCGCTTCCAGCGGTCCCACGTCCACCACCGCAGCCTCTCCGAAAACGTGACGGTCGGCGGCGAGACGCTGCCGGTGAGAGCCTCTTGGAAGTCATAGCCCTTGGCCTTATCTCGACTCTGAAAAAACTTTTCGTACAGGTGGTCGTACAGACCTCTGTCGCTCATCTCGGAGTCCTCACAACAGCGTTTCCAGCCCAGCCCATTCGATCACCGGCTGGGAGCAGGCAAAGTTATGACAGACATAGGCCGTCGGTTTGCCATCCAGAGCGGTCTTGCCTCGGGCTACCACCGGCACGTTCTGTAAGCCCACGCCCTCCGTTCCATCAACGATCACCAATGTTTTGTTGGGTACGTACCGTCCCTGAATCTGCCTCAACAAATCCTGCGTGCCGGGGTCGGTCTTCCGGCCCACCAGGACGATCTCCTTCGGCTTGGCCAGATAGAAGTCCAGCGCGCAGAGCATTGCGGCACTGCCATAGGCGTTCTGATCCATCTGATTCCGGAAGAGCCGCAAGGTCTGCTCGGCTCGGTCGAAGTAGTGCTGTTCACCAGTATAGAAAAACAACCTCAGACCATTCATCGCCGCCACGGCGTTGCCTGAGGGAATGGCGCTGTCGGTGCCGGACTTCATGCGCTGAATGAGTGGCTCGTGGTCTTTCCCGGTGAAGAAACAGCCGCCCGTCTGCTCATCCCAGAACTGCTCCATCATGACCTCGGTCAACTCACAGGCCTTGTCGAGATAGGTTGGGTTGGATGTGGCCTCGAAGGTGTCAATAAGGGCTGCCGCCAGGAAGGCATAATCATCCAGGTAGCCGTTGAGTCTTCCCACCCCGTCCGTGACCGTCCGGAAGAGTCGGCCGTTCTGATAGGCATGATCCAGCAGAAAGGCCAGTGCCTTCTCGGCCACGCTGAGATAGGCTGGAAGGCCCAGCGTTTGATAGGCGTCCACTAATCCCGAGATCATCAAGCCATTCCAGCTCGTCAGGATCTTGTCGTCACGTTGCGGCTTGACGCGGCGCTCGCGGACTTCCAGTAACTGCCGCCTCGCCGGGGCCAGGACCCGTTCGACCTCCCGCATCTCCTCAGGCTGGAGATTCGCGCTCGCAAGACGGTTGAGAATCGATTTGCCCTCGAAGTTGCCCTCGCTGGTCACGCCATAGACTCGGCAAAAGAGCTCGCCGCGATCCGTCCCCAGGATTGCTTTGATCTCAGCCGGTTCCCAGACGAAGTACTTGCCTTCGTGCCCCTCGCTATCGGCATCCTGGGCCGCATAGAACCCGCCGTCCGGGTGAACCATTTCACGGCTGACATACTCGAGCGTCTCTTCCACCACCTGCTTGAAACGGAACTCCCTCGTGAGCCGCCAGCCATCCAGATAAATGCGCACGAGCTGCGCGTTGTCGTACAGCATCTTTTCGAAATGCGGGACCAGCCACTGGCCATCCACGGAGTACCGGTGGAACCCGCCGCCTAGGTGATCATAGATGCCACCGGCCGCCATCCTCCTGAGTTGGTGCAGCACCTGGTCTTGCGCTGAGCGATCGTTGGTCCGGTCGGCCTGACGGAGGAGCAGGCTAAGCGGGGGAACCGTCGGAAACTTGGGTCCATCGCCAAATCCGCCGTGGACCGGCTCATAGAACAGGCCGAGGTCCTGCACCGCCCCATCCAGCAGGGCTTCATTCAATGGCTCCTCAGACGGTTGCGGGGAACTCACTCGCCGCAGCCCGGCCTTCACCCGCTCGATGCTCTTTTGGACTTCGTCAGGATGCTGCCGGTACGCTTCCATCACGCCCAAGAGCACTTGGGGTAAGCCCGGCAGGTTATAGCGCGGCACCGGTGGGAAATAGGTGCCGCCGTAGAAGGGCTCTTGGTCCGGCGTCAGAAAGACCGTCAAGGGCCAGCCCCCGCCACGCCCCATGAAGACCTGCGCCGACTTCTGGTAGATGTCGTCCAGGTCCGGACGCTCCTCGCGGTCCACCTTGACGTTCACGAAATGTTCGTTCATGAGATTGGCGATGTCCGGATTCTCAAACGATTCATGCGCCATGACATGACACCAATGGCAGGCCGAATAGCCGATCGACAATAAGATTGGTTTGTTCTCAGCCTTCGCGCGGGTCAGCGCCTCCTCGCCCCAGGGATACCATCCCACCGGGTTGTGCGCGTGCTGTCTGAGGTACGGGCTCATCTCATGAATGAGACGGTCCGTGACTGCCGGAATCTTCGGGGCATCGGACATGGCCCACCTTGGAACTCGTTTGGAGGCATGGTACCCTGCCGATACGAAGCTTCGCAATGGGTGACAAGGCAAGGGGTAAGGGCATGAGTGTGGGACCGGTTGTCCTTTGGTGGCTTCTACTGACAATGTGGCCGGCTGCAGCCTCAGCCGGGCCGGCCGAAGATCAGGGTACCCTGGCCAAGGCGCTCGCCGGCCTGTCGGGGGACCGGATGCTGGCGGATGTGGCTCGCCTCAGTGCTCGGGACTTCAACGGCCGCCAGACCGGCACCGAGGACGATCTCCGTTCAGGCCTCTTTGTCGCGGAGCGGTTTCAATCACTGGGGTTGCAGCCCGCTGGCTCCCAGCCTCTCAGCGCCACGCCCACAGAACCATCCGGACAGGCTGCCCTGTCCCAACCTTGGATGATGACGGAACCGGTCTCAGTCACCAGAATCGGGGATACCACCCAATTGGAACTGTTTTCCGGCTCTCTGACCATCTCCAGCCATGCTGGAACCGACTATCTGCCGATTCTGGACTCCCCGCCGGTCAGTGTGACGGCGCCGGTGGTGTTCGTGGGCTATGGCATCTCTGACCCGGCGAGCGGATTCGATGAATACCAAGGTCTGGATGTGAAGGACCGTATCGTGTTGTTCCTCAGAGGCAAACCGGAAAAATATCCCGCACAGGTCACGCACGCAGACAAGGAGCGGGCGGCGCGTGACAAAGGCGCCGTCGCTTTCTTAACCGTGACCGGACCGCTCATGAGCGCCTACGAATCGCGCCGAGGGATGGGAACCGGGCCGCTGGCCTACTACGGTCAATCTAGCACCGGCAGCCGGCCCACCCTACCAGGCGCGTGGATCAGTCCAGCCTTGGCTGACAGAATGATTTCCGCGCAGGGGTCGGCAAAGGAAGGCGCGTTGCGTGAGATCCAGGAGCAACTCAACCGCACGCTAGCTCCCAAGTCCGCTTCAACGGACCTGTCGGCTCACCTCAAGTGGAACAGCACGCAGGCATCGGGCACTTTGATGAACATCCTGGGGGTCATCCCGGCTCGAGATTCATCAGCCCAGGCTGAGGCGGTGCTGGTCGGCGCGCACCGCGATCATTTCGGACGGCAGGCCGGCCTATTGTTTCCCGGCGCCGATGACAATGCCTCCGGGACAGCTGTCCTGTTGGAGGTAGCCCGAATACTCGTTCAGTCCGGTGTGAAACCCAAGCGGACGATCCTGTTCGCCTCCTTCAGCGGCGAGGAGCAGGGGCTGCTCGGGTCGAAGCTGTATGTACGCCGCCCATCACGGCCCCTGGGCAGCACCGTGGCGATGATCAACGTCGACCATGCCGGGATAGGAAACGGACGCCTCACGGTGGGGGTTGTCGGGCTGCAGAAGGGGATCGCGACCGAGGCTGGTCAACTCGCCGGCTTAGGAGACAAACTCGATCTGTTCGGCTTTTTTCCAGGAGGGGATCACGTGCCGTTCAAAGAGGCTGGGATTCCCACCGTCGCGATCGTCAGTGCCGGCGCGCATCCGCACTTCCACCAGCCTACTGATACCGCGGAGACCGTTCAGCCTGAGATCCTTCAGACCGTGGCTCGTTACGTCCTGGCCTTGACCTGGCACCTGGCGAATGCGCAGTGACAAAGCTGTCTCAATCTGTGTTCTCTTCCGGCTCGGGCGTGATTCACTCTCTCCTCGCCCTGGGGGTTTTATCCTTGATATCACAATCTTGCCACGTCCAAATGGAGCCAACCCCCTATTCTGCGCTTCGCCCTATGAGGAGAAATTTCACCCCGACGACATGCACGTCCTCCTGCCCCACAGGAAGTGGGCGGACCCACCGCACTTCAGCCGATCTGGCCTCCCTTGGAGTCCCATCCGATCCCAGCATCAGCAGCCGCGGCACGTCCCGCACCGTTGGAGCCCTGTCCATCAGGAGGCACAAGCCCCCGTCGCTGATATTGATCGTGACAGCCGTCCGCTCTTCGCGTGGCATGATCACTGTGTGCGTGTCAGAAGCCTCGTATTGGTAGCCAATCAGCCGTTGCAGGGAACATCGAGTCTGACGGGGGGGAACATTAGTGGCCTGCTCCCAATCTGTCCAGGCCTTCGTGAGATAATCCATCGCCGGAAAGGTATCCCTTTCTGCTGGGGTCTGCTCAGCGTCTTGCTTCGATGAACAGGTTCCAGTTTAGGTTCGCCTGCGCGTTCGTGGCTGGTTCATGCTCAGCACAGTCGATGCGCAAGAGCCGGTCACCGAACGGGGCATCCACATAGTCGCAGTGGTGCGGGTTCTCATGGTCGGCGTAGGCGTTCGGACGAAAATACCGGCAGGTGACGCACATCCGGGCAATTGGGATTTCACCTCGTTCTTGGAGCATCCGGATCATCTTGATCAGCATGTGCAGCAGCACCACTTGCTCACCAGGCGGGAGCTGGTCCGCCACGCCTGCGAGGAAGTCCTGCCAACCTGCTCTCTCGTCCGCCTTTCGTCTCCCCTTGACAGTCAGCGTAACGTTGACAACCCGCCCGTCGCTCTGCGAGCGGTCCCTGTTGACCAGACCTCTCTTTTCTAGGGTCTGGATGACCTCGGATATCGTGGGTAGTGACACCGCCAATTCTTCCGCAATTGCCGAGACGGTCAGGTGCTGATTTGCCCGCATGCGTAGCAGGCTGAGAGTTTGGGCTTGGAGAGGCGCCAAGCGGCGGAGGCCCGCTTCCTTCCATGCCCGATGCTTCATCGCCAAGCCAATCTTGCTCAATCCCGCTGCCACCCTCTGCGGCAGGGGCTCGGTGCCGGTTTCCAGCGGGTTCTTCTTCACGGCTGGCCCTCTTTCATCAAGCACGAAGCCATTTAGTTCGTGTTCCTAAGTAGCGGGAGGGCATCTTACGGCTTCACTCGGTTCCTGTCAAGCAGCTCCTCGAGCTAGCCTTGAGGCAGGCGAAAGGAAGGCAAACCTGATTGCCCGATAGCACAGATTGGGAGGCAAATCGAAGTGAAATGAGGTCTTCGGGTTGAGTTACGGAATGTCGAGGAGTGAGGACTCGATCTCCGGAAGGGGCGGGAGTTCCCGGGGGGGAGAGGGGATAACAGTCGGCGATCCAGCCAGTACGTTCGTTCCCGTGCCAAGGGAGAAGAAGCCCTGGTTTCCACCTGCGACCAGACCCACGTTCAAGCGTGGGCCGAGCGTCATCATGCCTCCCATCCAGGCGGGCCCGTTGGGGGTCCGGAAGTTGAATGATTCAAAAGTCCCGGCACTATACACGTACCCCTGGTTGCCTTGAACATCGGTGTAGAAACTGCCTGTCGGGCCGGTGAGACTGTGTAGGGCTCCGACTCCGCCGTTGATGCCCCGGACGCCGGATACGGCCTGGGCCCAGGCAGGGGAGTTTAACGCAATGAAGAACACGACTACAATTATGGCCCATCTCAGATATTTCATGACAGCCACCTACGTTGAGGATTATAGTATGGCTCTAACCGACCCATAGATCAAGGGGGACGTTATGCTGACACTTTACTCATTCTACCGTCCGTTATCAATGATCGGAGCCATTCTGGCCCTCTCGGTCCTGCTGCCATTTGGGAGCGTAAGGAGCGCCGAGCCTTCGACGCAGACCCCGACAGAGCGCAAGGAAGCAGCCTCCCTGGCGGATGCCGTGCTTCGAGCGCTTCAGCAGAACCTCGATATTTCGGTTAGCCGCCAGACCAAGGAGAGTCGGCTGACCGATATCGTGTTCGAGCAGGCCAAATTTGACCCTCTGTTGAGCGTCAACGGCCAGTATAATCGGTCGGTTTCGCCATTGAACCGACCGGTCCTCGGGTTTGGTGGGAACACCGTTGGCCTTGCCGGAAATGAGCCGACCGCCTTCGATCAGAACAGCACCCAGGTGACGGTTGACATGACGCAAAATCTGCTCACCGGAGCCAACTACGACCTGAACTTCAGTCCCGCACGAACGTTTGTCGCAGGGGATCCCCAATTCCTGTTCAACCCAGGATATCAGTCCGGCTTGGTTCTCACGCTGACCCAGCCGTTGCTGCGCAACTTCGGCAAGGACATCAACCGGACCTTTATCCAGATCGCCCAGAACAACGCCAAGGTAGAAGAGCACGTGTTTTTGGACCGAGTGTTGACGGTCATCGCCACCGTAGAGCAGACCTTCTGGGAATTGGTTTTCTCCAATGAGAACCTGAATGTCGCCAAAGCGGCGCTGAAGGCCGCCGAGGAGTTGCTGGCTACCAACCGAGCCAAGGCAAAAGCCGGCGTCATGGCGATCGTGGATGTCCTCCAGGCCGAGGCGGCTGTTGCCTCCCGCGTTGAACAGGTGCTGGTCGCTGAAAAGGCGGTCCGAGACCAGGAGGACCAGTTCCGGCGGCTCTTGAATCCCTCCGAGGAGGATCTCCGGCAGGACCTTCGGTTGGTCCCGACCGACGAGCTTGTCAAAACCCTGGAGCCGATCAGCCTCCAGGAAGCCATCGATGTCGCCATGGAGCGGCGTCCGGAAATTCTCCAAGCCAACAGGAACATCGAGACCAGCGATCTCAACGTCAAGTTTGCCAAGAACCAACTCCTGCCCAACCTCTCCTTCCAGGGGACCTCGGGTCTCGCCGGCCTCGGAAAGGACTGGGGGGATACGCTCCAGCGAAACTTCAGCGGCGATTTCTATAACTATGGGGCTGGATTGGTGCTGAGTTTTCCCATCGGCAACCGATCAGCCGTCAGTCAATACAACAAGCGCCTGCTTGAGACCAGGAACGCGCAAGTCTCGCTCCAAAGTGTTCGGCAGCAAGTGATAGTCAGCGTCAGGGAGGCGGTACGCCGCGTCCAGACGGATTTCAAGCGGATCGAGACCACGCGATCTGCGCGGATCATGGCCGAAAAGCAGCTCCAGGCCGAACGTGAACGGCTCAATGTAGGTTTGAGCACGACCCGCTTCGTGCTGGACTTTCAGCGCGATCTGGCCACGGCCCAGGGGAACGAGGTGCGGGCTACCGCGGATTACAACAAATCGCTCTCGAACCTGGCTCGGCAAAAAGCCACGACGCTCGAACGGTACCACCTCGAACTGCAATAGACGGCCCGGCTCAGTTTTCCTCAAGCGTCGAGGGCTGTTCATCATTGGACTCCGTCACCGTTCACGCGGTTGAGCCAGCCGCAAGGAGCACCAATCCACAAGCGGAGAAGCTTGCCGGGCTTGCTCTGACGCCCATCTTGACGACCGGCCTCTACTACGCCCTACCGCCCCGACTGCAGTACCAGCCGGCGATTTTGTTCCTCCCGCAAGTCTTGGCCTATGTGGGGCTGACGGTCTGGATCGCTCAGAATGACCGCATCACTGAGCGGCTAGGTCTGACGCTCCGTCAATTTGGTCAGGGACTCCGGTGGGGTGCCGTGACTGGTCTCGCCCTTGGCTTGCTCAACGTATCCGTAATCCTCCTGGCCGTGCCGTGGCTTGGAGGCGATATTGAATTTTTACGACAGACTCCGCACGCGCGGGTTCCTGTGGCGCTGATGCTCCCCTGGACGATTCTGCTGATTGCGGTCGCCATCGAGTTGAACTTCAGGGGGTTTCTGCTAGGGCGATTGCTCACGCTCTGTGAGAATTCCCGGCTTGGGCAGCGCACATGGACGGGACCGGCGCTGGCCGTCGGAGCCACCGCGACAGCCTTTGCTTTCGACCCCTTCATGGTCGTAACCTTTAAGCACCTCCATTGGATCGCGATGTGGGACGGAATCGTTTGGGGGACGATCTGGTTGCGCCTGAGAAACCTCTGGGCCACGATCGTGGCCCATGCAGTCGAAGTCATGATCATGTATACAATTATCAAGATTGTGCTGGAGACTTGACAGGAACTACTCTGCAAGGAGGCGAAGGAGACGTGGCCAGATGCAAGGCCGGAGGCTCGAAAGACACCGGAGGCGTATTCTCTGAAATACGTTGAGGATTCTTTCGGGCCGAGAACGCCGCAGATGGCCGCGTATCATTCGCCGCACTAGCAATGACTCCTTCGTTTTCAAGCTACCTGGTCAACGAACCGTTCGGCGATCCCGGGCTCTATGTGGAGATCAAGTGGGCGCGGCGGGCGCTATTGTTCGACCTCGGTCAGAATGATGCGTTGGGACCGAGCAGGCTGCTACGGGCCGGAGAGATTTTCGTTTCTCATACGCACATGGACCACTTTATCGGTTTCGACCGTGTCCTCCGGGTCGCACTGGGTCGAGGAAAGACACTGCGACTCTTCGGGCCACCCGGCCTGATTGCGAACGTCACCGGAAAGCTGCGAGGCTACACCTGGAACCTCGTAGACGGCTATCCGCTGGCTATCGAGGTGAAAGAGTTTCACCCGCAGGTGGTCCGGTCGGCCACCTTCCTTGCCACCGAGGGCTTCACCCCGCGCGAGGCCCCGCCTCGTCCCCGCTCGGATCTCTCTCCTGCCACACCCTTTTCCGTCCTGGAAGACACCATGTTCACCGTGCAGGCAATCTCGCTTAACCACCGGATCCCTTCGTTCGCGTACTCGCTCCAAGAACAGTTTCATGTCAACATCAACAAGGAACGGTTGCACGCGGCGGGCCTGCCGGTCGGCTCATGGCTCAAGGAGTTGAAACACTACCTTTGGCAGGGCCAGCCGGATGACTTTCGATTCACCGCCACGCTCTACTTTGAACATCGCCGAGAAGAACGGGAGTTCCAATTAGGTCAGCTGCGGGACCGGTTCGTCACGATCGCGCGCGGCCAGAAAATCGCCTATGTAGTGGATGCCAGGTACGATGAGGAAAACGAAGCGAAGATCGTCGAGCTGGCACGAGGCGCGGACATTTTCTATTGTGAAGCGCCCTACCTCGAGCAGGACGCAGACAAGGCCCAGGAACGGTACCACCTCACTGCCCACCAAGCCGGCCTCATGGCGAGAAAGGCGGGCGTGCGCAATCTGGTTGTGTTCCATTTTTCGCCCCGTTACACCGGACAGGGCGAATTGATCGTTCGTGAAGCCCAAGAAGCTTTCCAAGGGGCACGTGTGGAATCATGAATAAAGGAGCCGAGGTATTGAGCTGGTCCACTTGCCAGGAGGATGTGAATGAGTGAGTTGACGAAGTATACCCTCTATTTTCTGCTGGGAGGCTTCATCGTGAGTGTCTCCACCTACGTGGGTGCGCAAGGCAAAGGATTTCTCGCAGCCTTCGCCAGCACCTTTCCGGCGATCACCGGTGTGACCTTTATCTTGATCTACCTGAACGGCGGGCAGGACGCGACCATGAGCTATGCCAAACACCTGCTCTGGTTCGTCCCTCCGTGGCTCGCCTACGTGAGCTTCATGATCCTGACCCTGACCCGTCTCGGCTTTTGGCCCGCCATGGTCGGCTCCCTCACGCTCTACATAGGCTGCGTCGCGCTCATCAAAATGGCGCTGCGGTAGGCTATCTCAAACGAGGCTTCCTTTGAACGAGACTCATCCATCCTGCGACCTTGTTGTTGAGGGCGCGCGACAGAACAACCTCAAGAACATCAGCCTGCGGATTCCGCACAAGGCGGTGACGGCGATCACCGGCGTGTCCGGCTCCGGGAAGTCGTCGCTGGCGTTCGACACCCTGTTCGCGGAGGGCCAGTGGCGGTACGTGGAATCGCTCTCCACCTACGCCCGTATGTTCCTGGAGAAGGTGGACCGCCCTGATGTAGATCGGCTGACCAATGTCCGGCCGGCCATTGCGATCGAGCAGAAGAACCCAGTCCGCACGGCTCGGTCCACCGTCGGTACGGCGACCGAGATCTCGGATCTCCTCCGGTTACTCTTCGCCAAGGTGGGCCGGCCGATCTGCCCAGACTGCCAGGAGGAAGCCCGCGGCTTCCATCCCGGCTCCGTCGCCGATGACCTGCTCGCTCGCTTTCCCGACGCGCGAGCCATGATCCTCTTCCCGATCAAGGACCCGGGTCCCGGCCATGATCGCGCTCTTGTAGAGTCGTTGCTCACCCGGGGGTTCGTGCGGGTGAAAAGCGGTGACGATATAGCAGACCTTCATCCAGGCGCGTCCCTGCCGAGAAGCAGCAAGTCAGAAATCCATGTGGTCCTGGATCGGTTGGTGCTCCGCCCTGATAACCGAAACCGCGTGATCGAAGCAGTGGAGACCGCGTTTCGGGAGGGAGACGGAATTTGCCGGGTGGACGTGATCGGTCAAGTCTCGCAGACCTACAGCATGCGGTTTCGCTGCCAGCGCTGTGCACGAACCTTTGAGCCAACCAGGCCAGTACTGTTCTCCTTTAACCATCCCTTGGGCGCCTGTCCGGACTGTAAGGGCTTCGGCAACATCCTTCGGTACGACGAAGATCTTGTTATCCCTGACCAAAACCGCGCTCTGGCGGACGGCGCCATCGAGCCCTGGGCCAAGCCAGGCACAGACTGGTGGCAGAAGCAGATGTTGCTGGCGATGAAGCGGCGTGGGGTCAGCCTGACGACTCCCTACGCCAAGCTGTCAGCCAAGGACCGGGCGCTGCTTTGGGAGGGCGACAAGAACTTTGAGGGCATCAATCAGTTCTTCGAGTACCTGGAGCACAAGCGGTACAAGCTGCATGTGCGGGTGTTTCTCAGCCGGTACCGCAGTCCCTCTCCCTGCGCTGCCTGTGGGAGCACCAGACTCCGGCCGGAGGCGCGATACGTGAAAATCGCCGGGCGCGACATTCACCAGATCTCTGAACTGACGATACAGGATGCAGTCGGGTGGGTTGACGGCTTGAAGCTGCCGGAGTTCGAAGCTCAGGTCGCTGAAGACATTCTTCGACAACTTAAGACGAAGCTGGGCTTTCTCCTTCGGGTCGGCCTTGGCTACCTGACTCTCTCACGTCAGACTCGCACGCTTTCCGGTGGGGAGGCCCAGCGGATCACCCTGGCGAATCAGCTTGGGGCTCGGCTGGTCGGCACCTTGTACGTGCTAGACGAGCCGACCATCGGGCTCCATGCCCGCGATACCTCCACGCTCGCCGCGATCCTGCGCGACTTGGCCGAGACCGGCAACACGGTGGTCGTGGTGGAACACGACCGGCAGATGATTCTCGCGGCCGACCATGTGGTGGAATTGGGCCCCTGGTCGGGCGAGAAGGGCGGCGAGGTGGTAAGCGCGGCACCACGCGAGCAGTTCCTGACCGATAGCCGATCCATCACAGCCCGCTATCTGCGAGGCGACGAGACGATTCCCGTGCCGCGAGTCCGGCGTCAGGGCAGCGGCAAAGCCCTCGCTCTCGCCGGTGCGCGTGAGCACAACTTGAAGGACCTCCTCATCAAGATTCCACTCGGCATGCTCATCTGCGTCACCGGTGTCTCCGGGTCGGGAAAGAGCACGCTAGTGGAGGAGACCCTCTACCGCGCGGTGGCGCGCGCGTTCCGCGTGGAGTCACGCCCGATGGGTCGCTTCCGAGCAATTAAAGGACTGGAACATCTGCGAGGCGTGCGGTTGATTAATCAGCAGCCGATTGGTCGGACTCCACGATCCAATCCTATCACCTATCTTAAGGCATTCGACGACATCCGTGGGATCTTCGCGTCCTTGCCCGAGGCCAGGCGACGAGGTCTCACCCCTACCCACTTCTCTTTCAACACTCCCGGCGGCCGCTGCGAACTGTGCCAGGGGAACGGGTATCAAAAGCTGGAGATGTACTTCTTCGAGGACATCTACGCGAGGTGCGAAGAGTGTGGCGGGCAACGGTTCAGGCCGGAGGTGTTGCAAGTTCGATTCCGGGGAAAGACGATCCATGACGTGCTGGGCATGACCGTCAATGAGGCCCAGTCCTTCTTCTCCGGCTCCATGCGGCTAAGCGAGAAACTATACCTCCTCAGCTCCATTGGTCTCGGGTATCTGCGGTTGGGACAGCCAGCCACCACCTTATCCGGCGGTGAGGCGCAACGTCTCAAAATCGCCGCTGAACTCAAGGATCGTTCCGCGCGCGATCTTCTCTACATCATGGACGAACCCACGACAGGGCTGCACTTCGAGGACATCAAGAAGCTGCTGGCGGTCCTCGACAAATTGGTCGAGGCCGGCAACACCGTCCTGGTAGTGGAGCACAATCTGGACGTGATCAAAACCGCGGATTGGATCATCGATCTTGGACCGGAAGGAGGTGAGGAGGGCGGGCGGATCGTCGCGGAAGGACGGCCGGAGCAGATCGCTCACACGCCAGGCTCGCACACGGGACGCTTTCTGCGCCCGCTTCTCAGCCTAGGCCTGTGACTAACCGAGTGCTTAAATGCCTGGCCGCTTTTCAGCCGTAGCGTTGAGGAGAAGGCGTTGATCCTCTCGGAGGACTTCCAGGGAAAGCGTCTGGCCAGTATCAATTTGACAGGCGCGTTTGGCTTGCCGCTCCGTCCGGGTTGCCGCAATCGCTGATCCGTTACAAGACAGGACCACATCACCGACTTTGAGCCCGGCCTTGTCAGCCGGAGAGCCGCTTCTGATCTCCTGGACAAGATAGGCCCGCGAGCCGGACAGCTCGCGCAGGTTCCAGTTCACCCCAATTCTGCCTGTTCCGAGCAAACCGGTCCGCACCCCGAACCTGGCCAGAATGCGGTGAGCAACCCGCCTCGCCAACACCTCAGGGGTGTCTCTCGTGTAATCAGTCAAGTGCCCTTCTCCGCCAAACAGCAGGAGGCCGCTTTCAACGTCAATCATGCGCAGCGACAGCGAGACATGCGTAGAGTTGTCCGGCTCGCGTGTCTCCCACTCCTGCACTTCCCCGATGACAATGGCTTTCGCACCAACCAGCTTGCCGACTCGGAGCGCATCTCCGTCGTCGCCATGCTGAAGCTGGACAACCTGCTCCCTGAACACTTGCTCGAGCCTCGTGCGTTCCACGACCGTCATATCCAGATCTAGAAACAGGTTCGTCACGATCCCAGTGACTTTTGCGCCAGAGCCTGGCGTGCCGGGAGCATCCGCAAAGGCCATCACCGCCAGAGTCTGATACCTGTCGATCATGTCGCTGTTGATGGGTCCAGATCCGGTCGTGACCGGTTCCCGCTCTTGTGACTCCCGACCTGAAACGCCATCGCTCCCGGCAAGGGAATCGGTCGCCACACAGGCCTTCCGCTTTTTGAGCATCACCAGCGGCGATCCCCACGCACATAATTGATCGTTCAACAGCACGACGTGATAGGGATACTCGCGATTATATTGCGCCACTGTGTTGGTGAACGGGTAAAAGATACAGCCCCCGATCCAGATCGATACAGGACACAAGGAAAGTTCATAGAGCCATTGCCTTCTAGCGGTCAGGGAGTACTCCCACACGAGGACCCGACCATCATCCCGAAGAATCCGATCAGGCCTGCCGATCTCCTCGACAACTTGCGTTTTCGTCATGGGGAGTGAGAGACGATCGAGCTTCGATTCCGAGTTGACCACCGTGTAGATGAGGCCGCATCCGGTGAGACTCTGGGCGATGATGAGACTAACCGCTAGCTTGACCACTCGTCACCCCGTCTGCCTGACGCGCCGACCAAGGGCTGGCCCTGATATTTACAGACTACCACGGGAAATGATGAGCAAACCAGGGGGAAGTGGCTG
>Ga0209857_1000038_pt1 | contig 24805 bp, 23 predicted proteins | sample GWRWN1_10_20_FD_187226 | JGI IMG/M metagenome (GOLD analysis project Ga0209857, IMG submission 187226) | Riverbed sediment microbial communities from areas with no vegetation in Columbia River, Washington, USA - GW-RW N1_10_20 (SPAdes)... | ecosystem: Environmental > Aquatic > Freshwater > River... | reverse complement strand
AGGGCGGGGATCACCGCGTGTGGCTGAACAGGGACACGGAGTGGACCTGGGAGATGATTTACCGCGCCGAGGAAGAGTTCTGGGCGCTGGCACGGCAGTTCCGCGCTCGGCAAGAGCCGCTGCTGCGCCGCGTCATGGCCCAACTCTCCCGCGAGATGGTGCTGCTGCAGGCATCCGACTGGCAATTCCTCATCACGACCTGGGCTGCCCGCGACTACGCCGAAGCGCGATTCATCGAACACTTCGGGAACGTAAACAGTTTTGCCGCGCTGCTGCGACGGCTTGCCGACGGTGGGCAGATGACCCCCGGTGATGAGGAGCTCCTCGGCGCACGGGAGCGCCAGAACTTTGCCTTTGCCGACATCGCGGCGCACGTCGACAAGTCGTGCGACGTACCGGCCGCCTGAACTGTGGCGAGCCCTCGCGTCCTCGCCTTCATCCTCGCCGGCGGTCGGGGGGAACGTCTCGATCCGCTGACGCGGGACCGCGGCAAACCCGCCGTGCCCTTCGGCGGCAAATACCGCGTCGTGGACTTCGTGCTCAGCAACTTCGTGAATTCAGGGATCTACGCGATCTACGTCCTCGTTCAGTACAAGGCCCAGTCGCTCATCGAGCATCTCCGAAACGCGTGGCGCCTCGGCGGAATGCCCGATCACTTCGTCATCGTTGTTCCCCCACAGATGCGCCGCGGCGAGATCTGGTATCAAGGCACGGCAGACGCGGTGTTTCAGAATCTCAATCTGATGCGAGATTTCCGGCCGGACATCGTGGCAATCTTCGGCGCAGACCACGTGTACCGCATGGACCTCGGCCAGATGCTGGAGTTCCATCACACACACGGAGCAGGCGCGACCGTTGCCGCCCAGCCGATGGCGCTCGAACTCGCCTCAGGGTTTGGCATCATTGCGGCGGATGACGGGGGCCGCATTCAGCGCTTCGAGGAGAAGCCGCCTCGCCCGACGCCAATGGCGTCCAACCCGGAGCAGGCGCTGGTGTCGATGGGCAACTACCTGTTCACGCGCGATGTGCTGCTGGAAACGCTGACCGAGGATGCGCGTCGCAGCACCGACCACGACTTCGGCCGGACGATCATCCCTGAACTGGTGCCGCACGCTCCTGTATACGCGTACAACTTCCAACACAACTCGATTCCTGACCAGAAACCCTACGAAGAAGCGGGCTACTGGCGCGACATCGGGACCATCGGCGCGTACTGGGAGGCGAACATGGACCTGCTCGGCCGCACGCCGCGTCTGGATCTTGCCAACCCGCGCTGGCCGATACTTACCGCATCCTTCCCCGGCCCTTCGGCCCGTGTGATCGACGGAGAGCTGGTCGACTCACTCGTCGGCGAGGGCAGCCGCATCGAAGGCGCTACCGTCCGTCACTCCATCATCGGCCGGGCAGTGCACGTACAGCCAGGAGCCGTCATCGAGGATTCGCTCGTCATGGATCACACCATCGTGGAATCTGAGGCACGCCTCCGCCGGGTCATCGCCGACCGCTACAACGTGGTCCCGAAGGGCACGCGCATCGGCCTCGACGCCGCCGACGACCGCCGCCGCTTCCACGTCGACCCCTCAGGGATCATCGTCCTGCCCCGCGGTCCTACCCGTTTCCTCTAAGAATGAATGCAGGTACCTGACGCATATTACGTAACGGCACTCGGCAGAGGCGGGGCCAAAGGGGTCCCCGTATCAGTTGTAGTCGGGGAAGGGCTCCGCCTCTGCCGGGTGCCGGCACCCAGAACTGCGGGCATGACTAACCTGTCATGAGTTCTCGCTTCCTGTGCATCCATGGGCATTTCTATCAACCCTCCAGGGAAAACCCGTGGCTCGACGCCATCGAGGTGCAGGATTCGGCCGCTCCATTTCACGACTGGAACGAGCGGGTGACGGCCGAGTGCTACGCGCGCAACGCCTCCTCACGTATCCTGGACAGCGACGAGCGCATCGCCCGCATCGTCAACAACTATGCCAAGATCAGCTTCAACATCGGGCCAACGCTGCTGCGCTGGCTTGCCCGCCACCGTAACGACGTCTACCTCCAGATTCTCGAAGCAGACGCGCAGAGCCGCCGGGCCCAATACGGTCACGGGAACGCGATTGCCACAGTTTACAACCACCTGATCATGCCGCTTGCGACCAAGCGCGACAAGCTCACGCAGATCCAATGGGGTATTCGTGATTTCGAGCGTCGCTTTCGTCGCCGGCCTGAAGGCATGTGGCTTGCCGAGCTCGCCGTTGATCTGGAATCCCTGGAACTGTTGGCCGCGCACCATGTCGGCTTCACCATCCTTGCCCCGCATCAGGCCCGGCGCGTCCGGGCGTTCTCCGAGGGGACCTGGACCGAAGTCACCGAGGCGACAATGGATGTCACCGTCCCCTATCGCTGCCGGCTGCCAAGCGGGCGTTCCGTGGCAATCTTCTTCTACGATGGGCCGCTGTCGCGCGCGATCGCTTTTGGAGGGCTACTGCATGATGGCGCGGAGTTCACCGCCAGGTTGGTAGCACGCGCCGCTGCGGGCGGTCCACCAAAAATTCTCCTGGTCGCCACCGACGGCGAGTCCTATGGGCATCATCACCGTTTCGGTGAGATGGCCCTCTCGTTTGCGCTCCAGCAGATCGCCGCGCAAAACGCGCCCACGCTGACAAACCTCGGCGCGTATCTGACCGCACATCCACCGGTGCACGAGGTTGAGATCCAAGAGCGGACATCATGGAGTTGCGCGCACGGCATCGAGCGCTGGCGCTCAGATTGCGGTTGTAACACAGGCCAAGGACAGCACCAGCGATGGCGAGGACCATTGCGCGAGGGCATGACGTGGCTGAAAGAGGAGCTCGACACGATCTTCGAGCGGGAGGGACGCACGTTCTTCAGCGATCCATGGGCGGCTCGCGATGAGGCCGTCGACATTGCCGACCGCGAGGTCGGCGCTGTGGACGGATTTCTGGGCCGCCATTTGACCGGAGAGCAGTCCGCGTCCCGGCGCACGACGGCGTTGAAGCTCATGGAAATGCAGCGTCAGGGAATGCTCATGCAGAGCAGCGACGGGTGGTTCTTCGACGACATTTCGGGCGTGGAAACGGTTCAGGTCCTTGCGCATGCCGCGCGCGCGATTGAGCTGGCCGCCGGATTCGGCGCGAGCCTCGAAGATGGGTTGCTCGAGTTCCTCAGACGCGCCCCGGGCAACCTCCCCTCATATCCCGACGGCGGCGCGGTGTACACGGCGCTGGTCCGACCGATGGCCGTGTCCCCTGAACGGCTCGTTGCGCATTACGCCATTAAGTCCAACTCCATGCTCTCTCCCCTCAGGGGAGAGAGTGGGAGTGAGGGGAAGCCCATGCTCTCTCCCCCAGCAGGGGGAGAGCGAGGGAGTGAGAGGGTCTACTCCACCTTGATCCGCGAGCAGAGCCGGGACGCAGCCTCCGCAGGACAACATTCCCTCGTGACTGGACGCGTTCAGGTCCAATCAATGATCACAGAGGAGGCGCACGAGGCGGCCTACGCCCTGCTGCACTTCGGCGGACACGAAGTGCACTGCGCGGTCCGGATCGGTTGGTCCGCGCGAGAGTATGAGCCGGTCCGGGCCGATCTGCACGCACGCTTCGGCCGTGAGATTCTGAGCGCGATTGTGCGGAGAGTCGACGAGGCGTTCGGTCCTGCGTACTTTACACTTCAGGACCTCATGCTCGAGGACCGAAGGCGGGTGCTGTCCACGCTCACCGCGCAGACGCTCACCCAGGTCGAAGAAGCCTACCGGCGGCTCTTCGTCGAACACCGGCCACTCATGCAGTACCTCCGCGATGCGAAGGCAGAGATTCCGGCCCCGATGCTCGTCGCCGCCGTATTTGTGCTGACTCGGGATCTGGAACGAGAGCTGGCTGGATCCGCCGATCTGCCGCTATCCGGAAGCGCCTTTTCATTGGTCACGGAACTGCAATCATGGGGCCGCGAGGTGCTCCCCGAGCGGTTCGAGCCTTTGATGCGCGGCAGGCTCGAAGCTGCGCTGGCGGGCAGCGGGCCGGCGCGTGACCAGCTCCAGGGAGCCATTCGGGTTCTCGACCTCGCGGATGCCGCCGGCTTTGCGCTCAAGCTGTGGGATGCGCAGAACCAGTTCTTCCAGCTCGTGAAGAACGCGCCCCCGTCCGCGGCAGATGAGCTGCGGGCGGTCGGCGAACGACTCCACTTCAACATGGACCGCATTCTCGTGGACGTGAGAGCAGGATGACAGCGCCATTCGAGTTCGTTGCCTGTCTGCAGCTCAGGGAAATGCTTGGTCGCACCGCGTGGGACGAGCGTGAACTGCTCACGGGCATTGAGCACGTGCCGGCGGACTCGATCTATTACCATACCCACAGCTCGTTCCTCCGCAGCCGCTACCCTTCCGCACCTTATCCAAACGATTTTGCAACCTGGGTCGCAACTCAGGTGCGGGATCCCGTCCTCGGCGAGCGACTTGCCGTCGTCGATCCATTCATGTTTGACGATCTCGAGCTCCTCCGCAATGCGATGCTGGCCATCCTCGACGATCACCTTCAGGCAGAGGAACCGGCGCCGCGTGTCGGCGCGGTGGGCCGCGCGGGCGAGCCCTTCCACTTCATGCAATCGACCATCATTGAAGTCCCGACGGGAGTGCGCGCGCGAACTCTGGGGGAGTTCGCGGACGCGCTGCACCATGTCGACGTCAGTGTCATCTTCTATCACATGTTCCGTCCGGTCATGAACTCGGGAACTGTCTCCGACCCCGCGCAGTGGCTGGAACGTGAGCTGGGCCTGCCGGCGCTCGCCGGCCGAGTGCGACTGTTAAACCCGTACGCCCGCGACCCGGAGGGTCTGCGCTCCGATTTGCTGAGCCTCGTCGAAGAGGCGCGGGAACGAGAGGCATGACGGCGATACAACCTAGTCTCAGGGACTACGAGGGCGTGGCTCCGCCAGGGTCGGTCGACCTGCTGCGCCGGCTCGCGGACCGGGTGCGAGGCCGATCGATGCTGCATGTGAACTCAACACGCGTGGGTGGCGGGGTTGTCGAGATGCTCGAGCGATACATACCACTGCTCAGCGAACTGGGACTCGAGCCGCGGTGGGAAGTGCTCAACGGTTCCGACGAGTTCTTCCACGTCACCAAATCATTTCACAACGCCCTGCAGGGACAGGAACGAGATTTCACTGATGAGATGTTGCGCGCGTATGTAGAAACCAACCGCGCGAATGCGTCCAGGCTCGACCTCGATGCCGACGCGGTGTTCATTCATGATCCGCAGCCGGCGGCGCTGATCGAGTTTGCCCCGCGCCGGGGGATGTGGATTTGGCGATGCCACATCGACATGTCGCGCCCTCAGCGGGAGGCTTGGAACTTCCTGCGCCGCTACGTGACGCAGTACGATGCCGCCGTATTTTCACTGCCGAAGTACGCGCAGCGCCTGCCTCTTCCCCAATTTCTCATTCATCCCAGCATCGACCCGCTCGCCGACAAGAATCGCGAGTTGTCCGATGGTGAGGTCGTGGACGTGCTCGCCCGGCTGGTCGTGCCGCGGGACAAACCCATCCTTGTTCAAGTGTCGCGGTTCGACCGGTTCAAAGACCCGGTCGGCGTGATCGAGGCCTACCGACTTGCTAAGAGATCTGATGACTGCCGCCTCGTGCTTGCCGGAGGTGGCGCGGACGATGATCCTGAAGGCGCTGCGGTCCTGGCCGACGTGCGGGAGGCCGCGCGAGGCGATTCTGACATCCACGTGCTCGTGCTGCCGCCGACCGCCAAGCATGAGATCAACGCCCTGCAGCATGCGGCCGCGATCATCATTCAGAAATCGACCAGGGAAGGCTTCGGTCTGACGGTCACCGAGGGGATGTGGAAGGGCAAACCGGTCATCGGCGGGGCCGCGGGCGGGATCGCCGTTCAGATAGTCGACGGCGTCACTGGTTACACCGTGAACTCAGTCGAAGGCTGCGCCTTCCGCATTAGCTACCTGCTGCGCAATCCAGACGCCGCCCGGCGGGTGGGTCAGAACGCCCGAGAGCATGTGCGGGAAAACTTCCTCATTACGCGAGATCTGTCCGAGCACGTCGCCCTGATCATTTCATTGCTTCGCTAAACCCGGCACCAAGCAAAATTCCCCCGGCCTCGCTGCAGCTCGGCCTCTGTGCGCCGCCGGCCTGCGCGCAGGCAACACCGGTGGGCGCCACCTTCTATTCCGGCGCTGCGGCACGGTCCAGGACTTCCTCCACGAATCCGGCTACCTCGCCACCCAGCAGGACATCCAACGCAATCAGATAGACCCAGATGAGAAACACGACCAGTCCGGCCAGCGGGCCATAGACCAGTGGATAGTCGGCCAGCGTACTCAGGTACCAAAGGAACGCCTGGGTCGTCCCTTCGACAAGGAGAAGCCCGGTCAATGTACCGGCCAGCACACTCCTCCACCGCAACCGGCGGTTCGGGAGAAAGCGGTATATGATCATGAGCGCCAGCCCTGTAAACACCACGGGGCCTACGACCGCAAGCGCCGGCGCCGACGGATTCTGAAAGATGAACTCCGCAAGCCGCCCGACGGCTCGTACACGAGAGAACGCGGTCAGCATTGTGCTCGCGATCAGCGAAAGGCTCAGCGCGATCCCGCCGAGCGCGATCAACGCAAGATCGACCAGCTTGCGGTGCCAGAAGGCGCGCACCACCCTCAGGTGCAGCACTTGATTGAGTCCGTGGCGCAGCGCGCCGGCTACTGCGGTGCCGCTCCAGAACAGGGCGAGTACTGCCAGGAATCCCGCAACTTCGCGTGTGTTGAAGACATCCTCGAGCGTTCTGCGCACCAGTTCGAGGGCGTCTCTCGGAAGATACGGAGACAGCGCGGTCAGAACCACGCGCTGGGCTTCTGCCTCGGACGCGAACCGGCTGAGCAGCACGACGAGACCGACGAGCAGCGGGAAAATCGAAAGCAACGCCGCGTAGGCGATCGATGAGGCCAGCGTGAGGATGTCATCTTTTCCGAGGCGCTCGAGGATCGCCGGGGTCCGCACGAGTCCTATCCAAGCGCAACGGCGAGGGTAGTCTCCCACGACTGACGCGGCAGAAGCGCGATCGGCCAGAGCGTCACGCAGGTCAGTCCCTGGAAAATGCGCTCAAACCCCGCTTCGGAGTTCGATACCGTCCATACCGGCATCACCCATACCCGGGCCGCGGAGAACTTCAGGGTCACCGGCCCGGGCCAGCCATCGTCACGGAGCACGACCTGCGTGACTGCTGCGACGTCATGCAGATCTGAGACAGCATAGCGCCGCCCGTCGAGCAGTACTGTGGCAGCGGGATCAAAGATCGCCCAGTTTGTCTCGACTGCGAGAGTCGAGGCAACGGATTCGGCGCCGGCGTTCTCCAAGCGGTAACGTGCCGAAAGACGCGGCCCCTCTATGCCGATCTCTTTGTTTATGCGCACAAGTCCCACAACTTCTGGGCGGCTGACCTCCTCGCCGCGCCAGAACCCGTTCGCGCTCGCGTTGACGTGGAGGAAGTGCTCCAAGAAACTGGCTTTGCGACCTCGATCGTAGATCAACAACTGATCGAGGCCCCCTTCCTTAACGCGGATTCGCGGTGTGTGAATGGTCTCGACCCCATGCCCGGCGGCCTGGGCCGCCCCCTCGGTGGCGAGGGTGGGGGTGAGGGGTGGCACCCGCAGTTGCTCATGATACGGTTCACGGCGGCGCGCCATCACGTTGGTCAGGTTGATCCGCGCAGGCCGCCAGTCCCACTCCACTACGCCGCCGCCCTCGTCGTGATCGATGAGCACAACCATCTCAGTGTTCGCAATCTCAACCTCCTCCGCGCCGTCTCCATCGAAATCGCCCGCGATCTGTCGCACCGGATCGGTCTCGTCGGCCAGTGCCTCGGCCGCGATGAGGTGGCCGAATGTCGCCCGGCGAATGTGCGGCAGGTAAATGCCACCGAAAACGCCGTGCCAGTATGGGCAGTTGCACTGTCCCTGCCACAACTCGTCGAGCGCCCGCTGCCGAGATGATCCGTCGGGCATCTGCCACACTTTGTCGCTCACGCGCAGCATCCGCTTGTGCATCGTGTTGATCTCGGGATATTTGACCAGGAACTGCCGCCAGAAACCTCCGGACCACTCCATCATCTCGTCGTACGACGCGGCGGGCACGTAGACGCGTCCGGCGGCAGGGCGCTGGAGCGCGTCGCTCGGCGTCACCGTCTGCACCCAGGACTGAGCCTCGAGCGCGCTCAGGAATGACTCGACCCACCCCTGCTCCCAGCAATGCGCATACGTGCCCGGCCAGAGGCCGAACTTCTCCCCATCATCGCCCATCAACAACAGCGCTGCGCCCGACTCCGCGCGGTCGCGAAGATAGGCCATCACATCGCCTACAGGCTGCCAGGGAATCAAGTACCGCAGCCGCCGCAGACTTGGGAAAATGGCCAGCATCTTTCCTTCCTCTTCGGTCAAGAAATGGCCGGTGAGTTGATCTTCAGTCAATCCAGCAGCGATAAAGTGTGCGTCATCGAGGATCGTGTACTGCACGCCTGCTTGCGCCAGGGGCTTTGGAAGCTGCGGCTCCCACACGCGTTCCGCGAGCCACAGTCCTTGTGCACGCGCCCCGAAGCGGCGGAGCAGAAACTCGGTCATTTTCCGGATCTGACCGTGCTTGTCACGGTCCGGGATGATCGTAAGGATTGGCTCGTAGTAACCTCCGGTGAGGAGCTCGACCTGCCCGCGGTCGACGAGGCCTTGCAGCAGCGGGAAGAATTCAGGATGCGCACCCTCGAGCCAGTCCAGGACGGGTCCGCTGTAGTGCAGACCTACGCGGATCGTGGGATGCTGCCCAAGTGCGGAGAGCATCGGAAGATAACTCTGCCTGTACGCGGCGTCGAAGACTTCAGGGAAATTGCCGACAGGTTGATGGTTGTGAAAGACGAGCGAGAGGAGCAACGGGCTACAGACGGGCCACGAAGCGGCCGGGGTTGAGGATTCCGGCTGGGTCAAACTGCCGCTTGATCTCCGCCATAATGGACAGGCCCGGCGGAGGAGGGCCCCAAACGTCGACGACCTCCTTCACATGTGGAGGCGCCGCGGCCACGATGGCGTGTCCGCGATTGCTGGTCGCGAGCGCCGAGAGACGGGCGAACCAACCAGCGACGTCGCCGACATCGGAAGCAACCCAAAGCGTCCCCGCGCCCATGTGCGCGACGATCTGGGGTGTGGGAGACCAACCGTCGATCGTCGAAATGGCTCCGCCGATCGCACCCAGAGGAAGCGTCAGTCTGTACAGCGGGCCTGACACGATGCTGGTGAAGTCACAGATGGATTTCCATAGCGTTTGATGCTGCGAATCTTCCAACGCCTCGGCCGACATGCCCGCGGCCTTTGCTATGGTTCGGAGGTCGTTGAGATGTCGCTCCACCGCTTCCGAAAAACCTTCGACCCACACGAGGACGAGATAGTCTGATTCCTGTTTCCTGATTCCTGATTCCGCCGTAAGTTGAACTGCCGCTCGCGCGTTGACCAGTGTCACCGCGCACGGCAGCAGTGCGGAAGCCTCAATCTGCTCCACCATCTTCAGCGCCTGCGCGATTGTGCCTGAGGCGAGCACGCTCGCCGATCGCTCCGGAACCGGCGCCATCCTGAGCGTGACCTCGGTGATGACGCCGAGGGTGCCGAGCGAACCGGTGAACAGTTTGCACATGTCGTATCCGGCGACGTTTTTGACGACCTTGCCCCCGGATTTCACCTGCTCCCCGGTGGCCAGCACGCACTTCATGCCGATCACCTGGTCACGCACGCCTCCGTAGTGCATCCGGCGGGGACCATTCGTATTGGCTGCCACCACACCACCGATGGTCGCCTCCGCGGCCTGTGGAGGATCGATCGCAAGGAACTGATACCGCCCCGCCAGGATCTGCTGAAGCTCTGCCACTCGCATCCCCGCCTGCGCCGTCGCAGTGAGGTTTGCGTCGTCATGCTCGATCAAACCAGTGAAGCGCTCAAGGCTGAGCACCACGTCGACGCGAGATGGCCGGTTGCCGAGCCCGATGCTCGTCCCCCCGCCCCACGGCACCACTGCTGCATGATCCTCAGTGCAGATCTTGAGCACCTCGCTGATCTGCGCGGCATCCTGCGGCGCGACTCTCACCGAGGGAACCATGCCGTCCACGGTATGAGCCCTCAGCGCCGCGGCATCTTGTTGGACAGCGTGCCGGCCAAGAATGGATTCCAGGCGCGCGGTCAGCGTGTCCGCAGCGGTTTTCATATCGTTTCCTCGTTCCCGCGTTCCCCCGTTCCCGCGTTCCCGTAGGCCTTGTCGAGTAAATCCATCAGATGATACACGGGAACATTGGGCCCAAACTTCTTCCCGCCGAAGCGGAGCTGCAGCATGCAGCCGGGATTCGGCGCCACCACCGCCTGCGCACCCGTATGATCCACCATCCGCATCTTCTCGGACAGCACCGTCTGGGACATCTCGGGGTGCGTAATGTTGTAGATCCCTGCGCTGCCGCAGCAGCGGTCTGAGCCATCCATTTCCACAAGTCGCAGCCCTGGGATACTTGCCAAAAGGATCCTCGGCTGCGTGCGAACGCGTTGCCCATGAGCGAGATGGCACGGGTCTTGGTACGTGACGGTGAGATCAACGCGGCCTTGCGGGGGAACGACTCCAAGCTCGGCAAGAAACTCGGCCGCATCCTTTGTCAGACGCCCGAATTGCTCGGCCTTCTCTTTGTATGCAGGATCGTCGTGAAGCAGATGACCGTATTCCTTCATGGTGGCCCCACACCCGGCTGCGTTGACTATCACGGCATCTACACCGGACCCAAGGAAGACGTCGATATTTCGGCGCGCCATCGCCTTCGCCGCCACCGTCTCCCCGTTGTGCACGTTCAGCGCGCCGCAGCACCCCTGCGCCTTTGGGATCACGACCTCGCAGCCGTTCCTGCGCAGCACGCGAACTGTGGCCTCGTTCACATCTGCAAACAGCACGCTCATCACACAGCCTGAAAGCACGCCTACGCGAGCGCGCCGGGGACCGATGGCTGGCAACACCTCTGCCTCAGGCGAGAAGAAACGGTCGGGCACCTGCGGCAGCATAGCCTCCATCTCGCGCAGCCGCCTGGGTAGGAGCGGGCGCACTAACACCGCGAGGCCGCTGCGCTGGTAGAGGCGCAACCCTACGGCGACCCACCGCAGCCGCCGAAGCGAGGGTAGCAGGCGTCTGAAGGCAAACATCTGGACCGCCCGCGCGAACGGAGATCCGGGAGGACCCAGCACCTCCCGTGCCGCCTCGGCGATCCGGCCGTACTGCACGCCGGCGGGGCAGGCCGTTTCACACGCACGGCACATCAAGCACAGATAGATGTGTTCGCCAAAACGCTCATTGGGCTCGATGCGCCCCTGAGATGCAGCTTGGACAAGATGGATTCTGCCGCGCGGAGATTCAGGCTCGAGAGAAGTCACGCGATACGTGGGGCAGTGATTCAAGCACAGCCCGCAGTGCACACACGCGTCGAGCTCCGGGATACTGAGAACCGAGGTCGCTTGCCTCGTTCCCGCGTTCCCACGTTCCCGCGTTCCCGTCGTTAAATCCATAGTCCCGCCGGAATCTTCGCCGGTACCAGACGCATCTCGGCGCAGGTGATCGGCGTCGGGAACACCTTGGCCGGATTGAACCGACCGTCGGGGTCAAATGCCTTCCGCACCTTTGCCATCGCATCGAGATCCTGCTGCGAGAACAAAAGTGTGATCGAATTCCGTTTCTCGAGCCCAACCCCGTGCTCGCCGGTGATGCTGCCCCCCGCTGCGACGCACGCGCGAAGGATGGCGTCGCTGGCCTCGATCACGCGGTCCAGCTCGCCGGGGGTACGCATATCAAACAGGATATTTGGATGGAGGTTGCCGTCCCCGGCGTGAAACACATTGGCGATGCGCAGCCCGAATCGCGTGCTGATCGCGGCCACTTCCCGCATGATCTCGGGAAGCCGGCTGCGCGGGACGACGCCGTCCTGCACGTAATAATGGGGGGCGAGGCGCCCCATCGACCCAAACGCTTCCTTTCGTCCTTTCCACAAACGCTGACGTTCGGCCGCATCCTGCGCCACCTTTACCTGCCGGGCGCCCGTTTGCTCGCAGATTTCACGTACGAGCGCCACCGCCCGGTCGCAATGCTCTCGGACGCCTTCGACCTCCACGAGGAGCACGGCTTCGGCGCCTTTGGGATAACCCAGCGACGATCCCATTTCGACCGCCTCGATCGTGACTTTGTCCATCATCTCGAGCGCGGCCGGAATGATCCCTCGTCCGGTGATCTCCACAACCGATTGCGTGGCGGCATCCATGCGGTCGAACACGGCGAGGAGGGTTTGAACGGCTTCGCGCGTCCGCATCAATCGGACGAGCGCCTTGGTGACGATTCCCACTGTCCCTTCTGACCCCACGAAGACGCCGCACAGATCATAGCCCGGGGTGTCCGGGACTGCGCCCCCGAGCCAGACAACTTGTCCGTCGTCGAGCACGACCTCGACGCCCAGCACGTGGTTCGTGGTCACGCCGTAGGCCAGCGTGTGCGGACCGCCTGAGTTATTGGCCACGTTGCCGCCGATCGAACAGGCGGCCTGGCTGCTGGGATCAGGCGCATAAAACAGGCCATGGCTCGCGGCAGCCTTCGTGACGTCGAGATTAATGACGCCGGCTTCCAGCAGCGCAGTGCGGTTGCGGGGGTCGACCTCGAGGATCCTGTTCATGCGTGCCAGTGAGACGACGACGCCGCCTTCGGCCGGCACGGCGCCGCCCGCGAGCCCGGTCCCGGAACCGCGGGGCACAATCGGGACGTTCGCCCGTTTTGCCGCGCGCACGACCGCGGCGACCTGGGCAGTATCGGCCGGCAGGGCGACAACCTCCGGCATCACCTGAATGATTGAGCCGTCCCGCTCGTACACGATGACATCCTCGGGCTCAACGAGGACGTACTTCTCTCCGAGGGCCTCGCGCAGTTCGCTGTGGAGTGACACCGTGATACCCATTATATGCGTCTACCCTGTCTACCCAGTCTACCCCGTCTACCCAGTCTGCATACTCCAGAATTAAGACCAAATCTTGTAGACGGGGAAGACGTTTTTGCGCACGTTCACGTCAATAGGAACACTTTTACGCGAGTGGGCCCGTGTGCGCCTCGCACCGGAGTCAGTTCGATGTCGGCAGTGCGGCTTGGTCCTGTGATAAACGTCAGTGCGGAGGGCAGCGGGCCGGTCCGTGTCAGCACGTCACCGAGGGACGCGACGATGTGCGCAGCCGGAACCACAGCAATGTGCACGGGAGGAAGTAGGGAAGTGCTGCGCGGGTGCGCTGGTGAGCAATCCAGGACCAGCGTACCAGTGAGCGCGATCGCAAAGTCTGCGATGGTGATTCCTGCATCCGCGCCGGCAACGGTGTCGCGTGCGTGATCCCACGGGTCCAGCACCTGGAATGGTGTGGCGCGCAGGGCCGCCCGGACCTGCATGAGCAGCCGGTCTTCCCACATGGCGACGCGGCTTACCCCAGTCTTCGTCAACTCATCGATGATCGCGGTCGCCAGCGTCACCGGACTGGCGGTCTCGATCTCTGTACCAACGGCGGTGGCTCGCTCGATAAACAAAGACACGAGATCAGACGGCTGCGCATCGGGCCTGGACGATTCGGGCAAAGGGATCGCCGGATCCGCGGCCTGCCGCAGGCGGGTCAGGATCACTTCTCGAGCCGTCGTCATGATGTTCGTTCTCTGAACGCCTTGGCCGCCGGCCTGGGAAGCTCTCGAAACGCCGACCACCTCGAGAACGGATATGGCAGCGGCAGGCGAACAGCTGACGTGAAACGATGGACCGCTCTGGCGACTTTGCCCGCGACGGCGAGGCGCCTCGCGCTCTTCATCGCGTTCACCCATCCCCACACGAAGAATCGCTCCGCAACAGGTGCTCCCTGCTGCCGGACGACACGGGACCGCAGCTCCAGTAGAAGTCGAGGCAGCTCGATCTTTACGGGACACACCTCGCCACAGGCTCCACAGAGAGATGAAGCGAAGGGCAGATCTCCCGCCACGTCGAGGCCCTGGAATAGCGGGGTCAGGACCGCCCCGATCGGTCCCGAGTATACCGAACCGTAGGCGTGGCCGGCAGTGCGCTCGAAGACCGGGCACACGTTGAGACACGCTCCACAGCGGATACACGCCAGCGATTCCCGCATGCTGCTGTCGGCGTGGATGGCTGTGCGTCCGTTGTCGAGCAATACCAGGTGCAGTTGCTCGGGGCCATCGGCCTCGCCGACGCGTCGCGGTCCCGTGAGGAACGAGACGTAGCTGCTCATGCGCTGGCCGGTGGCGCTGCGCGGCAGCAGCGTGAGGAACACATCGAGATCGGCCAGGCGAGGGATGACCTTTTCAATGCCCATGACGGCGATATGTGTCCGGGGCAGCGTCGTCGTCAGACGCGCATTGCCTTCGTTCTCCACCACGACAACCGTGCCGCTCTCCGCGACGGCAAAGTTCACCCCGCTGATCCCGACGTCCGCTTCCAGGAATCTCCGCCGGAGCACCTCTCGCGCTACCATTGTCAACTGCTGCGCGTCGTCGTAGCGCGGCACGCCGAGCTTTTCCGACAAGAGCGCCGCGATGGTCTCCTTCGACTTGTGCACGACGGGCGCAATGATGTGGGCGGGCTGCTCCCCGGCGAGTTGCACCAGATACTCGCCGAGATCCGTCTCGGTCACTTCGCATCCGGCATGCTCGAGCGCGTCGTTGAGCTCGATCTCCTCGGTTGTCATCGACTTGCTCTTGACGACCTGCCGTCCGCTCGACTTGACGAGCTGCGTGATGAGGATGCGCGCCTCGTCCGCGTTACGAGCCCAATGCACGACTCCGCCCGCTTCCGTCACCTGCCGCTCCAACTGCTCTAGATATCTGTCGAGGTGGGCCAGCGCGTGTGCTTTCACGTCGTGGGCGTATTGCCGCAGCGCCTGCCAGTTCGGAATCTCCTCGACGGCGCTGTTCCGCAGCCCCCGGAACCGGACCATTGCGGACCGGAGCGTGGCCTGCAGACTGGGGTCACCCAAGGCCTTCTCTGAGTTTTTCTCGAAATCGATTCGCGCTGTCATTGGAACTTCGTCTACATGGTCTGTTGGTCTGCTTGTCTTCTGGTCTTCTCCCAGGCCTAGGACTAGTCTTCTTGTCTCCTGGTCAGATGATCTCTTGAACTCTAGACTGATAGACCAAGAGACGAATAGACTAACAGACCAGTATTGGCAGAGCGTGAAGACCAGAAGACTCGGAGACCCGCAGACTTTCTAGACGACTTCATTGTGACGCAAGAATTTCGGCAAGGTGAAGAGACCGGATCCTGCTCCGTCGCCGGCGGAGGCCGCCGTCTATCTGCATCAAGCAGCTGGCATCCGTGGCGGTCACGACCTCCGCGTCAGAAGCCTCAATCGCCCGAATCTTTGTGTCGAGCATCGACCCCGACAGTGCCGAAAACTTGACCGCGAACATGCCCCCAAACCCACAACACTCTTCCACACCGTCGAGCGGCCTCAGCTCGAGGTCTCGAACACGCGAGAGCAACTCGAGCGGTTGATGTCGAACACCGAGTCCCCGCAGCCCGTGGCAGGATGCATGATACGTGACGCGGTGAGGGAATCGCGCCCCGACATCGCTTCGGTGGAGCACATCAACCAGGAATTCAGTGAGCTCGTAGGTGCGCTCTCCCGCGTGGTGCGCGCGGGCCGTCAGATCCTGATCCTCTTTGAGCATCACGGGGTAGAACTCGCGCACCATCGCGGCGCACGACCCGCTGGGGGTCACGACGGCATCGGCGTGTTCGAACACATTCAGGTGCCGGCGGGCCAGCACGCGGGACTCCGGCCAGAACCCATCGTTGAACGCGATCTGGCCGCAACACGTTTGGTCAAGCGCGAGTTCCGGCTCGATACCACAGCGGCGGAGCACGGTGACTGTGGCCTCGGCGACACTCGGAAACAGCTGATCGACCAGACAGGTCACAAATACGGCGACTCTCATCAGATGGTGATCTCTCTCGGGGCGCCCAGCGATCGGCTACCGAGTTTTCGCAACTGCGGGTACGGTCGTCGTCGCTTCTCTCAGAAAACGGGCTGCTTCCTCGGGGATGACCGGGTTGATATAGAATCCTGACCCCCACTCGAAACCGGCGACGTGGGTGAGGCTGGGGATGATCTCCACATGCCAGTGGTATGCGTGACGGGTCTCGTGTTTGTACGGCAGCGTGTGAATGATGAAGTCGTAAGGCGGATTGTGGAGACATGAGTCGAGGCGTCTCAGCGTTTCTCCGAGCGCCTGCGCGAACGACAGTTCCGATGCGGGCTCGAGATCACCGAAGTCCGCTTGATGCCGCTTAGGCAAGATCCAGGTCTCGAATGGGTGCCGCGAAGCATACGGCGCCAGTACGGTAAACTTCTCGTTCTCGAAGATCAGACGCTGTTTAGCGTCCACCTCTTGCGCCAGCATCGTGCAGTAGATGCACGCGCCCTCTTGGCCAAAGAACAGCTCCGCCGCTTCAACCTCTTCACTGGCGCGCTTCGGGACGATCGGCAGCGCGATCAGTTGCGAATGTGGATGAGACAGCGATGCGCCCGCGCGACGGCGGTGATTGCGGAACAGCAGCACGTACTCGAAACGCGTATCGCCCCGCAGGTCGCGATAGCGCTGGAGGTAGGCGCGGACGACATCAGCAATGTGCTCGGGGGGAAGCAGCCCGAGGTGCGTGTGGTGGTTGGTCGTCTCCACGATCACCTCGTGAGCGCCGACCCCATCCATGCGGGTGAAGATACCGACCTTCGTGCGCTCAGTCTGGCCCTCAATGCGGAGCGCGGGAAACTTGTTGGAGACAACGCGGACGCGCCACCCGGGGCTGTTGGGCGCGGTGCCTGGAGCTCGGAAGGCGAAGATCTCAGGCGGGGTCTTCTCCTCGCGTCCCTCGCAAAACGGACACTTGTCGAGATCGCTCGGTTCCGGATCCTCCTGACGAAAATCGGTGGGCCGGGCGGCTCGCTCCGTGGCGATGATCACCCAGCGGCGGCTCATCGGATCTTTGCGCAGTTCAGGCAATCGTATTCCCTCCTCCTACCCTTGCGGAAGAACCCGCTCGGGCCCGAGCACGCTCGTAGAGTTCCAGGTACTTTCGCGCGGAGCGGGCCCAGGAGAAATCTGCCCGCATTCCCGTCTGTTGAAGCCTCCGCCAGGTCGCCCGATCCTTGAACGTCACAAGCGCCCGCTGCAGCGCTTCCAACAGCGCGCGACCTGTGTGCTCTTGGAACACGAATCCATTCGCCGTTCCGCCGGCCAGCGTCTTCGGAGTCAGATCGACGATCGAATCCGCCAGTCCGCCTGTGCGCCGCACGATCGGGATCGTGCCGTACCGCAGGCTATACAGCTGGTTCAATCCCGATGGCTCGTAGCGGGACGGCATCAGGAACATATCCGCCCCTGCTTCAATCTGATGTGCCAGGGGATTGTCAAAACCCAATTCCACGCCGACCTGCTGCGGATGGCGCGTTGCCAGCCCTTTCAGCAGGTCGTGATATTTCGGCTCGCCCGTGCCGAGCACCACGAGCTGCGCCCCGGTGCGCAGGATCTCGTCGATCACCTCGATCACCAGGTCCAACCCTTTTTGATCCGCCAGACGTGTCACCATGCCGATGAGCGGCACGTCCTCCTGAGGAAGGCGAAAGGCACGTTGGAGCTGCTGTTTGCACGCGCGTTTCCCGGACAGATCGTCGGGCGAATAGGTGGCTGCGATCAGCGGATCGGCCGACGGATCCCAGCTGCCGTAGTCGACGCCATTCAAGATGCCAAAGAGATCGTCACGGCGGTCTCGGAGTACGCCGTCGAGCCCCGCGCCATACGGCTCCGTCTGGATCTCACGCGCATACGTTTCGCTCACCGTGTTGAGAACGTCTGCAAAAATCAGGCCGCCCTTCAAGACGTTGACCTGACTCCAGAACTCGAGCCCTCTCGGGGTGAAGAGTGAAGCAGGTAGTCCCGTCAAGGCATACTGCTCAGGAGAAAAGACCCCCTGATAGGCAAGGTTATGAATCGTCAGCAGCGTCGGCACGCGCCGCGCTTCCTCTGCAGTTGCGAGCACCGGGATGAGCGCGGTCTGCCAGTCATTGCAATGCAGGACGTCCGGCCGCCAACTCTGTTGGTCGAGCCATGCCAGGATCGCACGACAGAAAAACGTGAATCGCGCGAGGTTGTCAGGATAGTCGCGCCCGCCCTCCCCGTACAACCCATCACGATCGAAGAACCGCGGCTGATCCACCAGCCAGACCGGCACCAGCGAACCGTCGAGCGTGGTCTCGAAGATCGTTCCGCTGACCGAGTCCTCGCCTACTGCCGCCGTCACGGTGCCCGCGCGCTGCAAAAGCCCCAGCGGGACCGTCCGATATCTGGGGAGCGCGAGGCGAACCTCACAGCCTTGCTCAGCCAGTGCCAGCGGCAGCGCGCCCGCAACGTCTGCGAGTCCTCCGGTCTTCGCAAAGGGCACGGCTTCAGACACACAGACCAGAACTTTCATGGCCCCCCTGGCCCTTGTCATCGGTTACCCTCTGGAACCGACGAGGGCGAGATAGATATCATTGACGTTGGTGTTGGTCGGGCCGGTCACGATCAAATCCGAGAGTGTCGAGAAGAATGTGTACGCATCATTCTGATCGAGCGCGCGGCGTGCATCAAGACCGGCGGCGGCTGCACGGGTGGCGGTCGTGCCGTCCACAACGGCGCCGGCCGCGTCTGTGGGACCATCGGTCCCATCGGTGCCGAAGGCGCCAAGCAACGTTCGCGGACGCTCAGCAATCCTCGCCGCCGCGGCCAGCGCAAACTCCTGACAGCGCCCACCCTTTCCACCACCCCGCACGGTCACGGTCGTCTCCCCGCCGGCCAGCACACACGCCGGTCGCGTACCACCGGCTACCTCTAGCGCGCGGTCCGTGAAAATCTTAGCCGCCTCGCGCGCCTCGCCGGTCACCGCCGGCAAAACGACGGCATGCAACCCGGAGGCTCGAGCGGACAGGGCCGCCGCCTGGACCGCGACGTCATTGCTGCCCACGATCACGGTGTGCACCTGATCGAAGATGGTCTCGCCCGGCTTGGGCGTCTCCGGCACCAAACCAGCGACACCGCGCTCCACATAGTCGCGAACGCTGCTCGGCACTTCGTCGATCAGCCCGTAGCGTTTCAGGATGCCTCTCGCCTCGGCAAACGTCGTGGGGTCAGGCACCGTTGGGCCCGACGCGATGGCGTCAAGCGCATTGCCCACCACATCCGAGAGAATCAGGACGGCTATCTCGGCCGGGGCCGCCGCCCTTGCCAGCTGCCCCCCTTTGATCTTGGAGAGGTGCTTGCGCACCGCATTGATTTCTTGAATTGTGGCGCCGCTCTTGAGCAGCAGATCCGTGACACGGGCTTTCTCCATGAGCGACACGCCCTTAACAGGTGCAGGCAGCAGTGCCGACCCTCCGCCGGAGATGACGCATAGCACGAGATCGCGGCGACCGGCCTGCCCCACGAGGTCGAGCATCCGCTCCGCACCACGGTAGCCCGCGTCATCCGGAATCGGATGGCCGGCTTCAACCAGCGATACTCGCTCGAGCGGAACCGTGTATCCATACTTGACGTTGACGATTCCCGTGGTGATTCGCTCGCCGAGCAGGTCCTCGAGCGTCTTCGCCATGGGGCCTGACGCTTTCCCCGCCCCGATGAGGAAAATCCGGTCGATTCGCTCGAGATCGTAGGAGCGGCTATCGATACGCAGCGTCGCGCGCTCCAGCGAGACATGGCGCCTGACCGCGGCCGCCGGATCCGCCGCACGCACGGCCGCCGCAAAGATGGCAGCGGCCTGGCGGCGCAATTCTTCATTGGGCTTCCCACGAAATAGGTTGTCCCTGAAAATCATCAGGGGGCTATATTGCTCGGATCACTGCAGCTCGTAGGTGTTGCTCGTCCCGTTGGGACGCACGGCATGCACCGCAACGTGCGTAATGGCCTCACGCTCGAGCGTCCACTGCACGGTATCGCGCGCCAGTGGGGTCAGATTGTTAATGTCGCTCAAATGGGCGAGCACCGCAGTCCGCAGACGCCCGGCGGCCGCAGCTCGGATGGTTTCCGCCGCGGCATCGTTGGACAGGTGTCCCGTCGTGCTCAGAATGCGGTTCTTGAGAAACCAGGGATATGGACTGACGGACAGGAGCCTCAGATCGTAGTTCGACTCAATGATGAGCATGTCGGCGTCGCATGCTCGCTCGACGACCTCGTCGCTGGAGGAACCGAGGTCCGTGGCGATGACGAGACGGGAACCGTTCTGACTGATGGCAAAGCCGACCGGTTCCGCGGCATCGTGAGGGAGCGCAAACGGATCGATCATCAGCGACGCGAGTCGAAACGGGGTCCCGGTCACAAAGCGCTCGATCTGGGCGCCGTCCAGCGCCGCACCGGCGGATGCGATCGTCCCCTCATTCGCGAGGACCGGGCACCCGGCAATCCGGCTCAGTGTCAGCGCGCCCTTGGCATGGTCATCATGTTCATGGGTCAGCAGCACAGCGGTGAGATCTTGTGGAAGGATGGGAAGCGCCGCAAGTTCTCGGACGATGACGTCCGCCGGCAGTCCCGCGTCAATCAGCAGCCTCGCGTCGCCCGCATCAACCAGGATGGCGTTGCCGCCGCTGCCGCTTCGAAGGATTCGTAGTCGCAAGGTCGTTGTAGAGTCCCGCCTACTGGTTACGGCTTCGCAGGGTCAAGTCCTGTTCTAATCGTAGCCGAGTTCTGCCAGCCGTTCTTCATCGATGCCAAAATGATGCGCGACTTCGTGAACGACGGTCTTGCGGATTTCCTCTTTGATTTCGTCGTCCGACTCGTAGGCGTCTTCCAGCGGACCTTGGAAGATGGTGATCTTGTCGGGCAGGAGCGAGTGCTCGGAGATTCCCCGCTCCGTGAGCGGCGTCCCCTCGTACAGACCGAAGAGGAGTTCGTCCGGCTCCATGCCGAGCTCATTCAGCTGGTCCTCCTCCGGCCAGTCCTCGATCACGACGTCGACGTTCTCCATGCGCTCCCGTATTGAATCGGGGATACCTTCGAGCGCCTCCAGCACCAGCGCTTCAAACCTCTGGCGAGACAGCCGCATTGGAATATATAGTACGACAGACTCCGTATGATAGAGAGGAGCATGAAGATAGAGTTCCTGTATTGGGAAGAATGCCCGTCTCATACCGAAACCCTCGCCCGGCTCCGTGAAGTGCTGAAAGAATCGGAGCTTGATCCTCCCGTCGAGCGTATCCACGTAGAGACGGATGACCAGGCGGTCTCGTTGAAGTTTCCGGGCTCGCCGACGATCCGCATCGACGGTGCAGATTTGTTTCCAGTTCCCGACGAGATGGTAGGATTGACCTGTCGCGTCTATTACACGCCAGAAGGTCGCGTCACACCGCTCCCAACGAAGGACATGATTCGCTCCGCACTTGCCGCACATCGAATCAAGATCACCAAAGGAGGCTAGCAATGGTTCTTGCCCTCGAATCGAAGTTGCTCGCATTTTCATTGCCTGGGACAGACGGAAAGACGTACAGCCCGGATCAGTACCGTCAGGCACGAGCCCTCGGCGTGGTCTTCACCTGCAATCACTGCCCCTACGCCAAGGCCTGGGAGGACCGCTTGATTCAACTGCAGCGGGACTTCGGGAAATCAGGTGTGCAGCTGCTGCTGATCAGCTCGAACGACCCCGCGAAGATTCCGGACGACAGCTTCGAGAACATGAAGCGGCGATCGAAGGAGAAGGCCTATCCTTTCCCCTACCTGTTTGACGAGTCGCAGGAGGTGGCGAGAGCGTACGGCGCGACCCGCACCCCGGAGATCTTTCTGTTTGATGCCGACCGCGTGCTGCGCTATCACGGCGCGCCCGATGACAACTTTGAGGACCCGGCCGCGGTCACGCAGCACTACGCGCGGGAGGCGATCGAAGCGTTGATCGCCGGGCGGCGGCCCGAACCGACGGACACCAAACCCGTCGGGTGCACGATCAAGTGGAAGTGACGTTGTCTCCTAGTTAAGTCCCGCGCTCTACCCGCACGGGCAGGTGTGACACACATCGCACCTGCCCGGTTCGTCTTGTCACTGCCCGTTTGACGCCCCTGCCGTATCCTTGCGTCATAACAAATGATGAGAAAGGAGGTAACTACCATGACTGGCAAGCTGGTAACGCTCGTTGCGGTGTTCTCGCTGTTGCTGTCCGCGGCCGCGTTTGCGTCTCCTGCCGACGTTGATATGGTTGGCGAGACGGAAGTGGGCGGAGCCGCCGGGGAGATTCTCGCCGGCGAGCACGATCAGGAAGCGGAAGAGTTCGAGCTGTACCTCGGCCCTCAGGACGAGACCATCGCCGGGCGCGAGGATCGGAGGGTGGACTAGGCCTTGGGACTGCACAGGCGGAGGAGGCCTGAACTCCTGCCTCCTCCGCTCGCGTACTAAGGGATAGATGGCCCGAGAATTGCTTGGAAATCTGGGGAGAAGGTCAATAGAAGATCCAAGGAAAGGAGGTGGCAGACATGGCTCCCGGATTTGAGGTGTGGCAGTCGCCAGGCGGTAAGGTTTGGGAAGGCTCTGATCAGGAAGAAGCTATCTTGGCCGGGCTGAAAATCCGGCAACCGGGCGTGCTTGTGGAGATCGCGGAGCTGTTCGACGTATTCGGTCAACTCCGTCCTCGCCGCATCGCCTCCTTCGACGACCGCTTGAATTCAAAGAAACCTGCGCGATAAACGCGCGCGACCCGCTACGGGAACCCAGCGGGTCGGCGTGCGGATCATTCACTCCGTGACATCCGTCACACATCATAGTAAAGGAAAAACTCGGCCGGATGCGGACGCATCCTGACGTGGTCGATCTCCTTCGTGCGCTTGAGCTCGATCCACGTCTCGATCAAATCCCGCGTAAACACGCCCCCCTGCAGAAGAAACTCGTGGTCTCGTTCCAGCGCGTTAAGCGCCTCGTCGAGCGTTCCCGGCAGCTGCTTGATCTTTGCCGCTTCAGAGGCTTCGAGGTCATAGAGATCAACGTCCATTGGTTCCCCGGGATCGATCTTGTTCTTGATCCCATCGATGCCCGCCAGCAGCATCCCCGCGAACGCCAGGTAGGGGTTGGCACTGGGATCCGGCGGCCGGTACTCAATGCGCTTGGATCGCGGACTCGTGGAGTACACTGGGATGCGCACGGCGGCAGAGCGGTTCCGCTTGGAGTACACCAGGTTCACCGGCGCTTCGAACCCCGGCACGAGGCGGCGATACGAGTTGGTCGTCGGCGCGCAAAACGCCATGAGCGCGGGCGAGTGGGCAAGCAACCCTCCGATGTAGTACAGCCCCGTCTTACTCACCTGCGCGTAGCCGTCGGGATCGTGGAACACGTTGGTGCCATCCTTCCACAAGCTCTGATGGCAGTGCATCCCCGATCCGTTGTCGCCGAAGAGCGGCTTGGGCATAAACGTAACCGTCTTGAAGTGCTCACGTGCGTACATTTTCACGAGATACTTGTACGCCATCATCTGGTCGCCCATATCGGTGAGCGACGTGAAGCGCAAATCGATCTCGCATTGGCCCGCGGACGCGACCTCGTGATGGTGCACCTCTACTTCCAGGCCCGCTTCCTGCATCTTCAGCACGAGGCCGGAGCGGAAGTCCTGCAGGCTGTCGGCCGGCGGTACGGGGAAGTAGCCTTCTTTGTGGCGCGGTTTGTGGCCGAGGTTGGGTTTCTCATCGCGGCCGCTATTCCAGATGCCCTCGGCGGCGTCCACGCTGTAGAACGCGGCGTGCGGGCTCTGGTCGTAGCGCACATCGTCGAACACGAAGAACTCGGCTTCCGGTCCCCAGTAGCTAGTGGTGGCGATGCCGGTCTTCACCAGGTACGCTTCGGCTTTCTGCGCCACAAAGCGGGGGTCGCGGGTGTACCGCTCGCGCGTCACCGGATCGACGACGTCGCAGATCAGCAGCAGTGTCGGGATCCGGAGCAGCGGGTCGATGCGGGCGGTATTAGCATCCGGAACGAGGAGCATGTCGGATTCGTCGATGCGCTGGAACCCGCGGATGCTGCTACCGTCGAAGCCGATCCCATCGACGAAGATGCTCTCCTCGAGTTCCTTCACCGGAGAGGAGAAATGCTGCCAGGTGCCCACGAGATCGGCAAAACGGTAATCCACCATCTTGATCTCCTGGCGCCGGCAGAGCTCGATCACCTCTGCCGGGGTGGTGCGTGTCTCCGACAAACCATTGCGAACCCTTGTGCTCACTTGCTTCCTCCTCAACGCTGAGATGCACTCGTCTCTGACGTCAGACCCAGCCGGTATGCCATCTCGCCGTGTTGCGTGAAGTCCAGGCCTAGGACTTCTTCACGCTCAGGCACGCGGATTCCAATCGTCAGGTCGAGCAGCTTGAGGATGAGCCACGTCATGCCTCCCGCATAGGCAAACGTGGTCACCACCGCAATCGCCTGATAAGCAAGCTGCACAGGATTCCCGGCGAGCAGGCCGTTGGCGCCGGCGGAATTCACCGCGGTCGTTGCGAAGATCCCCGTCGCCAGCGCGCCCCACGGACCTCCGATGCCGTGCACGCCGAAGACATCGAGCGCGTCATCGACGCGCTCAGCACATGCCTGCGAGCCGACCCGAGCCCATGAGCCGCACCGGAGTCATTGTTCAGGCACGCATCGGGTCCAGCCGGCTGCCCGGCAAGGTTCTGATGCGGCTCGGGAACAAGACCGTCCTGGCGCACGTCGTCGAGCG